>FWPU01000077.1_pt1 | contig 290130 bp, 272 predicted proteins | sample 2228361 | NCBI WGS metagenome assembly FWPU01 (sample SAMEA103939777, study PRJEB20133) | metagenome
GCCGTTACCCGGACTCGGGAGAAGTCCAAGAACTCCTCTAGCAGGCGGCTCAACCGGTCGCTTTCGCGCAGGATCAATTTCGCCAGGACCGCTTCGTCCTCTCCGGCCTTGGGTGATTTGGCCAGCTGCTCTACCGAGGAGCGTATCGAAGCCAGAGGATTTCTGATCTCGTGCGCCAAGGAGGCCGAAAGCTCGGCCACCGCTTCCAGGCGCTCGGTACGGCGCCTGAGCTCTTCCAGACGTTTTTGATCCGAGATGTCGGTAAAAATCGCCGTGACCGAGCGCCGCTCCCCCCGCTCCAACCCCACGGCGGAGGCGGTGAGCCCGATGGGGAACGAGCGGCTGTCCTGGACGATCTCTCCCTCCGCCCTCACCAGCCGGCGCTCTCCCAGGCTGGCGGCCTCGATCGCCGCCCAAAGCTGCGGAGCCCGCTTCCGAAGCAGCGCTCCCAGCGGCCGTCCGATCAAACTAACCGCTCGGATCCCCAGCAGCTCCTCCGCGGCAGGATTGGCGTAGGCCAGATTGCCCTCCCCGTCGACGCTGAGAATACCGCTACGAATGTTCCTCAAAATGTCCGCCGCCTCCAGTCGGAGCTGGGTTACTTCACGCCGCAACTCCTCGTGGGCCGCCCCCACCGCCCGGACGCGGCCCGCCAGCCAGCTAGTGGCCACCGCCACCGCCACGAAGATCGACAGCTGAAGCCAGACCGCTACGGAGAGATCCACCGGCTGGAACCAGACGATGCCTGCCACATAGAGGATGCAGGCGAGGAGGGTGAGCAATAGGCTCGAGGCCGCCGGCATCAAGAGGGAGGTTACGGCTATGACCAGTATGTAGAGAGCGGAGAAGTCCTCGATTCCGCCGGTGATGTGCACTATGGTGGTTACTAGAGCCAGGTCGAAAAGAGCCTGGGCATAGAGGAAGGTTGCGCCCAGAAAGCCCCGCCTCAGGTGGCTGTATAAGAAGGACCCGCTGCTGGCCACCACGCTCGCGATTGCCGCCGTGGCCAGAGTCAGGATCACTTCCGGTGGCTGAGCGCGGAAGTAGAAAGCTGCGGCGACGAAGACCACTACTGCCACCAGCACCCGGCCCACGTAAACCCACTGAAGCAGGTCTCGGGCCGAAGGGATCCGCGAGATCCGCGACTGCCGAAAGGCGGCTTGGGCCGGGGCTCCGCTCGCCCACTTCATCGACCTACACCGGGGCCAGCACGAAGTGTACTCTTTCTACCGCGCCTCGCTCACACCTACCGAGACCCATCACTTTCGATAATCCAACGCCGGAGGCCGATCTCCCAAGAGCGGCCGGTAGACGAAGTTCGGCCCACGCTTGGCTTGGAACTCACGCCGGGCTTCAGCCACCAAATGCGGCTCGAGATAGAGGTCGATGGCTGAAAGGGCCAGAGTTTTGGCGGCGACCATCATCCCCTTGAAACCGATGCTGGTTCCCCCGGCGGCCACTGCTTGCCAGCTGTGTGCCGGAGTGCCCGGAACCCAAGTCGCTGCGGTAAAGTCGGCGGAAGGCACCACCCAGCTCACATCCCCGGCGTCGGAAGAGGCGCTGGTAAAGCGCATTTCATAGGGCATCACTTCGGACTGCGAGCCCAGCCGCTTGCCCGTCGGCCCCAGCGTGGCGTAGATCTTTTCGGCCAACGCTTGCTCTTCCGGAGTGTAGGTGACACCACCCACCAGCCTCAAGTTGGCGTCCACCACCTTCGACAGGGTCTCGTTGGGCAGCCGGCTGTAGGTACCCCCGATAACCTCGTAGTCCATCGTAGTCCCGGTCCCCAGAGCCGCTCCTTCGGCGGCCTTCACTAGGCGCTCGAAGAGCTCCTCCACGGTGCGGGGATCGGGGTGCCGCACGTAGTAATACACTTCGGCAAGATCGGGAACCACGTTGGGGGCGCGGCCTCCCGCGGTGATCACGTAGTGGATTCGGGAAGTGGAGGGGACATGCTCTCGCATGAGGTTGACCATGAAGTTCATAGCCTCAACCGCATCCAACGCCGAGCGGCCCCGCTCCGGAGCGGCCGCGGCATGGGCGGAGAGGCCGTGAAAGCGGAACTTTGCCGACTTGTTGGCCAGATTGGTGGAGGGTCCTGCGTCGTTTTCGTCCCCGGGATGCCAGCTCAAAACTACGTCCACGTCGTCGAACAGGCCGGCTCGCACCATATAAACCTTACCCGAGCCCCCTTCCTCCGCCGGTGTTCCGTAAACCCGTACAATCCCGCTCCTCCCTTCTCTCTGGAGCCACTGCTTGATTGCGATCCCCGCCCCGACTGCTGCCGTGCCAAAGAGGTGGTGCCCGCAAGCATGGCCGGCGTCCCGGTCCGGCAGAGGTTTCCTCTGGGGGACGGTGTCCTGGGACAGCCCGGGAAGAGCGTCGAACTCGGCCAGGAGCGCGATGATCGGCCTTCCCTGGCCGTAAGAGGCGACGAAAGCCGTGGGTATTCCCGCAACGCCCGTTTCTACGCTGAACCCGGCGTCTCGGAGCTGCCGGGCGAGCAAGGCCGAACTCTCCTTTTCTTGATACCCCACTTCGGCCCAGCTCCAGATCTGTCTCGCCACGTCGGAAAGTTCCCCGTAGCGGGAATCCAAAAATTCGATCACCTGGCGCTGGTGCTGTTGAGCTTGGAGGGAAACCCCCTGGGCGGCGTAAAACATCGTAGCCGCCACCACACCCAAGACCCGATAGAGCCGGTTCCTCATCGCTCGACTCCGCGAATGATCCACTTCTGAGATTCTAACCCCGGGCCACTACCGTCAAGCACCCCAGAAACGGTCGGCCAGGTGGAGGGGGCGGCGATGTCGGATACCGGCACCGTTCCGGCCGGGCCGGCGCTGGCGGTTTTAGGGAGAGCAACTCGCCCGGGCTAGCCCGGGGAACGTGATGTCGCTGCCGACCTGGTGGACGGCCGCTATCTGCTTGAGCTCGAGGCCGAAGCGTCGGTTTCTACTTCCGGTCGCGCGCCGCCTCTAGCCTTGCACCGCGTTGATCATGTCGAAGATCGGCAGATACATCGCCACGATCATGCCGCCAACTATGACGCCCAGGACCACGATCATCACCGGCTCCATGAGGGAGAGCAGGTTGGAGACCGCAGCGTCCACCTCGTCGTCGTAGAAGTCGGCGATCTTGGTAAGCATCTCGTCCAGCCCGCCCGTGGCCTCCCCCACGGCGATCATCGAGGTCACCATCGGCGGGAACACGCCGGACTGTTCCAGCGGGATGGCTATGGTTTCGCCTCCGGCGATCGAGCCGCGGGACTGCATGATCGCGTCGTGGATTACACGGTTGCCGGCAGTCTTGGCGGTGATCTCAAGGCCTTCCAGGATCGACACGCCCGAGGCGATCAGAGTGCCGAGGGTTCGCGTGAATCGGGAGACCGCCGATTTCCGCAAAACGTCTCCCAGGACCGGGAGTTTCAGCATCAGCCGATCGAGGACCAGTTGTCCGTTAGGCGTGGCATAGTACCGCTTGATCCCGAAGGCTACGGCAGCAACAGTCCCGCCTATGAGCCACCAGAAGCTCTGCAGGATGTCGCTCAGGCCGATGACCATCCTTGTGGGGAGAGGAAGCTCCAGGTTCACCGAGGCGAACATGTTCTGGAAGGTGGGGATCACGAAGATCAAGAGCACCACCACTGCGATGGCGGCGACCGAAAAGATCACCGCCGGGTAGATCATGGCGCCTTTGACCTTGCGCACGATAGCGTCGTTCTTCTCGAGGAAGGTCGCCAGCCTGAGAAGGATCGTGTCCAAAATACCGCCCGCCTCGCCTGCGGCCACCATGTTCACGTAGAGTTGGCTGAAGGCGTTGGGGTGCTTGCTCAGGGCGTCGGCCAGGGTGTGGCCGCTTTCGACGTCGTACACCACTTCTCTGGTTACCGCCGCGAGGACCTTGTTGTCGGTCTGTTTGGCCAAAATGTCGAGGGCCTGCACCAGCGGTAGGCCCGAGTTGATCATGGTGGCGAACTGCCGGGTGAAGACCACTACGTCCCGGGTGGGGATTCTCCCCTTCCGTTTGGCCTTCTTGGCCTCGCGGAGCCTCACCAAAACCAGGCGGTTCTTTCTCAGGTGCGCTACTACGTCATCCCTGCTCGGAAGATCGATGGTGCCGGTCTGCTCTTGACCGGTCAGCGTGCGGGCGGTGTACTCCCATACTGGCATAGGCTACCCTCTGCTGTCCTTAGCGCCGTGCTCCGGCCGCCGGGCGGGAGCCGGCCGGCCGTTCCTCCCCAGGAATCGGCTCACCCACCATCCGGAGGAACTCGTTCTGATCCGGAACCACTCTCAAAGCCTCTTCCAAGGTAATTTCGCGGCTCATGTAGAGGCGATAGAGGTCGTCCGCCAAGGTTTGCATGCCGTGTTTCTTGCCGGCCTGCATGGCCGATATGATCTGGTGGACCTTGTCGTCTCGGATCAGGGCTCGGATCGCGGGCGTGCAGACCATGATCTCGCAAGCCATCACCCGGCCCTTACCCGACGCCCGCTGGAGGAGCGTCTGGGTGATCACGCCTTCGAGCACGAAAGCGAGCTGCGCCCGCACCTGTGACTGCTGGTGGGAAGGGAACACGTCGATGATGCGGTTGATCGTTTCCGCCGCCGAGTTGGTGTGCAGCGTGGCCAGCGCCAGGTGCCCCGTCTCGGCGATGGTGAGCGCCGCCTGAATCGTTTCCAAATCCCGCATCTCGCCGATTAAGACCACGTCGGGGTCCTGCCGCAAGGCGTACTTCAACGCCGCCCCAAAGCTCTTGGTATCGGTTCCCACCTCGCGCTGGTTCACCACGCACTGGTGGTGCCGGTGGATGAATTCGATCGGCTCTTCGATAGTGAGAATGTGACCTTTCGTCTCCCGGTTAATTTTGTCGATCATCGCCGCCAGGGTGGTGGACTTTCCCGAGCCCGTGGGGCCGGTCACCAGAACCAGTCCCCGGGGACGCTCCGCCAACTTCGCCACCACGGGAGGCAAGCCCAGATCCTCGAACGTCTTGACCTGGAAGGGGATCTGGCGGATCACCATCGAGACACAACCGCGCTGCTTGAAGCAGTTGCCCCGGAACCGCGCCAGATTCTGAATCCCGAAAGAGAAGTCCAGCTCGTCCTCCATTTCGAACTTTTTCTTCTGGTTCTCGGTCAGAACCGAGTAGGCGAGCTGGAGCGTATCCTTGGGTGTCAGAACATAATCGATCCTCGAATCCACGATATCGCCGTATATCCTCAGCTTGGGACGAGCTCCCGCGGTGATGTGAAGATCCGAAGCTTCCCGCTCGATCATCTCTTCGAGCAGGACCCGCAGATTCAAGTTCTGAGAACCCGCCGGCGCCGGGGCAGCTGACTTCGCAGCAGTCTGATCCATACAATTAACTCGCCGTTTCCTTGACGACCTCTTCTAGAGTCGTGATACCCTTCTTGATCTTCTCGATACCGTCCATCCGCAGGGTGAGCATCCCCTCCTTGATGGCCTGTTCCTTGAGCTCCGCCGCAGAGGCTCCCCGGAGAATCATTCTCCTGAGCTCGGGCGAGAGAGCCATGACCTCGTAGAGCCCCGCCCGGCCCCTGTACCCGGTGCCGTTGCAGGAAGCACAACCGGCTCCCTTGTAAAAGGTTATCCTCGAGGCCTCCTCAGGAGTCAGCCCCAAAGCCTCCAGCTCCTCCTCGCTGTACCGGTATTCCTGCTTGCAGTCGCCGCAAATCCGCCTCACTAACCGCTGGGCTACGATCAGATTCACCGCGCTCGCCACGTTGAACGGCTCGATCCCCATGTCGATCATCCGGGTGATCGTGGAGGGCGCGTCGTTGGTGTGAAGCGTGGAAAGGACCAAGTGACCGGTCAGCGCCGCCTTGATAGCGATGCTACCGGTCTCGATGTCCCGGATTTCTCCCACCATGATGATGTTGGGGTCTTGCCGAAGAAACGCCTTCAGGGCGGCGGCGAACGTCATCCCGATCTCGTTGCGCACCTGCACCTGATTGATACCGTAAATATTGTACTCCACCGGGTCCTCGGCGGTCATGATGTTCACTTCCACCGTGTTCACCCGGGAGAGCGCCGAATACAGCGTGGTGGTCTTCCCCGAACCCGTAGGCCCGGTCACCAGCACCATCCCGTACGGGTTCAGGATCGCCCGCATCAAATCCTTCTCCGCCTTGGGCTCGAAACCGAACTTGCTCAAGTCCAGCGTCAGGTTCCCCTTGTCCAGAATCCGGAGCACGATCTTCTCGCCGAAGATCACCGGCAGAGTCGATACCCGGAAATCGATTACCCGCTTCCCCATCTTCAGCTTTATCCGCCCGTCCTGGGGGACCCGCCGCTCGGCGATGTTCAAGTTCGCCATGATCTTGATCCGACTGGTGAGCGCCGCCTTGAGCTTCACCGGCGGCTTCATGATCTCCTGCAGCGCGCCGTCGATCCGATACCGCACCCGGATCTCGTGCTCGAACGGCTCTATGTGAATGTCGCTCGCACCCCGCTTCACCGCGTCCGTCAAGATCCCGTTGATGAGCTTGACCACCGGAGCATCGTCCGCAACCTGAACCGGTCCCTCCTCCTCCTGCTCCTCGATGACCTCTAACTCCTCCTCTTCTTCTATGTCCTTGAGAAGGCTCTGAAGCTGCACATCCGACTGCTCGTAGTACTTCTCGATGGCGTTGCGCAGGGTGTACTCCCCAGCAATCACCGGAAAGATGTCGAACCGGGTGATGAACTTGAGATCGTCGATCACCCCCACGTTGGTGGGATCGGCCATCGCCACCGTCAGGGTCCGACCCTCGCGCTTCAGGGGGAGCACCGTGTGCTTTACTGCCACGTCCGCCGGCACCAACTTGATGATCTTGGGATCGACCTCGAAACGCGACAGATCCACCGCGGGCATCCGGTACTGCCGAGCCAGCATCTTGGTGATCTCGACCTCCTGAACGAAACCGAGCTTCACCAACGTGTAGCCCAAACGCATGCCGGTAACCTTCTGCTCCTGAAGCGCCTTCTGAAGCTGCTCGCGAGTGATCAAACCCTCGCGCACCAGCAAATCACCTAGCCGCTCAGCAGTGGCAGCAGCAGTAGCAGCCATATCTACAACCTAACCCTTCGTGAAAAAACATACAGTTGACCGACCGGCAAACATCCAGTTGGCAAGCTACGGGTCGCCTACCCCGTGTCAAGGGACAATCACTCTGCCCCGCAGGCCTTGCAAAATACCAGGCCCTATACCGGGCACCCTTGCTAGATCTTCCAGGGTCTGGTAAGGGCCGTTCGCCTCCCGGTCGGCCACGATCGCGCGAGCCCTCGCCGGACCTATCCCTGGAAGCTTCAGTAACTCGCGCTCGGTTGCCGTGTTCAACCTCACTTTGCCTGCGGCCCCATCCCCCGCAGCGCCCCCCAATACCCAACGCGGCTCGGGCCGCCCGGAAAAGGAAACGTGCGGTTCGAGCTCCTCCAGGGTGGCAGGGCCCATCCCGGACACCCTCCCCAAAGCCTCCAGGGACCCGAACGGCCCCCTGGCTTCCCGGTCCGACACGATCCGGGCCGCCATAGCCGGACCGATCCTCGGCAGGCGCGTCAGCTCCTCGGCAGAGGCGCGGTCGACGTCTATCTTTTCGCCGGGCTTGAGGGGCCGAGCCAGCCGTGCCGCTCGTACAGCCACCGAGTCGCGCGACTGCCGATCCGAGGTCCAACGGTAGGCTACCGCCCCCGGAGCCTCGGCTCCCGGCCGAGCAAAACGGACCACCAACCCGGCTGCCGCGAGCAGCAACAGTAACAGTACGGCACGTTTTTCTCCCATCGACTATGAAGATCCAACACCCGGCGCATCGCGACCAAACCGGATCTTTGCGGAAACCGGCAAAAAAAGCGCAGGAGTCCTCAGCGTAGCAGCGCCACGGCCACGTCACCCACGATCTTGAGGCTCCTGGCGCTTACCTTGTCGATGGTGTCTTCCGTGGTGTGCCAGTACTCGTAGTCGATGTCGATTACGTCGATCGCCCTGATACCGGCGTCCAACAGGGGCAAATGATCGTCCGTGATCGCTCCTCCCACGGTGGGCCGGAAGACCCGCTCGTAGCCTAGCTCCTTGGCCTTGTTCCACACCCGCTCCACCACCTCCGGAGCTCTCCGAACCGAATGGCCTTCCTGGAGGATCGTCAGGTCGCGGTCGCCGACCATGTCGAACACCACTGCAAACAGCGGTAGCCGGTCCCGGCTTACGTGCGAGGCGTAGTAGCGGGAGCCTATGAGCACGTCTTTGTCCAGGGAAAAATCCCCGTAGTCTTCCCCGTCCACAAAGAGCAAATCGACCCCCACCGCGGGTGGGTTTCGGTGCAAAGCGTCGGCCACGCCGAGGAGCACCGCGACTCCGGAAGCGCCGTCGTTGGCGCCGGGAATCGGTTGGTTGCGGCGGTCAGGGGAATCATGGTCCGCGATCGGCCGGGTATCCCAGTGCGCTACGTAGAGAATCCGATCCTCGAGCTCGGGCCGGAAGCTTCCGATGAAGTTCCGCAGCCGGAGCGTGCCGCCCTCCAGTGTGACGTGGCTGAACTCCTGGACCACGACCGTGTCGGCTTTGGCTCGTAGTTGTTCCAAGATCCAATCGCCCGCCCGGCGGTGCCCTTCGGTGTTGGGCACCCGCGGCCCGAACTTCACCTGCGCTTCCACGTACGCTAGGGCCGCTTCCCCGTCGAACTCCCCGCGGGACGCAAAGGCCCCCGACCCGCAGGCTACGGCCCATACCAGTACTGCGGCAACCATCGCTCTGGATCCTTTCATGGCATCCGTCCCGCAACGAAGTTGATGTCTGCGAACACGGTGAGAACCAGCTGGGAGAAACGACTCCCCAGGTGTCGTTGATCGGTCACAATGTAGCTCAGGCTCGCCCCGCCCACGACGTTTTCCGCCATCCCGGTGTCTATCCGCAAGTCCAGCTGCCGGCGGACGCTCTCGGCTACCGAACGGCAATCGGCCTCGCCCGCGGGAGTCAAACATACGTCCAGGTCCGAGGAAGACCAATTCAAGGAGGCCCTCAAAGGTGCGCTCGAGCGCAGCAGCCATCGGGGTGAGGGTATCGAAAACGCGACTCCGGCCGACCACTCCAGGCGATCGGTGCGCGTAATACTCCCCGCAGTCTGAAGGGCGTTCCGGCTCAGATCGAGTTGGGCCGAGGTGGTGATACCGGCTTTGGACCAGCCGATCGAGAGCGAAGGAGTCAGGCTTTCAATCTCGGTTTCGGTGAGCGCCGGCCGAGCCCCTGGACCGAAGATCCCGGCCTGCCTCACCGAGGTGCGGCTGCGGCGGAACTGCGTGCGGGCTTCGAAGGAGCGAATCAGCTCGCCGGCGAATCCGGCCGGGCGGAAGGAAAAATTCAAGCTACCTGCCGGCCATTCGGTACTGGCGTGATCGATAAGCGATTGAGACACACCTCGGCGAATCCAGGTCGTTCCTTCGGAGTTACGGTAACTCAGCCGGAGCTGGCCGGCCCGAGAGAATCGCAGCCCTCCGCTCGCCTGAATGGTACCGGTTTGGGCTGCAGTGGAAGCCGCCTGATATCCTCGTTCCCTAAAGCCGGCGAGTCCCCCAAAAGCGAGTTGGTAGTCGAGGCCGGGCATCTGCGGCATCCGGTCGAAGGTGGAGCGCCGCTCAAGCGAATAGGACACCTCTGCCGGTGTAAAGAGAGACAGCAGGGTGGAGCTCGAGCCCCCTCCCAAACCAGCCTCTCCGGCGGCCAGCCGGGCCCAATCGAACCGCGCTCCGATCTCTCTGCGTTGGAAGTTGCTGGCCGCCACTGGGGTCCTGAGGGGAGCCGACGAGTCCGGGCTTTGGCGCACCGCCAGGCGCCGATTCGGGTCCCGAACCGCGCTGAAGCCGCTGCTCACCAGTACCCTGGGCCGAAACCAGACCGAGATGTCCGGCTCGAATGCAGCCGTGCCGGAAACCGCCCGTTCCCTTTCGAACCCGAGGTCGTTTCCCAAGACGCTGCCCCGTTCTTGTTTCAGGAGCTGGCCGTAGAGAGTGGAGTCCCCGTAGTCTTGCAGATCTCTGGTGGTTCTAAATTCCGCCCGAAAGGACAGAGACTTAAGAGGCCTGAGCTCCACCGCGGCGCGGTTGCGCCACAGGCGCGTTACGCTGGGAGGCAGGCTCGATCCCGAGTCCCTGGCGGCCGCCACGGGAAGGCGGAAGGTAAAGCGGCGGGTATGGAAATCGAGAAAATAGGTCCCTACGCTCACCGTAACACGCCCATCGGCGGACTGGTAATTGTAGTCAACTCTGAACTGGCGGTTCGAGGTACTGGACCGGGAGAGCTCGGTATTGGATCGGCCGCGCTGTTCTAGGAAGAAAACCGTCAGCGGATCGACCAGCAACCGTTCCAGCGATCCCTCGCCGCGAACCGTGCGCCGGATGGTGAGCTGGTAGCTGGTAAGCCGGTTCTCCGGCTGTCTGAAGCCGTCCAGGTGAGACGCCCTGACGTCGGTCCGGCGGAGGTAGAACGGGTGTTCCGCGCCGCGGACATGTTGGACGGTGAGCGGGATGCTGAGCCCCAAAGTCTGGGGCAAAAGTTTGTCCAGGCGAAAGGTCGTGCTCAGCCGCAGTTGCGTCTCGCCCACGTAGCCCGGTTGCTCGTCCAACTGTCTGAAGCGGTCGTCTACGCCGCTCCACGCCACGGCCACTTCGGCTACGTCCCCCGCTACCAGACGGGCATCCAGTTGAGCCGCAATACCGGGATCGTTCACCACCCCTCCCAACCGGATATCGTCCACCCAAACCTCGGCGGGATCGACCGCCACCGACTCCTTGCTCCGGTAGATACCCACTGCCAGTTCCGAGACCCGTGCCAGGTTCGGAGGAGCCACTCCGGGGTCGCGCACTTGCACCAGATAGTTGCCCTGGCACACCACATAGGCGGTCGAATCGCCGCCGCAACTCTCGGCACCCGAAGGGGGCGCGCCCGACAGCCAGGCCTGCTCGATCCGGCTCCGGAGCTCGATCCACCGGGCGAGATCGATTATCAGCTCCGGCTCCCAAGTTCCCGCCCTGAGCGGTGTCCGATAGAGATAAAAATTGTCCTCGTCGGTGCCGACCTTTATGAAAAATTCCAGATCCCCCTCGTCCCAACCCGCTCCCCGACCCTGAGCCCAGACTCTCAGCTCGCGGTACTTGAGGAAGTTGCGATCCGCTTCGGCCGCAAAACGGGTAAAAGCTTCCGCTCGCTCCCCGGAACGCAGATCCCGGGCGGTGAGTCTTAAGGATCGCTCGTTGATCTGAATCGGCGCTAATTGAAAGGCGAGACCCCGTTCCGCTGCCTGGTCCAACACGCCCGGCGGCGGCGTGTAATCTAGGTCTCGATTGTCGGTGCCCACGACCGAAACGCTCACCTCCCCCCGCGGGAGCGTTACCTGACCCGCAAGCCCGGCAAGGGGAGTGGGGGAGCGTTTCAGCCATGGGGCGCCCAGCAGCCGCATGCGCGCCACAGCCAGGAACACTTCCTCTTCGGGTCCGGGCGCGGCAGGCACCACCACGGTGAGCCTGAGGGCGGAGACGTGGCGGACGTCCGGATTGCCGATGAGCACGGCGTCGCTGCGGAACGGAATGCGGTAGAGCCTCCAGGTAAGGCGGCGCCCCGTACCGTCGACCACGCTTCCTCCTTCGCGCACCGTGTAGCGCTCTTCTCCCACGGGCACCACGTACCGCAAGACGTGCTCCTCGGTGGCTCCCACCGTCACGTCAAGGCGATTGTCCCCGTTGAGATCCTCGGTGTCGAGCAATCCGTTCCCCCTGGTGCACCGGGCTGCGAGATCGCCTAAAGGAAAGATCGGCAGGCCGGCCGCGGAGCTTCCGCGACACAGCGGGAGGTTTCGCACTACGCGCCCGCTCACGGCGTCGATCAGCGAATCCGGTCGATCCCACACCAGTCCGAGGTCGTGGAGGTTGGCGTTAAACACGTTCGTGACCGTGTCCTTCTCGGTATCCAGACGGCCGGCTCCCGCCAGCACCACACCCCGGAACACCGTGTCCCGACTCACGACCACCGATTCAGGTACCAAGGCCAAAGCGTCCTCGAGCACGGTCCCGAAGTCGAAAACCAAAAGAGCCCCCTGCAATCGCGCTGTACGCCTCTCATCCTCCAGCAGCCAAAACTCCAGAAACTCGACGGTGGACAGATCTATTCCCAGGCCCGAACGGTCGAGGGGCTGGGTGATCGAGCGCCACCTGGGTCCCGGCCTGTGAGGCCTTATCCAGCGCGGCCTTCCCGTTGAAAAATCCGGAGCACCTCCGACGGTGTCCGGCTTGAGGGTAAGCCAGAGCACCCTCTCCAGTTGCCTTGCCGTCCCCTTAAGCACGATGCTCGAGTCGATGTCCCGCGGCTCGAACTCCATCACCCGGCCTCCGATTTCCACCCCGTTCTGCCAGACCAGCGCCGCCGCATCGAAGGGGCCGAACCGGCCATCGGGCGCCAGGTGGGTCGGCGGTATCCCCTTTCCCGACGCGGGGACGCTGCCCAGCTGAAACGCCTGCTCGCTCAAGGAAATCGCCCGGAATCCCGATCCGCCTTCAAACTCCTCCAAGTAGGCTTCGCCCGTCTGGTTCGCGTTCGGCCGGGAGAGGGCTACCTCCCCGTTGAAAATCAGGCTCGAGGGAGCCTCGGTTTCGATCAACGGCAGGGCGTCGAGCCCCCGGGTGAGCCATTGGGGATCGAACCGCAGCGCGCCACTTATCCCTCCTATGAAATGCGACTTCGGCTCGAAGCCCAACTGGGGGCGGGTGAAAACGGTTTGTTCCCTTTGAAACAGCCCGATGGCATAGATCCTGCCACGGGTTCCCAAGTCGTAGGAAGTGGTGAGGCCAAAGATGGTCTTGGGTGCCACGTCGAACAGCTGATTCTCTTCGAACTGCACCCGCACCCGAGCTGTGGGGCTTGCAAAGAGAGCGTCGGGATCGAGAAATACCACCTGGCCGATGTCGTAGAAGATGTCGTAGTCCTGGCCCCGGATCAGCTGCCGATCGCCCAGGTAGATCTTCTCGCTCCCTTCGCGGATTTGCAGGGCGCCCAGATTCAAGGTGGAACGATCCCCGGTTCCCATAGCTTCGTATCTTGCGCGCAGCCGAAAGCGGGGAGCCGGCCCTTGGGTACTAAGCAGGTGCGTCGGGGTGCGGTACAGCGAGTCGTTCCGCTCCGAGGGTGCGAGCCGCAAGCTGTCGGCGAAGGGCATAAGATGGGGGAAGACCAGGAAAATGTCTCTCAAGGGCGCGCCCCCGTTGGGATCCCGCTCGCGGGGAAACACGCGGCTGTACTCGTCCAGCGTGGACGGATCAGTAGCTCGGGCCAATCCCAAGAGAGACAAATAGGTGCCTTCCTTGCCCACGGGTCGTTCCGAGCGATCGAGCGAAACGCTGACCTCTATTGACGAGCGGTCTACCTCGCCGCCGCCGAGGCGGTAGATTTGCCGCATCTCGTGGAAGAAAGTCGGTACCTCCGGGCCGCGCCGGGGCTCGTAGACGAGAAGCAGAGTATCTGTCGCGCCGGCCGCCGCGGGAAAGGTTCCCACCGTGTCGCCCGCCGCGGTGACGTAGGAGACGGCGAGAAAGTCCTCTCCCGCCACCCGGTTGGCCAGCGCGAACCACAGCCCCGACGGGTCCACGTAGTAGTCCCTGCCTTCTACTAGCAACTCCCAAGGAAGCGGACCCGCTCGCTGCGGGCTGTCAGGCCGGATGGCCACCGCCGGGATACCCCCCAAGTTGGGAGCCACCCCGGCCGGTCCGCCCACGGCGCGGAGCCGGTATACCCGGATCTCTGCGGGCTTAAGACTGGGCGAGAGAGCCAGAGCTTCGAGATTCAAAATGTCGAGACCGGGATACCCCGGAAAAGCCCGGGGATCGACTACCCAAAAGAACCTTCCGGCTTCTAAGTCTATGTCCCGGAGCTCCAGCTCCACCGGCTGGGTAGTGCGTTCTCCGACCGTGAAGACCCGCGACCGCAGGGACGACCCCCTCTGTTGGGCCACGATAGATCGTATCTCCAGGTTCCCCGTGCGGGCGTACGCCTGGACCCCGAAGGCATTGGCAGGGACCGCCGAGGTGATAAACCGCGACAGCGGAGCGTCGAGGGTCACGTTGCCCACCTCGATACGCTGGACCAGCTCGCCCGCCTGTCCCTGATACCAGACCCGGATGTCGTTGCTGGCCGAAAATTCCCGCTCGCTGTCGAAGTCGATGTTCAGGTGAATCCGCTCGGCAACCGTTCCGCCCGCCCGCAGATCGAACTGCTGGTCCAGTCCTAGGAGAGGAAAACCCTCGCGACATCCCGAGAGCGGGGTCTCGAGGTCGGCAGCGGTGCAGCGCTCGTTGCGCAGTCGGTCCAGCTTGAGCTCGAGTCGCCCGCGGAACGCGATCCCCAGCTCGGGCTCCTGGCTTGCTTCGCGTCCCGGGGCTTCGGCTCCCCCACGCCCGCTCAGCCGCTCGCGAATCTCCCGGTGCCACCTTTCCCGCCGTTCCCGTCGGATGCGTTCCATCGTGAGCTCGAACCAGCTCACCGAATCGGGTACCCGGAACCAGCCCTCGGGATCCGGAGACGGCCGAATCGCAACCCGGGTCCCTGCAAGATGAAACCGCAATTCCTGACTGGCGGCCTGGCTCGCCAGCAAAGCCGCGGCAAAAATCGCGATCAGCAGCGATGCAACCGTCTCAGCACCTCCGGGGTACTTTGGTTGAGGGTAGAAGAGCACTCGCATATACTACGTGCCGGCGACCGATGCGCATCCTTAGCAGGTATCTCCTCAAGCAGCACCTAGCGCCCTTCCTGTTCGCCCTGTCCGCGCTCACCGCGTTCCAGCTCTTGAACCAGATCGCGCGGCGGCTAGGCGAGCTAGTGGGCAAAGGCCTCCCCTGGAGCTGGATCGTGGAAGTTTTCGCGCTCTCCATCCCCTTTATCGTAACCACCACTATGTCCATGGCGGTCCTAGTGGCGGTCCTGTACGCGGTGGGAAGGCTCACGGCGGATCACGAGCTCACCGCCATCAGAGCGAGCGGCATCTCGATAGGCCAGCTCATGGTACCCCTGCTTTCGGCTGGCGTGCTGGTGGCAGTAGTGGCCTTCTTGTTTTCCGATCAAGTCTTGCCGCGCTCCAATCACCGGCTCAGGACCCTGCTCAGCGACATCTCCCGCAAGAAGCCTACGTTCGCCCTCAAGGAGCAGGTGATCAACGAGCTTCAGCATAGCCGCCTCTTTCTTCGCGCCGCCCGCATCGACCAGTCCCGATTCGCCCTCCGGGAGGTCACCATTTACGATCTGGGCGACCAGCAGCGCAAACGGATCATTCACGCCGACAGCGGCCACATGGCCCTCACCCCGGATCAGGAAGATCTCCATCTCACCCTCTACGATGGAACTATGTACGAGATCGACCGCAACGATCTCAAGGTATTTCAAACCGCTCGGTTCCGCCGCCAGGTGATTCGGGTGGAGGATGTAGGAAACGAGCTCAGGCGCACCGAACGGGACGACTACAAGGGCGACCGCGAGATGGGAGTGTGCGAGATGGAGAACGTCATCCGCGCGGCCCGGCGGGAGGAAGAGCTCAACCGGCGCCGGATCGCCGCGGTGCGGCGCAACGGCCTGAGGGCCTTGGTGGGGCTGAGGGGAATCCCGGCAGATACCGCCGTACCCTACGAGCCCTTCAGCCTCTACTGCAAAGCGCTGCGCCGGTTCGCAGGATTCCTCCTGCCCCAGGAGCTCAAGGCCTCGGATCGGCCGCTATCGCAGCAGCCGGCACCACAGTCCCAGGAAACTGTGCCGCCCAGCGCAGGAAAAGGACTCCTGGATCGCTTCAACCAACCCGCCAGGCGGGCCTTCACCACTGGAATCATCGAGACGCCGCGACTGGTGGACGTGCGGGCCCTGGAGGATCGGGTTCGCTCGGCGGCGATCAGGGCGGCCAACTACGAGGTGGAGCTGCACAAGAAGTACGCCATAGCGTCGGCTTGCATCGTTTTTGTTTTGGTCGGAGTACCGCTGGCAGTGCTTTTTTCGCAAGGCGGGCTGGGTTTCGTGATCGGCGCGAGTCTGGCAATCTTCAGCGTGTACTACGTGTGCCTCATAGGGGGAGAATCCTTGGCCAACCGCCTGATCGTCCTTCCTTTCTGGGCCATGTGGACTCCCAACGTCGTCTTCACCGCTGTGGGCCTGGCCGGGCTCTGGTATCTGCGCCGTCAGGCCACCGTGCCCCGCCGCGCTAGGCTGTCGCAACGCCTTCGGATCAAAACCGCTTCTCGAGGGGCCGGCTGGTGAAGTTCGTCCCTAGGCTCGGCATCTTGGATCGGTACCTCTCGCGCGAGTGGACCAAGATCTTCGTGGTCACGGTGCTGGGCTTTCCTCTGGTGGCGATCATACTGGAGCTAACCGACAAGCTGGACCAATACTTGGCCCGGGGCTTGAAGCCCAAGGCGATCGCCTTGAGCTATGTCTTCAGCATCCCGGAAAAGGTTTTCCTCATCGTTCCGGCAGCTGTACTCTTCGCCACGGTGTTCAGCGTGGTATCTATGAGCCGCCACGCAGAGCTCACGGCGCAGAAAGCATCGGGGCGAAGCTTTCACCGGGCAATCGTTCCGGTCTTGGTTGCATCGGTGCTGGCGGCCCTGCTGGGGCTCGGCTTGGGCGAGCTCGCCCCCCTGCTCAAGCGCCGGCAGCTCGAGCTCTTGGGGGAGCGCGAAATCCGCTCGCTGTCTGCCCGATACAACTTCGTTTACCGAGCCGACCGGGGCTGGGTTTATGCCATCCGGGCTCTCGACGCCGAGCAGCGGATCATGAGGGACGTGGTGTTGGAGCGCGCCGGAGCGGGGCCTGATTATCCCACGATTGTCGTTCACGCCGAGGCCGGAGAATATTCCGACAGCCTAGAGCGTTGGGTCCTGAAAGAGGGCCGGATGCGGATGGTCATGGGAGGCGAGGGGGAGCTCAGTTTCGGGTTCGACTCCCTCAGGCTGGCGACTCTGATCGAACCGCCGGCAGCTTTGCTAGCGGAGCCCAAGGAACCCGAGGAGATGCGCTACGGGGAACTCGCCCGTTACATCGGCTGGCTGGAGCGTTCCGGAGGCGACGTGCGCAAGCTCAAGGTCGAGCTAGCGCTGAAGCTCGCCATACCGGTGACCTCGATCATCATCGCGATCTTTGCCGCCCCTCTGGGGATCGCCGCTCCTCGGGCGAGCGGGGCTTTCGGCGTGGGGGTGAGCCTCGCCATCACCGTGGTCTTTCTCACCTTGGTCCAGCTCTCCAAGGCGGTGGGGGCAGGTGGGGTCCTGCCCCCTACTCTGGCGGCCTGGATGCCGAACATCCTGTTCGGGGTTGCTGGAGTCTGGCTCTTGCGCCGCGCCCCGACCTGAGAAGCGTCTCCGCTGTGAGGCCCGACCGCTCACCTGTTCACCGAGCGGTAGCTCGCCGCTCTCCCTCCAGCGCGATCTCGAAGACGATCTCTGCCGCCGGCGCAGAATGGGTAAGGGCTCCCAAGGAGATGAAGCGTGCCCCCGCCCTGGCGTAGGCCGGCGCGGTTTCCGGAGTGATCCCTCCCGAGGCCTCTACCGCGATCCCGGGTCCCAACCGCTGGACCCATTCGGCTACCCGGTAGGGGGGTTGGTTGTCCGCCAAAATACGAGTCGCACCCGCCGCGATTGCTTCCTCGAGCTGCACCTCGTCCTCCACCTCCACCACTATCGGAATCCCGGGCGGTGCGGAGGCCAAAGCTTGCTTCAGCGTCATGCCGCTGGCCTCGAGGAGCACCCAGTGATTATCCTTCCACAGGATGCCGTCGGCCAGGGAATGCCGGTGATTGACACCGCCTCCTAATCGCACCGCGTATTTCTCCAGCTCCCGCAGTCCGGGGGTCGTCTTGCGGGTGTCGGTTATTACCGCTCCCGTACCTTTCACCGCCTCCACCGCCCGCTGGGTAAGGGTGGCGATCCCCGAAAGCCGCTGAAGGAAGTTCAGGGCCACCCGCTCCCCGGCGAGAAGGGTTGCGGCCCGCCCTCGCACCCGTGCGATCACTCGGCCGCTTTCCACCGCTTCACCCTCTCGGGCTACCCGCTCGAAGCAGCAGCCCGGCTCGAGCTCCCGGAAGACCACTTCCGCCACGGGAAGGCCGGCCACGACCAGCGGTTCTTGAGCCTTGAAGGTGCCGGCGGCCTCCTTTTCAGCCGCCGGTCCCAAAAGTGCGGTGGTCACGTCCGCTGCCGCGCGATCCTCCAGCAGGGCGCGGCGTACCAGCTCCGGTGCTGTTATTAGCTCGTTGGGTTCCAAACTGCGACGTCCTGGGAAGTCCTGCCTTATTGGATCTCGAGCATCCGGTCGATCGCCCGCCGGGCTCTCGCGGCGATCTCCGGCGGCACCGTGACGCGGTATTTGAGATCCCTAAGAGAATCCCGCAGCTTTTCCAGCGTTATCATCTTCATGTAAAGGCACTCGGCCTCTTCGGCCACGGCGTAGAATTCTTTCTCGGGATTTTCCCGCCGAAGCCGGTGCAGCACGCCGGTTTCGGTGGCCACCACGAAGCGCCGCGCCGGGGAGGTTCTGGCCCGGTCCATCATCCTTTCGGTGGACAGGATGTGGCAGCTTTCCGAGAGGATATCGCCCGATCCTAGGGCGTAAACCACGTTGGAGACGCAGCCGCACTCCGGGTGCACCAGGAGTTCCGCGTCGGGAAATTCGTTCCGCTTGGCTGTCACCATGTTGGGGGTGAGTCCTGCGTGTACGTGGCACTCTCCCATCCAGACATCCATCTCCCGCCCGGTGAGTTCTCTCAGGTAGCTGCCCAAGAAGAAGTCCGGCAAGAAGAGCACCGGAACACCCGGCGGAAGCGCTTGGATCACGGAAACCGCGTTCCCGGAGGTGCAGCAGTAATCGGCTTCTGCTTTAACCGCTGCGCTGGTGTTGACGTATGCCACCACGATCCCGCCGGGGTGTTCCGCCCGCCAGCGGCGCACGTCTTCCGCCTGGATGGTAGCTGCCAGGGAGCAGCCGGCGTCGACGTCGGGTATGAGGACGGTCTTCTCCGGGTTAGCTATGGCGGCGGTTTCGGCCATGAAGTGGACGCCGCAGAGGACGATGATCGGTGCGTCGATCTCGGTGGCGCTCCGGGCGAGCTTCAAGGAGTCCGCCACCACGTCGGCCAGATCCTGGATCTCGGGGCGCTGGTAGTTGTGCGCCAGGATCGCGGCGTTGCGTTCTCGTTTGAGACGGAGGATCTCTTCGATCAGGGAAGCGCTCATCCCGATTAGAATATAACAATCGGGGGCCCTTGCGGGCCCCCGTTAATCCAGCTTCGACGCCGCTCAGCGATCAGTTAAAGATGTACTTGACGCTCAACTGTATCCGCCACACGTCGCCGAATCCGGTCGTCGGCTCCAACGACTTGGAGATGAGCTCCCCGCCGATGTTGCGGAGGCGGTAGCGGGCTACGCCGTTGGCGTCCGCCCCGCGGGCGATCAGGGGCGTGGTGGTCACCAGGCGCTTACCTACGCCCCAGTTGCTGTTGATCAGGTTCCCCACGTTGAGGATGTCGAGCCTGAACTGGAGCCGGTTGCGGCGTCCGGCGACGTCGGTGAAGAAATCCTGCACCACGCTCAGGTCGGCGCGAAAAACCATGGGCAGGAAGACCGCGTTACGCTCGGCGTATTGGCCGCGGTGTTTGCTCAAATACTTGTCCTGCTGGATGAACGCCTCCCAGGCCTCCGCCTGCTCCTGTGCGGTGAAGGTTCTGGGTTGGTTGCCCACCGTGACGGTGTAAGGCTCGAAGTTCATTTCCGAGATGTCGCGGTGGATATACAAAAGATCGTTGCTGAAGCCGCCGTCGCCGTTAAGGTCGCCCGAGAAGGTGTAGCTGGCGTTGCCGTTTGTCCGTCCCTCCCAGAACAGGGTCACCGTGGTGGCGCCGAATCCCAAGTACTCACCGCGGTAAGAAACGGCGGCGAACACGCGGTGCCCCGGCGACTCGTCGGCGAACCCCAGACCGGGATTGTTGGGATCGCCCGGATGGGGGTTGTTGTTCCAGGATCCGAAGGCGATCGATCCCGGGTTCACGGTGTTCTTGGCCTCGCCGTAGCTATAGGCCGCCTTGGCGAACCACCCACCCGCGAACGGGCGCTCCAGGGACGCGGCAAAGTTCCAGGAGTAGCCTACGTTCTGGTTCTTGAGAACGATAGCATTGTCCACCTGGCTATGGATCCGGTTTCCTGTGGTCCACCGCGGGCGGTTGTCCGGCCCGTTGAATTTAGTGTTGGGCGGAGGCAAGTTGGCGTTGATGTAGTAGATCCCGTTCACGTCCCGGCTGTACATGAACTCCACCGAGCCCACCAACCCCAACGGCAGCTGCTGATCGATCGCGAGGTTGCTCCGCCACAGCTGCGGGAACTTGAAGTCCGGATCGGTCAGGGCGAGTTCGTAACGGGAGGCCGGGGCTCCGGTCACGTTCTTAGGCTTGTAGTGGTTGGGGTCCGGATGGAACGGCCTCAGTGTGGTATTGTCCAACCGCTCGAAGCCGGTGAGCACTCCGGTGTTGCCGATCTGGTTGGAGATCCACACGTAGGCGGGCCGGCCGGTGAAGATACCGGTTCCGCCCCGGATCTGGGTTCTCCGATCCCCGGTGACGTCCCAGTTGAATCCCAAGCGCGGTGCAAAGAGCGGGTTGGGATCGGGAAGCTTGGCGGTGCGGAACTGCACCGGGTTGCCGTTCTCGTCCCGGAAGACCAATGTGTCGGCCTCCGCGTTTCGGAAACCGGTGCTGTCGAAGAACGGCACGTCTACCCTGAGGCCCAGGGTCAGGCGGAAGTTACGCCCGAGACGCCATTCGTCCTGGGCGTAGACGCCCGCGTAGAAGACTTTGAGCGGCTGCAGCGGTTTTTCCATGCCGGGGATGTTGGACCACCTGACCTGGAAGCGCCGGAGTGTGACCGGCGAGCTAGCTCTGCTGCAGGTGCTCCAAGCGTCGCGGTTGGTACCGCACTGAGCCAGGAAATCGTTGGCGTCGGTGTAAAAGTCCGCCAGCGAGTTATAGACATAGACGCTCTGGGAGCCCGGGAAGAAAACGTTGTCCGAGTGGTAGCGCTCCGCGCTCAGGCCGAAGGTCCAAGTATGGGCGCCACTGTAGATGGTGAAGTTTTCCTGCAGCTGGAAGCTCCGGTACCTGAGCTCGTTGTTGGGGGTGAAGGGCTCGAAGCCGAAGGTGGTATAGGTCGACCCGCCTTCCAGGATGTCCACCATCGGGAAGAAATCGCCCCGGGAGTCGCGGCTCTCGTCGTGGTAGCTGTAGCCGATCAGCAGGTTGTTGGAGGCCCGCTGCCCGACCATCGCGTTCCACTCGCCCACTATGGAGCGGATGTTCTCCTTTATGATGTAGTTGGAGTTCTGAAAGTTCAAAGCGTTGAGGTTGGTTCTCCGACCGCCGAAGCCCAAGGACGAGGAGTTCGACGCCAGAACGTCGGTTCGCGAATCCAGATGATTGTAGCGCAGCGTAACCTTGCTGCGGTCGCTGATGTTGTAATCCAGCTTCACCAAAAACCGGGTGGCCGGAGTCTCGTCGTCGTACCCCTGGTAGGGACCGGTCTCGTAGCCGAAATTGGTCCGGAGATAATTGCTCAAAGCGTCCAGATCGGACTTGAGCACCCGGGTCACGTTTCCCTCCACCGGCTCGCCGCCCTGGTTCGCCCTGAAGGTGGTGCCCGGCTCCGTCAAACCGTCTTTCTCGAAGTTGGTAAAGAAGAAGAGCTTGTTGCGGATGATCGGACCGCTCAAACTGGCACCGATCAGGTTATACTTGAAAGTGCCGGGATCGAAGTCGAATCTACCCGCCTTGGTCCCCACCAGGTCCTGGTCGCGAAACTGATAGTAGAGAGAACCAGACAACTCGTTGGTGCCGCTTCTGGTCACGGTGTTCACGCCGGCGCCCACGAAATTCCCCTGGCGCACGTCGTAGGGGGCGATGTTGACTTGGATCTGCTCGATCGCCTCCAAGGAAATCGGGGCAACGCCGGTGCGGTCACCCGGCTGCCCCGCGAGGCCGAAAGAGTTGTTGAAGTACGCTCCGTCGACCGTGATGTTGTTAAGACGGTTGTCCTGGCCCGCAAAGGAGAACCCGAACCCGACGCCGCTGTACTGCGGCGTGAGCCGGGCGATATCCTCGAGCCTGCGGGAAATGGTAGGAAGGGTAGCCAGAACGTCGCGGTCCACTGCGGTCGCCGCCCCGGTGCGCTCCGAGCTCAAGATCGCCACCCGGGGCGCTGTGACCGTGACCTCTTCCAACTGAACCGCCACCTCCCGCATCACGAACTCCAGGTCGGTGGACACACCCAAGGAGAGGTAGATGTTCTCCCGCGTCTGGGCGCCGAAACCGATGTAGCTTGCCGTGACCCGATAGGGACCGCCGACGCGCATTCCCGGAATCGAGGCCCGGCCGTCGGCACGGGTTCGCGCCTGATAAGTAGTGCCCGAAGGCTGGTGCACTGCCACTACCAGAGCACCGTCGAGAGGACGCCCGTTGGCATCTACCACTCGGGCCTGAATGGAGGCGGTCGTCACCCCCTGACCCCTGAGATCCGCACTCGTGGCCACCGCCAGTGCCCCCAGTATCAAGGGGTACAGCGCGAACATCCTTCTCATACTCGGTTTTCTCCTTACGTGGGATAACTGCTGCGGTCGTTCACAAGGGCACGATCAATCTAGGCAGCCGCCGCCGGCAGTCAAGAGACAGGGTGTCTCGGGTTCGTATCAGCTGTGTAACTGCGGTTCAGATGCGCGCCTCCACTCGAGAGAGGCCCGCCTCATGTCGCGGCGCCTGGGGTACGCGCCGCAGCTCGTCGTATCCAAAACCAGTATACCGGCACGCCGCTCAGCACCACCGCCACGTCGGCCCAGAAGAGGATGGGCTCAGAAATCATGTAGTTGCCCAGGAGAAACAAAGCGGCTAGCAGGAAAAGGACTGGAACTACAGGATACCCCCAGGTGCGGTACGGCCGCTCCACATGCGGGAGGCGTCGCCGAAGCACGAAGGTGGCCCCCACTGCCAATGCGTAGAAGGGCCAAATCCCGATGATGAACTGGTCGGCCAACTCGCCGAACGTGCGCACCGATGCGAAAACTATCCCCAGAGCCGACGCCAGAACGATTGCCGCCGATGGAGTGGCGTAGCGCGGATGCACCCGTGCCAAGCTCCGGAAAAACAGGCGATCCTCCGCCATGGCGTAGAAGATCCTCGACCCCACCAGCATGGAGCCGTTGAGCGCCCCGAAAGCGCTGACCATGACCGAGGCGGAAACGAAAACCACTCCGGCTGCACCTAAAACGATCTGCGCCGCGTCGGCTGCAATGAGCGGAGAGCCGGGCATCTGTTCCAGTGGGATCAGCTTCAGATAAACTGCGTTCACCGCAACATAGATTGCCGCCACCGAGGCGGTTCCCAAAAAGAGCGCTCGGGGAAGATTGCGCTGGGGATCCTTGACTTCCCCGCTTACGAAGGCGACGTCGGCCCAGCCGTCGTAGGCCCAAAGAATAGCCACCAGTGCCAGGCCAAAACCCGCCAGCGGCGACCAGGCTCCAGCCGCCGGCTCAAGAACGGCACGCTGCAAAGGATACTGGGGAACCAGAAGCGATCCCAAAGCGACCAGAGCAAGAAGCGCTCCCACCTTCAGCACCGTGCTGACGTTCTGAAGCAAAGCGGCGTGCTGAACGCCCACATAGTTGACCGTGCCCACCGCCACGATGAACAGCGCAGCCGTCACCTGGGCCAAAGAGGCGGGTAGAGGCTCCAGCAGCTGAGCCCCGTCCACGCCCAAGAGTCTCCAGAAATACTCCGCCGAAACTACTGCGATCGCTCCCAGCGCCGCCGGCCTGATGATCAACAACTCCGCCCAGCCGAACAAAAAAGCCGGCAACCTGCCGAATCCCTCGCGGATGTACACGTACATCCCGCCGGTCCGAGGGAAGAGTGCGGCCAGCTCCGCAAAGGTCAGAGCGCCGCAGAGAGCCAGCACTCCGCCCGCAATCCATCCTGCAGCGAACAGAACCACCAGATCCACCCGCTCGGCCACGACCGCCGGGGTGCGAAAGATCCCGCTCCCTATGGTGGTACCCACCAGCACCGCCACGGCGCTCCACAGACCCAGCCTCCGAGGGAGGCGTTCGCCCCATCGATCCGCCGAAACCGAAGACATGGCCGACAATGCTAACGTAAATCTCCGCCGGCGCAAACCACTGTGGCCAGCGCTTGCTTTGCCACTGGTTCGCGGCGAGCTTTCTCGCCGTGCGCGCTTTTAGAATCCTGGCTTCCGTCGCGAGCTTCGCGGTTTACGCGCTGATCGTTCTGGGCTTCGTGGTTCGCACTACCGGCTCCGGCATGGGGTGCGGCGACGACTGGCCGCTGTGCAACGGAAGGCTGATTCCCGATCTCTCGGACTGGACTACGCTGCTCGAATGGAGCCACCGTCTAGCAGCCTTGGTAGTGAGCGTTACCGTCTTCGCCCTGACTGCGGCGGCCTTCGCCGCGCGGCCCCATCCCAATACGTCCGCTACCGCAGTCGACCTGAAAAAGATCTCCCTGCTCGCCGCCGCGCTACTGGTAATCCAGATTCTCTTGGGAGCGGTTACGGTCTGGTTGCAACTCCCTCCAGCTTCGGTCATACTCCACCTGGCGACCGCCCTAGCCCTTCTGGCAACACTCCTGGTAGCGAGCTTTCGGGCGTGGTCAGCCCCGCCCGAACCGCGCAGGGAGCTACACCCTCCGCCTTTTACCATTCCCATAGTGGCGCTGGGAGGGCTGACCTTGCTGCTCGGTGGCCTTACCGCCAACTTGGATGCCGGTGTCGCCTGCCGCGGATTCCCGCTGTGCAACGGCGAACTCTGGCCCTCTCGATCGGTTTTGGCCACGATCCACTGGATCCACCGTCTCGCCGCGTATACGTTCGGCTTTCTGATCGCGTTGTTGGCTTACCGAGGATTACAGACGCAGCTTTCGCGGCACACCCGGGCCGCGCTATGGGCGGTGGTTACAGCCACGCTGCTGCAGATCGCGGTGGCCGCGGCGATGGTAACCGGACCGTTTTCGGTGGGCTGGCGAGCTTTGCACGCGGCAATCGGCACCGGCCTGTGGGTGGCCTTGATCTGGCTCGCCTGGGAGGCAGGTATCTTCCGGCCTCGCCAGCTTGCCGCCGGCAGGGCTGCATGACTGCAGGCTCGACCCTGGATCCGATCGGGCTCACCCGCGACTTAGTAGCCATCTACTCTCCCACTGGGGAGGAAGCCGAGGTCGGCGCATTCTTGGCCGCGCTGCTGGAGAAGCTGGGCTACCGGGTTATCCGGCAACCGGTGCAGGGAACGCGCTTCAACGTCTATGCCTTTCGAGAACCACCGGTGGTCGTTTTCTCGAGCCACATCGACACCGTGCCGCCGGAGCTACCCCTGGCCGAAGACCAGCAGTTTCTCTACGGGCGCGGTACCGCCGACGCCAAGGGGATCGTCGCGGCACAGGTGGCCGCTGCGGAGCGTCTTGCAGCGATGGGAGAGCGGCGAGTAGGTCTGCTTTTCTTGGTCGGCGAGGAGTACGGAGCCGACGGCGCGCGCGCGGCCAACTCCCTGGAGCCCAAGGGCCGCTACTTGGTGAACGGGGAGCCCACGGAAAACCGTTTAGCTTTGGGGACCAAAGGGTTCCTGCGGGTGGAACTGCGGGCCCGGGGAAAAGCTGCCCACTCCGCCTATCCGGAAGAGGGCCTCTCGGCGATCGAGCGTATGCTCGACACCTTGGAGCGCGTCAGGCGATTGCCCCTTCCCGCCGACGACGTGCTAGGGCAGTGCACCCTGAACATCGCCACCATCGAGGGTGGCCTGCGTCCCAACGTGGTTCCGGACCGCTGCCGGGCAGAACTCTCCTTTCGTACCGTGTGCGAGACCGCAGAGCTCCGCTCCGCTCTGCGATCGGCCCTGGCCGAGGGAGTAGACCTGGAAGTTCTGCTGGAGGCTCCCCCGATACACTTGAGAGCCCTGCCCGGTTTCGAGACCACGGTAGTGCGCTACGGCACCGATCTACCCTGGCTCGAGGGCTGGGGAGAAAAATTCCTCATCGGCCCCGGCTCGATACGGGTGGCACACACCGACCACGAGAAGGTCTCCAAGTCGGATCTGCTGGCGGCAGTGGACTGTTACCAGCGAATCGCCCGGGTGCTCCTGGGGGAGTTCGACGCCAAGCGGCCGCTCCCTCAGGGGTGAACTATGTCCCGCTGTATCTGGCGGGGAGTCACTTCTGGCCCGCCGGCTCCCAAGTAAACGTTCACCTCCGACCTCAACCCGAACTTTCCCTCGAGGTATACCGCCGGCTCCACCGAGAACCCCAAACCGGTGATCAGCTCCCGGGTGTCGTTGGTCTCGAACCCGTCGAGGTTAGGCCCGGAGCCGTGCAGTTCCCCGTCTATCGAATGCCCGGTGCGGTGAAGAATAGCATGTCCGAATCCCGAGCGGGTCAGCACTTCCCGGGCCACGGCGTCGAGATCCGCTCCGCTGAGCACTTCGCCGGAAAGGTGGGCCCTCCTCAGCCGTTCGATCACCGCATCGCGCGCGTCGCGCACCGCCTCCCACGCCCGGCCGACCTCGAGCGGTATTTGCGATCCCGCAAAAGCCATCCAGGTTTGATCGGCGAACACACCCCCGAAAGAGCGACGGCCCCAGAGGTCGAGGAGCACTACATCACCCTCCCGTAGGACCACCTCCTCCCCGACGCCGGGCTGGTAGTGGGGCATCGCCGAGTTGCAGCCGAACGCGACAATGGGCGGCTCGGTAACCTCCACCTCCGACTCCCCTAGCCGCTCGATCACCCGCCGTTGCAGGGCGCTCTCGGTGATCCGGCCCACTTCCCGAACCGCTTCACTCAAGGCGGCAAGGGCCACGCTGCGCAGGATTTCCGCCGTGGCCCGATGCTCCTCCAGCTCCGCCTCCGACCAGCGGGCAGCAAAGCGGCTCACCAGAGGCGCTGAGCTTCTGACTACCGCGCCGATACGTTCCAATACGCGCAACGCTCCCGCCGGTATGCGATCCAGATAGGGGATCGCCCCTTCGGGGGCGGTTTCCATGGCGACCCTGCGGCCCCTCACGATAGAGGCCAGTTCCCGTTCTAGCTCCTGCCACGTGGTATAGGATCGCACGTTCCCGGGAAAGTCCCTGACCGCCGGCAGTTCGATTCGATGTACCAGGATCACCGGGGCCCCGGTCGCCGGTAGCCAAACGTAAGAGCGCCGCGTCACCAGCCCCGCCAAGCCCGTTACCCGCCGGGCTACGGGGTTGATTCCCTGGAAGTCGTACAACAGCCAGCCGTCAAGGTTGAGCGACTTGAGACTCGCGCTCAGCTGGTTCAGGTCGATGCGGTCCAAAAGAGGCACGGCTCACTCTCCCGATCTAGTGACCGAGCGCCAGCTACAGGTGGGATCGCCCCGGGCGATACAAGTCGTGTGGAGCAGGGCGCCGTCGAACGAGGTGACGTTGCGCAGCAGCTCCGCCACCGCCGATCCGTAGAATTTGCAGGCACTGCCGTCCGGTGTAGCTCCCGCCGCCAAGCTGCCCTTCACGGATGCGACCACGGTGTCGCCCACTTTTCCGAGTTGGACACCCAGCCGTTGAGCTGCCGCGCTGCGGGCCAGTTTCCAACCCACTGCATCCCGCATCCGCGCTAGGGGAATGAATCTCCGAACCAAGTTCAGGGCGCCGCCAGCGCGAGCCAGGTACTGCCCCGCCCTGCGGCCCGCTTCGGCAAAGACCAGCCCCGCATCCGACCGCCGGGCTACTAGACGCAGGACGCCCACGACCTCGTCTGCGCTTATCTGGCGATTCGAACGAGCCAGCTTGCGGTAGCGTTCTATCTGTGACGCCACCGTCTTGCTGAGACCGAGACGCCGGACCGCCACCTCGGCAGCGATATCTTCCAGGCCCTCTTCCGAGGGCGAGTCCGCCGCTCGGAGCGCCTCGAACAAGGTCAGCGGCACCCAGGCCGGAGCGTGGTTGTTGGAACGGTTTCCGCTCACCGGAAGGCGTCTTTGGTCCGCGCCCAACTTAGCAAGGCCCCTCGCGGCAGACTAGCCCCATTGCGCGGCTTTCTCCACCAGGCGAATCTTCAACGTCATGGGCAGCGTCGCCGACGAGAAGCGCCGGTCGTTCGAAGCCGAGGCGTTGCCTCACCTGGACGCGGTATATCGGTTTGCTCGAAGTCTCACTCAGGACCGAGAGCGCGCCGAGGATCTCGCGCAGGAAGCGATGCTCAAGGCCTATCGCGCCTGGCACCAGTATGAGCCCGGCACCAACGCCCGAGCCTGGCTGCTTACGATCGTGCGGAACACGTTCATCAACCAGTACCGGAGGCGACAGCACGAAGGCACGAGCATGGATCTGGCGGAGATGGAATCCTATACCGCCTTTCCCGAACTCCAGCAAACCGACCCGGAAGCCAGGTTCTTCGACCGGATAGTGGATGAGGAAGTGCTTCGTGCCATCGAGGAGCTTCCCGAAGAGTTTCGAGAAGTCGTGGTTCTGAGCGACATAGAAGATCTTTCCTACGCCGAAATAGCCGAGCTCCTGGCGGTACCTATAGGAACCGTGAAATCGCGACTGTTCCGGGCCCGCCAGGTACTTCAGCGCAAGCTCTACGAGTACGCAGTGGAGATGGGTTATATCAAGCCGAGGGCCAAGTGAACTGCCACGAAGCAGCCGCCCGAATCTACGAGTATCTAGATCGGGAGCTCACTCCCGAGGTCGCGCTAGAGATCCAGCGCCATCTGGAGACGTGCACGGGCTGCTACGAGAACTTCGAATTTCAGCGCGCTTTCCTACAACTCTTAGCCCGGCGCGGGAGCGCGATCCGCGCCCCGGAGGAGCTGCGCCGCCGCATAGAACGGTCGATCCGCAACGACCAGGGTCAACAGAACGCCGCCGAATGACGCTGCTTTTGGCCTTCTGCGCGGCCGGAGTGTTGGCCCTCGCAGGATGGAGAATCGGCTGGCTGACGCCCGGAGGCGCCGTCGCCGGATGGGCCATAGGAGGCACGGTGTTCTGGCGGGCTGGAGTCTCGGGAGCGGTTTTGCTGGGGACTTTTTTCATTTCCGCCAACGTCCTGGGGAGTCTGGCGGGTGGAACCGAGCGGAGGCGAGCCGCGGCGCGGGATGCCCGACAGGTCTTGGCCAACGGAAGCTGGGCCGCTTTGGGAACCCTGATCCTTCCCGCCGCTCCGGCTCTGGGCTGGGCGACGTTCGCCGGCGCCCTCAACGCCGCCCAGGCCGATACTTGGGCCACCGAGCTGGGCATGGCTCGATCGACGACCGCCCGGCTGATCACCGACGGACGCGCGGTGCCGGCGGGTACCTCGGGTGCGGTCACCATCGCGGGAACTCTGGGCGGTATCTGCGGCGCTATCTTGCTGAGCGCCGTTGCGTTCTCCGTGGGCCTGTCCTTTGCGGCGGCGAGCGGAGGCTTTCTGGGAGGGCTTGTGGGAATGCTGGCGGACTCGTACCTGGGAGCCACCGCCCAGGGAAGGTTTTACTGCGAGAAGTGTCAGTCGATCTCGGAAAGAAGACGCCACCACTGCGGAAGGAACGGCCGTTGGGATGGAGGCCTGCGCTGGCTGGACAACGACGGCGTAAACTTTGTCGCCACCGCAGTGGGAGCCGCCGCCGCGGCCGGCTGGTCTCGACTGTGGTGAAGGATCGAGGGCGCAGCCGCAGAGTCGAGTGAGAGGTTCATGGCCCAGGGTGCCATCTGGGATGCGGCGGTAGTGGGAGCCGGACCGGCGGGGAGCGCTGCAGCAGCGCTGCTCGCTGCCCGCGGGTTCAAGGTCCTCCTTTTGGACCGGGCAATCTTTCCCCGGGCCAAACCTTGCGCGGAGTACTTGGGCCCCGGTGCGCTCTTTATCCTCAGGCGAATCGGCCTGAGCCTACCGCGCTCCGCCAGCTGGTCGCCGATCGCCGGGATGCGGATCGTCGCCCCCGACGGAACGGAGTTCGAGGGACGATTTCCGGCAAGCCAAAGCGGCATCGGGATAAGACGCGAGCTGTTGGATACGGCGCTCATGGAGCTGGCCGCACGCCGGGGCGCCTGGGTACTGGAGGGAGTAACCGTCACGGATCTTCGTTACGAAGACCGCCGTGTGGTATTGATAGGACGCACCCACGACCACCTGGCTTTGGCCTTCGAGACCCGCTTGCTGATCGGCGCCGACGGACTCCATTCTCGGATCGCCCGAAGGTTGGGCTTGGCTCGGCGGGGCAAGATCAAGAGAACGGCGCTGGTGAGACACGCGCAGGGTCTCGAGCTCCAGAACGATCTTGCGGAAATACACCTCGGCCCCGGCGGCTACTCGGGCCTGGCTCCGGTGGGAGACGGTTTGGTCAACATAGCGATCGTCACCGGGAGACGCCGCCCTCCGGCGCTATCGCTGGAAGGCTGGTTTGGCGCTCTCGCGCTGGAGTTTCCTGAGCTGGCGGGTCGTCTGCGAGAAGCGACTTTCGTCGATCGCCCCCAGGCGGTTGGACCTTTTGCGCTCCGGTGTCGGTCTGCGGTTGCGCACCGCGCTCTACTGGTAGGCGATGCGGCGGAGTTTTACGATCCTCTGACCGGCGACGGCATCTACGCCGCACTTCGCGGAGCCGAGCTGATCGATCGTTACGTGGCTCGGAATCTGGAGCGAGACGCCCTCAGCGCCCGCCAGCTCGGTCGCTACCGGCGAGCTCGCCATCGCGCGCTCTTAAGCAAGCGGTTGGTCGAGCGGGTGGTAGTGGGCGCCGCTGGCAACGCGCGCTTTCCGGTTCTCGCCCGCTTTTTCGGGAGACATCCTCTAGCGGCCGATCTGCTGGTGGGGATTACCGGTCACGGCGGATTAGTCCGATCGAGGGAACGTCGTCTACCGAGCCTCGTGGGCTCGCAGCGGCCGTTTTGCGGGGCGCTAGGTCGCGGGGCAGGATCATGAAAGGCGTGGGGCCGCACCAGTTCCGGGAGCTGTTGGGGCGATTCGCCACCGGAGTGACTGTCATCACCACGGTGGACGGGGAGGGCAAGCCGGCGGGGATGACGGCCAGCGCTCTATCTGCGGTATCGCTCGATCCGCCGCTGCTTTTGGTCTGCGTGAGCCAGGCCGCCGAGTTTTGCGCGATCCTGCGCCGCTCCTCGCGGTTCGCGGTCAACGTGCTGGCCGAGGACCAGGAGGAGCTCTCCCGCCGATTCGCCGCCGAGGGTATAGACCGGTTCGCGGGAGTGAGTTATCGAATCTGTTCCGCCGGCCTGCCGCTGTTGGACGGGGTTGTGGCTCACCTCTGGTGCGAGGTTGAGGAGGCTGAGGATGCCGGGGATCACGTGGTCTTCTTCGGCCGCGTGATGGGGGGCGAGGTCTACGATCGCCAGCCGCTTTTGCATTTCCGCGGCTGGTACTGGAGTTTGAGGAGATCGCGATGAGTCGCGCCGGCGCGGCGCTCGAAACTCTAGACCGGTTCGACGCGGACCCTGAGCTGGTGCGGCGGACGCTGGCGGACATCGTGCGGGTCAACGCCCACTTGGGCGGGTGGGCGGCGGTGAGGTTCGGGCTGGAGAGCCTGCTCGGGGAATTGCCCCAAAGCCTTCCGATCACGATTCTCGACGTGGGAGCGGGAGGGGGCAACGTGATCGCCCATCTGAAGTTCCAGCTCGCGGGGCGGAATCTGCGCTGCTTGGCCGTGGAGCCGCACCCGGTGGCTGCACGGGTGTGCTTAGCTTCGGGCGTGGTGACGCTGCGGGCCGAAGGCGCGCGCTTACCTCTGCCTGGCGGCGCAGTGGACGTGGCGGTGGCGAGCCAGGTCTTGCATCATCTCGACCGCGCAGCGATACCGGAATTCGTCCGGGAGCTTTCCCGGGTGGCTCGAAGAGGCGTGGTGATCGCCGATCTGGTGCGAAGCAGAGTCGCCGCCCTCGTCTTTCCGCTTCTAGCGCGGCTCATGGGACTGCATCCGGCGACCGGGGCAGACGGAGTGATTTCTCTCCGCCGCGGGTTTACCCGAGCGGAGCTCTGCGATCTATTGCGGAGGGCCGGGATCGTGGCTCGGGTACGTCGCCGCCCCGGGTTCAGGTTGGTGGCCTGCTGGAGGACCGGCGGTGATAACGATCGATAGAGTCACCGTTGCCGCGCCGCGCAGTCTGGTGTACTCGGTGGCGTGCGAGGTGGAGCGCTGGCCCGAGTTTTTGTCCCATTACCGCTGGGTGAGGGTGCTGGAACGCTCGGAGGAGATGGCCGTGGTGGAGATGGCGGCCTGGCGCCCGTTCGGGTGGTTCAAGTATCCCACCTGGTGGGTCTCCGAGATGCGCTTGGAGCCGGAGCGCGCGATCCGCTACCACCACATTCGCGGGATAACCAGGGGGATGGACGTGGAGTGGTCATTGGAGGAAAAGGCGGGCAGCGTGGAAGTGTGCATCGTGCACCGCTGGAGCGGTCCCGCGTGGCCCTTGATCGGCCGGCCCGCGGCCGATTTGGTGATCGGACCGATCTTCATTCACGGGATAGCTTCCCGCACTTTGGCTGGAGTGAAGCGAAGGGCCGAATCATGGTTCGCAGGGCGGTAATCACCGGGATCGGCCCGGTTACGCCCATCGGGATAGGGGTGGAGGAATTCTGGTGCGGGCTTCTGGCGCGGCGCTCGGCGGTGCGATCGATCACTCGCTTCGACGCTTCCCCCTTTCGCAGTCGCATAGCCGCCGAGATTCACGATTTCAATCCTTTGCAGTTTCTGGACGCCAGGCAGGCGCGGCGCTGGGATCGTTTTTCCCAACTGGGCGTGGCAGCGGCCAAGCTCGCTATCGACGACGCGGGGTTGAAGCTCGAGGAGGAAAACCGGGATCGGATCGGCGTTTCCATGGGCTCGGCTTTGGGGGGAGTCGCCTTCGCCGAGGCGGAGGCAGAGATTTACCGCCGGGAGGGAATCAAGGCGGTGAATCCGGCGCTGGCGCTCACAGTTTTCGCCGGCGCAGTTTCCTGCAACATCGCCATCGCTTTCGATCTCAGGGGTCCCAACTCCACCAATGCCATGTCCTGCGCTTCCGGAACGGTGGCCCTGGGCGAGGCGTTGCGAGCGGTACGTTCGGCAGAGGCCGACGTGATGCTGGCGGGAGGGGCGGAGGCGCCGCTTTCTCCGCTGTGTTTTGGGGCGTTCGCGCTGATAAAAGCGATGTCGTGCCGCAACGACGCGCCGGAGAAAGCCTGTCGTCCCTTCGACCGCGATCGGGACGGTTTCGTGATGGGCGAAGGTGCGGCGGTGCTGATCGTGGAGGAGCGGGAGCGCGCCCTGGCCCGGGGAGCCAAGATCTACGGGGAGCTGGCGGGTTACGCGCTCACCAACGACGCCTATCACATGACCGCTCCCAAGCCGGACGCCAGGGAGGCCGCGCGGTGTATCGCTTCGGCCTTAGCGGACGCCGGGGTGCGGCCCGAAGAGGTGGAGTACGTCAACGCCCACGGTTCCTCGACTCCGCTCAACGACGTCACCGAGACTTTGGCGATCAAGAAGGTTTTCGGCGACCATGCCTACCGCCTTGCGGTGAGCGGCACCAAGAGTTACTACGGGCACGCTTTGGGGGCAAGCGGCGCGATAGAGGCCGCGATCTGCGCTCTGGCGTTCGAGCGCGACTGGTTGCCACCCACTCTCAATTTGGAAAACCCGGACCCGGCCTGCGATCTGGACTACCTCGCCGAGGGCGGCCGGACGGCGGCACCGGAAGTAATGGTCTCCAACTCTTTCGGTTTTGGCGGGGTGAACGCGGTGCTGGTGATGCGGCGGGCGCAATAGAGCGGCTGGATTCGGCACGGTTCCGATCGAGTCAAGGTGGCATTTAAACCGCTTCGACAAGGCAAGGGGGAGGTATGCACAAGGCGTTGGCGGCGGAGTTTCTGGGCACTTTCGCTCTGGCGTTTATCGGCGCGGGGGCGGTGGTGGTGGACACAGCTTCCGGAGGAGAGCTGGGTTTGGTAGGTGTGGCGCTGGCTCATGCGCTGGTCCTCTCGGTGATGGTTACCGCAACTCTTCCCGTATCGGGAGGCCATCTCAACCCTGCAGTGACCTTCGCTTTGTGGCTCGCCCGGAAGATTTCGGGACGGGGTGCTGTCTTCTATGTGGTAGCTCAACTCCTGGCGGCTCTGCTCGCCGCATTCTCGGTCAAGTGGTTGCTTCCGGCCGCCGCCGGCACCACCACCGGCTACGGGCTGCCCCGGGTTTCCGCCGAGTTGAACTTTGCCCAAGCGGTAGTGCTGGAAGCGATTTTCACGATCTTTCTGGTGAGCGCAGTTTTCGGCACCGCCGTGTCGCCTCGAGCTCCCAAGGTAGGAGGGTTCGGGATAGGACTGGTGCTGTTATTCGACATCTTGGTGGGCGGTCCCCTTACCGGGGCGGCGATGAATCCAGCCCGCGCTTGGGGACCAGCCGTGGCCTCCGGCGACTGGCACGCGCAGGCGATCTACTGGGTGGGCCCGCTGCTAGGCGCGGCGATAGCAGCGCTGCTGTGGGCTGCGCTGTTGCTCCCCAGAGAGCAGGAACGCTAGAGCGCCCCGGCGCGGGGCCACCGGGGCGAGCTAGACGAATGAGCCGTCAGATTCCGCCGGAGCGGGCGAGGTCGTATGCCGCGTAGGTTATGACGATATCGGCTCCGGCGCGGCGGATCGCCAGTAGTGCCTCGCGCAGCGCAGCGTCTCCGTCCAGGACGCCTTTCTCCGCGGCGAACTTGATCATGCTGTACTCGCCGCTCACCTGGTAGGCGGCCAGCGGCGCTCCGAACCTCTCTCGGGCGCGGCGAATGATGTCCAGGCAGGGAAGAGCGGGCTTCACCATCACGAGATCCGCTCCCTCCTCTAGGTCCAGGGCGATCTCGCGCAGCGCCTCGTCGGCGTTGGCGGGATCCATTTGGTAGGACTTTCGGTCCCCGAACTTGGGCGCGCTGTCGGCCGCGCTTCTGAAAGGTCCGTAGAAGGCGGAAGCGTACTTGGCGGCATAGGAGAGGATCACGGTGTCGCGGTATCCGTTTTCGTCCAGCGCCTGCCGGATGGTGGCGACTCGTCCGTCCATCATATCGCTCGGCGCCACGATGTCCGCGCCGGCAGCGGCGTGGGACACGGCGGTTTTCGCCAAGAGCTTCAAGGTCTCGTCGTTGTCCACCGCGCCGTTTCGGATGACCCCGCAGTGGCCGTGCGAGGTGTATTCGCACAGGCAGACGTCGGTGATCACCACCAGTTCCGGTGCGGCCCCTTTCATGGCGCGTACCGCTTGCTGGATCACGCCGTTGTCGTCGTATGCTCCGCTTCCGAGCTCGTCCTTGGATGCCGGGAGCCCAAAAAGGAGCACGCCTCCTACTCCTGCTTCGGCGGCCTGCGCGGCCAGTTCCGCCGCTTCACCCAGCGGGTGCTGGAAGACTCCGGGCATCGCTTCCACTGGCGTTCGCGAGCCGGTGGTCTTGATGAACAGAGGCCAGACCAGTTGTTGCGGGCTCAGGTGCGCTTCTTGTACCAGACGCCTGAGGCCCGGGGTGCGCCGCAGCCGGCGCATGCGGACCAGTGGAAATCCAGCCATGGTTTCAACCTCCCGTACTCGCCTCCCAAATCAGGTCGCGGGCCCCGAGCTCAATCAGCTTTCGGGCGGCGGCGCGGCCGCTCGCTCGGGGATCGCGCGCGTCCACCGGCACTTGCACCGATAGGGATCGCGACCCATCGGGAGCGAAGACCTTGACGTGCAGGACCAGTCCACCTCCGGAGCCCGGTTCGGCGCAGTAGGCTCCGATGGCGGCGCGGCATCCACCTTCCAGCTCGCGCAGGGCAGCCCGCTCAGCTTCCACCGAGACCCGCACCGCGGGGTCGTCCAAGGAAGCTAGTAACTGAAGCGTGGTGCGGTCGTCGCGTCTCACCTCGATCGCCAAGGCGCCCTGCCCGGGTGCAGGCGGCACCGTCTCGGGATCGAGAGGCACGCTTCGGTGCTCGAGCCCTAGCCGCTTCAGTCCTGCCAGGGCGAGCACCGCGCCGTCCAAATCTTTGCCCACGCGCGCAACTCGGGTGGGAACGTTTCCTCTCAGTTCCACGATTCTCAAGTCTTGGCGCGCCGCGAGCAGTGCGGCTTTGCGCCTCAGGCTCGATGTGCCGATGGTCGCTCCCTGGGGGAGGTTTTCCAGGATCGATCCTTTCGGCGTCACCAGCGCGTCTCTCGGGTCCTCCCGCTCCGGGAAGGCGGCCAGGGCGAGGCCAAGGGGGATTTCGGCGGCTAGATCTTTGAGCGAGTGGACCGCGAGGTCGATCTCTCCTGCGAGGAGCGCTTCTTCGATCTCCTTGGTGAACAGTCCCTTCCCGGTCTCGCCGGGGCCGGGTTTAGGGAAAGAACGTACGTCTCCGGAGGTACGGATGATCACTAGCTCGCTGGCGATTCCCTTTTGGGCCAGCAGTTCTTGGATTCGTCCTGCCTGCCAGCGTGCCAGGGTGCTTCCCCGGGTGCCGATGCGGAGGGTGTTGGCTGTCAAGCTCACAGTTCTAGGGTGGAAAAGAACCTGAAGTTGGAGCATTATCAAGCCGTATGGGTGTCTTGGGGAGGTCGTACCGCAGGACACGGCAGCTAGCCGAACGCTTAGCGGCTTGGCGAGCTTCGCGTTTGTCGGATCGGGACCGTCGCGCCGCGGAGCGGTGGTTGAGGTTTGCCGCCTGGGTGGCACCCGGCTTTTCAGCGGTGCATCGGGACTTGGTGGGTTGTTGTCGGCGGCGGGACGATCGGTTGGCGGCCTTGGAGGTGGCGCGGCGTGCGGCCCGGCGGTACCCCAGTTCCCCCGATGCATGGATGCTTTTGGGTGAGGCGTATCTGGCCGCCTTTCGACCGGACGACGCGCTGGTGGCGTTCGAGCAGGTTTTGAGTTTGGAAGAGCGTCCCGACGCTGCGATGGCGGCGGGCGATCTCTATGCTCGCCGTGGAGATTACGTCAACGCAGGTGCCCGTTATGCTCGGGCGTACGCTGCCGGAGCGGGAGCGGACGCTCTCAGGGCCAACGCTCGTGCCTTGAAGGCGGCCGGGGATCATCGAGCTGCGGAGGAGGCGATCGAGTTGTGGAAGCAGGTTACGGGAAGGGACTGGGTGGAGGCGGAATAGCGAAAGCTGCCGCGCTGCGGATGCTCACGGCTGCACTTCGGGCCATACCTCGATGTCAGACCGCCGGGCCGCTTCCCATAACTCCCGGTCGTAGGTCGCCAGCACCAGCGGCTGCCCGAGCATTTCCCTCCACCCGAGCGCAGAGGCAAGGTGAACCGCATCGTACCCTCGCAAACCGTATTTCCAAGCGAAGCCTGCGGCTCGCTCAACCGTGTGCTCCGTTATCCTCAGCCGGTGCAACTGGCCCCACTGTCGCAGAAAAATCCGTGCGCTGGCCTCCGCCTTCTTCTTCGGAATCATGCGCCTTCGGGCAGCGCGGGCTAGTGCCGCATAAACTTCAACCATGGTGACCAGCGCGGTCCCGACTACGTTTGCCATCTCCACCATTCGCGCCACATCCGGGGACCCCGGCTCCTCCACATAGAGTTTCACGATCGCGCTAGCGTCCAAGTACACAATCACCCGCGCTCCTCCACCAGGAGTTCCGCCACCGTTTTCTTCCCCCTGACCCGCGCCGCCGGCTTTCGGGGTCTCAACTTGCCCCGCCCTAGGAGTAGCAATCCCATCCCCGCTAACATCTCCATGCGCTCGGGGAGAGGCGTCTGCGCTGGGATCACCCGCCCGACCGGCTTCCCTCGTTCGGCTATCTCAACGACTTCTCCTGCCTTGACCCGCCGCAGGTAGGCGCTCAGGCGAGCTCTGAATTCCCGAACGTTGACCCGCACAGCCATAAACGAGCCCCCGGGGTAGGATATGTGATCACAAATTAAATCAATGTGTCCACGTTAGGAAGGGGCGCCGTCGTTTTCAGGGCCGGCGAAGTGGGACTGAGAATAGGGTTCGGAGGGGGTCTAGGGAGACTGAGGGTCCGGACCCTCAGCCTCGATACCGCCTCAACCGCACCAACAAAGACCCGGCGTAGACCAAAATCACCACCGCAGCCACCACATAGGCCGCAATCATATAACCGGCGTTATCGGGGTACTGCATCACCGCACTCCTGATCCTCGAACTCCCGCAGCACCGCCAGCGCATAACGCTGGGTCAAGAACCCGGCATAAAGGAGCGTGAAAACCGCCAGAGAAAAAAGCAGCGTCACCAACATCTCCCCGGGAAGTGACGGGGCCTCGGGCTTCAAGACTACCGGCTCAGGATGAAGGGTCCGGAAGAGGTAAACCGTCACATGAATGAAGATCACCAGCGGGATCGCCAAGATCCCCAACACCGCACTGTGACGGGCCCGCACGCCGGGATCGCTCAAAGCGCCGCGCAAGACCAAGTAACCCACGAACAGCAGAAAGATGAACAAGGTCGAAGTAAGCCTCGCATCCCAGGTCCACCAGGTACCCCAGATCGGTTTCCCCCACAGCGGACCGGTGGTCAACATCACCACCGAAAAGGCTACCCCGATCTCCGCCGAAGCCGCAGCCCCCAAGTCCAAACGGCGATCCTTGAGCCAGAGATAGAGCATGCTGAGCAAACCGGTGACCGCAAAAGCCAGAAGCGCGACCCACGCGGCCGGCGCATGGACGTAAAAGATCTTCTGAGCCGGACCCTGGAACCTCTCGATAGGAGTGAAGAACAAAGCGCGCACATAGACCGCTACCAGACCCAAAAGCGCAACCGCGGTTACCACACTCCCGCGACGCGCCAAAACGCGAGCCCGATCTCGAGAAGTCATTCTTCCAGCGTAGCCTCGAACAAAAAAATCGCCAGGAGCAAGAACACGATGTCGAACGCAGCCAGCAACTTAAGCCACCCCGCAACCTCGCTCAAGGGACGCTGGGCCAAGATGCGCGCCGTAACCTGCACCGCACCCACCACCGGCGGCACCAAAAAGGGGAGCAACAGTAAAGGGAGCATCAACTCAGCGAATCGAGTCCGGACCGCCATGGCGCTGAGCAGGGTGCCCACGGCCACGAACGAAAGGGTAGCCATGGCGGTAACACCCAACAGCTCCGGCACCCGCTCCCACAGGGGGACATCGTAGAAGAGAATGAACAGGGGAACGCTCACCAGTTCCACCGCTCCCACGAACGCCAAGTTGGCCAGCATCTTCCCCAAAAAGATTGCCGGCCGTGGGACCCCGGAGAGGAGCACCCGGTCGAAAGCGCGGTTCTCCTGCTCCAGCAGGAAAGCACGGTTGAGCCCCAACATGGCGGCGAAACTGAAGGTCACCCACAGCGCGCCCGGCGCCACGTCCACCGAAGCCACCGCAGTGGGATCGCGGGCGAAATAGAGAACCGCCAGCACCAGCACTGCAAAGGCGAGAGTCGAAACCAACGCCGTCTTGGTCCGCCACTCGATGGCCAGGTCCTTGGCGGCGATGGCCCAGACCGCCCGAACGCCGTCAGGCATCGCTCAATACCTCTCGGTAGCGACCCCAAATGGCGGCACCGTCCCGCCCCTCGCGCGGCTCCCGGGCCAGCAAACGACCTCCACCCAGATAGGCGACCGAAGTGACGACCTGGACCAGTTCGCCGAACTGATGGGTAGCGATCAGCACCGCCCGGCCGCGCTCCTGCGATTCCCGCAAGCAGTCCAGCAAATTCCCCGCAGAAGCTTCGTCCAGCCCGCTCAACGGCTCGTCCAAAAGCAGAATCTGGGGATCCCCCAAAAGAGCGCAGGCGATGGCGAGGCGCTGAACCATCCCACGACTGAAGCTAGCCACTCGTTCCCGGGCTCGGGTCTTTAGACCTACGCCCGCCAGAAGCTCGCCCACCCGCCCCGGGTCGACCCCCTGCAAGCGGGCAAAAAAACGCAGGTTCTCTTCAGCACTTAGAGCGTCGTAAAGCATCGAGTGGTGTGCCACCATCCCCACCCTTCCCCACCGCTCCACTCTCCCTCGGCTCGGCCGCAAAAGGCCGGCCAGCACTTTGAGCAGCGTCGTCTTGCCCGCACCGTTGGGCCCGAGTAGCAAGACCACCTCGCCCGGCTCGGCAGCCAGGGTGACCTCTCGCAGCACGACCGTTCGACCCAAGGAGCGCCAGACACCTTCCGCCGCTATCAAGGGACGCTCACCCCTCGCCGATCCAAAAGGCCCTTCCACCCCCACGCTCAACGCCCTCCGCTCTCCACTGCGAACCAGCCTTTCAGTTTGGTGAGCTCCAAAAGCTCAGCCAACCGGGAGCCCACGTTCTTCAGCACCAAGGTGTGCTTCAGACCCGACGCCCGCCGCTGCATCGCAATCAGCGCCTCCAGACCGGTGCTGTCCGCGTCGACCGTAGGGCCCAGATCCACTATCACCCGGTGAGGCTGGGACCCCAGAGAGCCGATCATCTCCAGTCCGGCACGCCGGAAGGCGCGGGAATCCGGGTAGACCAACCGCTCGGGAGCTACTATGACCTTCTCGGGCAGCGGGCGCTTCACCGGCTCATCCCCGGGGTGACCCTACAAAGGACGTGGATAACTGACACCGGGTGGGTGCCCCGCACAAGTGGCCGGCTCCAAACAACGGGCCCCGGATCGTCTCCGGGGCCCGGCCGCGCAAGCCTGGCGGAGCGTTAGGCCTCAGGAGATCTTGACGACGTTCGCAGCCTGGAGACCCTTGGGGCCTTCCCGGATCTCGAACTCGACTTGGTCATTTTCCTTCAACGACCGGAACCCTTCGGCCTGGATGGCAGAGTAGTGGACGAAGACGTCGGGTCCTCCCTCGCGCTCGATGAAACCAAACCCCTTGGCGTCGTTGAACCACTTGACTCTGCCGGTGATGCGGGACATACCTTACTCGCTCCTGATGCAGATGTTTTGAACCTCGGTCCGACGCGAGCCCTCTGCAAAGCTTGCGGTCCGGACACCAGAAAACGCGCAGAGTATATAACCTGCCGCCGGACTCGTCAACATCCGGCGGCCAACCCCTAGGAGCGACCCGATGGGCCAGACAACCGAGCGTATAGAGACCCTTCTCAAGGAGCAGCGCAGCTACCAGCCCGCCGCGGCGTTCCGGCGAACCGCCCACGTCCGCTCCCGAAAGCCCTACCAGGAGGCTTCCCGAGACCGGCTCAAGTTCTGGGCGGAGCGGGCCAAGGAGCTGGAGTGGTTCAAGCCATGGAAGAAGGTCCTGGAGTGGAACCCACCGCACGCCAAATGGTTCGTGGGAGGCAAGCTCAACGCCTCGGTCAACTGCCTGGACCGACATCTCAAGAACGGGCGCCGCAACAAGGTAGCCTTGATCTGGGAGGGGGAGCCCGGCGACCGTCGTACCCTCTCCTACTGGGACTTGCACCGCGAGGTGTGCCGGTTCGCCAACGTGTTGCGCGACCTCGGGGTCAAGAAGGGTGACCGGGTGGCTATCTACATGCCGATGATCCCGGAAGTCGTGGTTGCGATGCTGGCCTGCGCCCGCATCGGGGCAGCCCATTCGGTGGTCTTCGGAGGATTTTCGGCCGATTCGCTCAAGGACCGCATGAACGATGCCGAAGCCACGGTTTTGGTCACTGCCGACAAAGGGTACCGCCGCGGCCAGATCGTGCCGCTCAAGAGAAACGCCGATGAAGCCTTGAAGGAAACGCCGTCTATTCGGCAAGTGATCGTGGTGGCGCGTGACGGGAAGGGAGCGGAGGGGGACGGAATAGCAATGCAGGCTGGCCGAGACCACTGGTACCACGAACTGATATCCCGCGCGAGTCCCGAGGCCAAACCGGCGGTGATGGACGCCGAAGACCTGCTTTTCATTCTCTATACCTCAGGGACCACGGGCAAACCCAAAGGGATAGTGCACACCACCGGTGGCTATCTCACCCAGGTGATGGCGACGACCAAATGGGTATTCGATCTCAAAGACGACGATGTCTTCTGGTGCACGGCGGACGTGGGCTGGGTCACCGGTCACAGCTACATCGTCTATGGCCCGTTGAGCCTGGGCGCCACGGTAGTGATGTACGAAGGAGCGCCCGACTGGCCCGACAAAGATCGGTTCTGGGAGATAGTGGAGCGCTACGGCGTGACCGTCTTCTACACCGCTCCTACGGCGATTCGCGCCTTCATGAAATGGGGACCCGAATATCCCGCACGTCACGACCTGAGCAGCCTCAGGCTTCTGGGGACGGTGGGAGAGCCGATCAACCCCGAAGCCTGGATCTGGTATCACCGCCACATAGGCGGTAAGCGCTGCCCCATCGTGGATACCTGGTGGCAGACCGAGACCGGCGGCATCATGATCACTCCGCTGCCGGGCGTCACCGGGACCAAGCCCGGATCGGCTACTTTGCCCTTCCCCGGGATCGACGCGGCGCTGCTCGACGGAGACGGAAAGGAAATCAAAGAGGGAGGGGGATTGCTGGCGATCACCAGCCCCTGGCCCGGTATGCTGCGCACCATTTACAAAGACGACCAGCGTTACCGGGATACCTATTGGAGTCGCTGGCCGGGTAAGTACTTCACCGGGGACGGTGCCAAGCGCGACCGCGACGGTTATTTCTGGATTCTCGGACGGGTGGACGACGTGCTCAACGTAGCGGGTCACCGAATCGGGACGATGGAGGTAGAAAGCGCCTTGGTCTCCCACCCGGCCGTAGCCGAGGCAGCGGTCGTAGGCAAGCCCCACGAACTCAAAGGCCAGGCCTTGGTTGCTTTCGTCATCCTGCGGGCCGAGGCCTCGCCGAGTCCGGGGCTGGCGGACGAGCTCAAGCAGCATGTGGTCGCGAAGATTGGGGCGATCGCCCGGCCGGACGACATTATCTTCACCGCCGATCTTCCCAAGACCCGAAGCGGCAAGATCATGCGGCGGCTGCTCAGGGACATCGCCGCGGGACGCGCGCTAGGCGACGTGACTACCCTGGCGGATCCTGCGGTGGTGCAGGCTCTTAAGGAGCAGTACGAAGAAGAAGAAAGCTAGTTTTGCGACTCTGCGCGGCGGAGCTCCCGGAGGCCCGCAAGGGCGGCGATCAGGATGGTCACGATGATCGCCGCCGAAACTAGACACCAGCGGCACCAGGCGCGGATCACGAAGGCTTCGAGGTACGTCAGGTACGCGGTAAAGCCTACGCCCCCAGCGGCCAGCGCCGCGAGCAGTAGGGTCGGCTCGCGGCGGCTCTGCCAGCGGGGTTGAAGTCCCGCCAGCGACACCGTCAAGAGGGCGAGGTATCCGAACACTCCGTAGGCGGCCACCGGAAGCCCGAAGATCACCGCGTAGCTGCTGTTCTGCACCGCTTCGCATTCGCCGCCAATTCCACAGGCGAGCTCCCCCACCATCCCCAGCTTCCAGAGCCAGAGGTAGAGCGATATCAAAAAGCCGCCCAGGGAAAGCAGGGCGGCGACCATTCGGTGGATCACCGCTTCGGAGCAGCCGCCGCCACGCTGTCGATCAGCGCTCTGAGGGCGTCGTAGGCCATGAATCCAGGATAGCGCCGGTTCCCGATGATAAAAGTCGGTGTGGAGCTGACGCCCAACTGCTCGGCGTCCCGAACCGAGGCCTCTATGCGGGCGCTGTAGCGGGCGCTCTCCATGCACTCCTCGTAGCGCTCCAAATCGAGACCCACGACTCGGGCGTAGTCGCGGAACCGGCCGTAGGGGTTTCGCTCCGCAGCCCAACTGCTCTGGCCGTAGAAGAGCTGGTCGTGCATTTCCCAGAAGCGGCCCTGCTCGTCGGCGCAGGCGGCAGCGTGGTGAGCCAGCCTGGAATGTCGGTGGCCCGGTAGGGGAAAATCCCGGAACACCCAGCGGACCCGGCCAGTGGCGATCAGCCGCTGCTTGACGTCGTGCATGGTAAGGATCGCGAACTGGGCACAGGCGGGACACTCGAAGTCGGCGTATTCGATCACCGTAACCGACGCATCGAGGCTGCCCAAGGAATAGCCGGGGAACCCCGCCGCCCTAGCCACCGCCTCTTGGTCCACCGGGGCCGAAATCGGAGCCCCTCCGCCACCCCTGGCCGCCATCCAGATCCATCCCGCTCCGGCCGCGGCCACCACCGCCAGAGCGGCGTAAAACGGCTTGAGATTTTTCACCCGCACCACAATTCATCCTCCTCGTCCTCGTCAAAGCGGAGGCGTTCGGCTGCCCGCTGGGCTTCTTCAACTATTCGCCGGCTTTCGGCCACCTCGGGAGTATCATAGGTGGCCCTCACCTCGTAGTGGAACAGCTCGCTTCGAGCGTCGCCCATCATTTTCAAAAGCTCAGGCCCCGCCGCCAAAAGCTCGGCGTCGCTTTCCAGCGCATTAATCCGGGCGGCGATGCTGCGCAAGAGTACCACGAGACGCGCCGCCCTCTCGGGATCGTACACCTGTTCATGCATAGCAATCCGCCTTCCCTATACGACTTCGCACCCCAGAGTCAAAACTCGGCGACAACAGATCGAACCACCTCTGCGTAAACTAACGAGGTCATGCCTCGGGGCGAAAGGCGAGGGTTTGCGGAAAAGAGTGAAGAACGTTATAGTTCGCCCGGTCTGTAGTCCGGTGATCTCTCGAGGAGCGTAATGGCGAAACGCAAGCGATCGAGGCGAGTTTACAACCCACCCCGGACCTTCGATCAGGCGCGAGACGAGCTCTACAGTCACATCCTGCGCTGCGGCGTGCTGGAGGCAGCACCGGAGCAGCAGCGAGAATGGTTCGACGACACCCTGGAATACCTGGCGGAGCGTTATCCCGACCTTACCGAAGCCGAGCTGGCCGAGTTGAGAAAGCTCGGAGAGCGCTACTGCCAGCCGGTGATCTCCCGCCACTCTCCGGTGAGCGCTTCCAAGTAGGCCGGTATCAGAGGCCGGCCCTTACACCGACCGCAGCCCTCAACCCTCCACCCCAGCCCGCTTCCACGAAACCGAGAAGCCTGCTGCCAAGCTGTCTTTCCACGCCCAGGGCCAACACCATATACTGCCGATCCGGCCCGGCGGACCAAATCAAGGCGGCGCCTGCCGCCAGATAGGGATTTAGTCTCGCAAAACCCGGCGGGTTCAGATGAAATGAGGCTAGAACCTCGTTCCGAGCTGCGACGTGGTTCTCCTCTGTTCCGAAAGAGGCGTTCAACCCGATGGCGGACCTGAGGCTGAGGCCGAACCCCGCTCCGACTCCCGCTCCTGCAAACCAGGGACGCCCAGCAGCGATCACGGCTTGTGCCTGCAAGATCGGCCGCTGTTGCGCCCCGGCGATCCCCGTGGCCGGGGGCAGCAAGGACGCGGCCGCAACCACAAACACCGCCGCCCTACTCGACAACGATCTCGTAGCTGAGCTCGATATCGGGAGCCAGGGAGTGAACCACCGAGCAGTATTTCTCCAGCGAAAGCTTGACCGCCCGCTCGGCTTTGTTGCGGTCCAATCCGGCCCCCGAAAGGAGGTAGCGGTAATGGATAGACAGGTAGCGCCGCGGCTCCTCCGCGCGGCGGCGGCCGCTCACTTCGATCTCCGCCCGCTGCAGCCCCACCCGCATCTTCTTCAGGATCGACACTACGTCAGCACCGCTGCAACCTGCCGCTGCAAGGAGCAAAGCCAGCATCGGGCTGGGACCACTCTGCGAGTCGCCGTCGATCTCCACCGCAGGACTGGGCGGCTCGATCCCTCCGCCCCGGAACCGCAAACCGGTACCAGTCCACTCTAGCCTTACGGTCCTGCGTTCGCCCCCACTCATCGCCCCCTCCTGGTGGTCAGCCCGACGAGAAACCGATGCCTCCTGAGCCCGTTCTCGCCGTGGTACTCCAGCAGCCAGTTGATCTGGTCGCGCATCCTCAGTTCGAACCCCAAAGCGAACTGGGCCCAAAGGTCCGGGCAGTTCGGGTTGCTGCTGCACCGCTGCTGGAACCACATTCCCAGACCGAAACCGACGTAGGGAACCGCGATCTCGGTGTCCGGCGTGAAGCGGTACATGAGCTCCAAACTTCCGACGTAACTCCCCAGGGAATCGCCGATCCCGATCTCCAGCGAAGGCCTGAGCCGCACCTGAGGAGTGAAGAGATCGGCGCCATCCAGGGTTACGCTCACTATGACCTCGTTGGTCCCCTCGAAATCCACTCCCAAGCGGGAACCGAACCCGAAGAGGCCTACCCTGATTCCCGAACCCGAGGGAGGCGCCTCCTCGGGAGGAACGAACTGTTGGGCCTCGACGGTGCCCGCCACTGCCAGCACCAAGATCGCCATGCCGCGGATCATCTTCACCTCTCAGGTCGAGGTTGGAATCAGCGCCACGCCAGCCGGCCGTAGTCCGCGATCGCGTAGACCGCCATCGCCGCGGTCGCCCATGCCAGCGGCTGCATAAGCGAAGACTCCGCTAGGAAGGCGATTAAAGTCAATACCTGCCCGACGGTTACCGCTTTCCCCCCAGCTCGAGCCGGGAGCGCCGTGAGCCGGCGCAACACCACGCTGGCCAGAAAACCGACGAACGCGACAATGTCCCGAATCAGCACTCCCAAAATCTCCCAGATAGAAAGCGAACCAGACTCGAAAACCACGCTGAAGGCCGCCAGCATGAACAGCTTGTCGCATACCGGGTCCAAAACCACTCCGATCCGCGACCCTCCCAAGCGCCGGGCCCAGATCCCATCGGCCACGTCGCTAGCCGCGGCCGCCAGGACGATCCCGAAGCGGGCTCCCGTGTGGTCTAGCAGGACAAATGCGGCCGCCAGGGGAAGTCTAAGCGCCGTAAGCAGATCCGGCGCCTGCACTAGCCGCCTTCCTTGCCCCCTCTGGACCGCCCCTGTAGCTTGCATGCTCGGCCCTCAAGGCGAGACCATGGGCGACGGAATCGATCGCAAGCTGCTGAAACAAGCCGCCATTTTCGCCGACCTGGACGACCAGGAGCTCGACAAGGTCGCCGAGCTGTGCAAAGAGCAACTATTCAAGTCAGCCCAGACCATCTTCAAAGAAGGCGAACCCGGCAACCGCCTGTACATAATAGCCGAAGGCGAGGTGCGCATTTCCCGCCAGGTACCCGGAAGCGGCGAAGAGGCCCTTACCGTCTTGAAACCGGGCGCCTGTTTCGGAGAGATGGCGGTATTCGACCGCTCGGAACGCTCCACCGACGCAATCGCCAATACCGACTGCAGGCTAATAACCATCACGCGGTCGGATTTCGAAATGCTGCTCGATTTCAACCGCGATCTCGCCTACAAGATCCTTTGGGCAGTGGTCCGGCTCTTGAGCGAGCGACTGCGGGTCACCAACGAGAACCTGCGGTCGTTCCTCGCGATGTCCATGTTCTGACCCCCAAGGTAACAGCACGCGCACCGCCCTGCATCAGCCCGCGCGCCCTCTGACCACGTACTCGGCCCTGCATTCCTCGCGAAAGATCCAGCGAGCCAAGTCCGCTATTTCACCCGTTGTGACCTCCCTCAATCTCTCGGGCTCCCGCTCCCAGCGCTCCAGCGAGCCGTTGAGCCACGCCTCCATTATCTCCGAGACCAAATTCCTGGTTCGCTGCCGGGCGATCTGGACCAGCCCCGCCGAGTAGTTGCGCGCCCTTTCCAGCTCGCCGGGATCGATCGGGTCCCGGCCGAGCCGGTAGAGCTCCTCCAGCATAACCTCCCGGGCTCGGCTTTCTTTCTCGGGCGAGGTGGCCACATAGGTGACCATAGCACCTCCCCTCACCGCAAGCCACGGCGATGCGGTCACGGTGTAAGCTAGTCCGCAGCTATCGCGCAGCGCTTGGAAGAGGCGACCGGCGAGACCGCTGAGCAGCGCCGCCATGACCTGCAGCGCGAAGCGCTCGGGCGAGCTCGCCGATCCCGCGGGAAATGCCATCGCCAGCGCGGTTTGTTCCTTGGCCCGGTCTTCGGCGGCCCTGCCGGGGTGCCAGAGAGCAGGCTCGGGGACCCAGGTCTCCGGTTTCGCAGCGGGCCAATCGGCCAGAGGGGCCAGCCCTTGGAGCAGAGCTTCGAGCTCCAGATCGCCCACCGCAACCGCGACCGCCGGCGACACAGAAAGCTTCCGCCACCAATCTCTAACCTGTTCGGGCGCTATCTCTTTCAAAACTTCGGGGTCTCCCAGCGGCGGAAGGCCATAGGAATGGGTGCCGAAGGCCAGTCGCAGAACCTGCTGTAGCGGATAAGCGAACAGGTCGTCCCGCAGGCGGGAAGCGGCATCCGCCTGCACGGTGCGCTCGATTTCTATCTCGCCGTCCTCGAGATGGGGCTCGCGTGCTACCAGGCGCAACAGCTCGGCTGCCTCGGGCAACGCCGCGGCGGGAACCGTGATCGTCCAACCGACCGTGTCTGCTCCCACACTCGAACCGATGACACTCCCCAACCGCTCCGCCGCCAAAGCAAGCTCGTCGCCGCTCAACCCGCCGGCTCCTCTCAGCGCCGCACGTACCGTGAGCGCAGATATGCCGGCATTGCTCGCCCTTTCCAGACCGCGCACAGTTGGCAGGAACAATCCCAGAGAAACCAGTCCCCTACGCCGCACCGGGAGAAGCAAGAACTCCACGCCGTCGAAGGAGATCTGGGTGAGCTCGCCGGCCCATTCCCTTCGCTTCCCCTTCATCGCCCCCCGGGAAGAAGAGGCGAAGGCGCTCCGCACAACGATATCGGGGGCGGTTGCAGGTGAGACCAAAGGAGGCCAGTGGCTCTCTAGCGCAGTTCGGCCCTCCGGTGGCAGGTAGACCACCGCGCAGACGCTTTTATCCGCCAGGTAGCGGTCCGCGGCGGATGCGACTTCTTCCCGATCGGATTCCATGAGACGCTGGTAAAGCTCGTCGGCCAGCCGGTATCCTCCGAGCGCCTCGAACTCGCATAGCCCGGCGGCGATTCCGTCGGCGGTCTCGAAGCGGAGCGCCCACTGGTTCGCCAGGAGCGCCCGAGCCCGTTCTAGCTCGGGCGCGCTGACGGTTCGGACCGCCTCCTGCACCGTCTCCAGCGCCGCTACCACCGCCCGGTCGAGCTTTGCCTCCGGGGCTTCGAGACTGATGGCGAAGACGCCCACCTCCGGGGGTGAGAAGTGCGATGCTGAAACGCTGCTGGCCAAGCCGGGCTTGCGAAGCTTTCGCCAAAGTCTCGAGCCGCGTCCCGAGCCGACTGCCACGGCGCACAGGTCGAGCAGTAGCGAATCCGGGTGTAAAGCACCCACGGTGCGCCATCCCAGCGCGGCCAGCGGGCGCTCTAGGTCTCCTCGGAGCACAGCGATCTTGCCTTCCGGTCGCTCCGGTGGTTCCGCTGGTCCGGGAGCGATGTCGGCAGCGGGAGCTCGCCAATCACCGTATAGCCGCGAGACCGTCTCGCGAGCCGCCTCGGGACGGAAAGCGCCTGCCACGCAAAGAATGGTGCGGCCCGGGGTGTAGCGAGTGCGATAATAAGCTTCTAGCGACTCTCGATTCAGCCGCCGAAGCTGCTCCTCGGTTCCGATCCGCCATCGACGGATGCGGTGCACTCGGAAAAGTTGGGCGAACAGCGTTTCCGCGACCACCGCGGCGGGACTGTCAAGCTTACGCTTGCCTTCTTGGACTATCACCTCGATTTCCCGCGCCAGTTCCCCGGGATCCAGAGCGCAGTCGAGCAGCGCATCGGCCCCGACCTCTAGCACCTTTTCCAATGCACCGGGACCGGCGGGCAGGACGGCGTAGTAAACCGTCTTTTCGTAGCTGGTGGCGGCGTTCAGGTATCCTCCGAGCACCTGGATCTCCCGCGCCAGTTCTCCCGGACCCCGCCTGCGGGTTCCCTTGAAGAACATGTGCTCCAGAAGGTGGGAGATTCCCACCCACTCGTCTGGCTCGTCGAAGTATCCGGCGCGCACGTGGGTGACCACCGCTACAGTACGGAGGCTCAGATCGGGCTTGAGAAGCAAGGTCAGCCCGTTGGGAAGTATTTCTCTGATTACTCCCTCGGTCCAGGACATACACCAGCGGGCGGCCCGGGGAAGGCCGAACCAGGCCGCGGAAAAGCAGTGATTGATTACTTGATAATCTTCAACAGTCCGGCGGCGGCGCTCCCCCGGACGAAGCTTTCGGCATCGGTAGCAGGGATGACTATCCCGGTCTGCATCCGGCTCCGGCGGGAGACCTGTGCCATGTAGTCGCTGAGGGAGACACCCGACCATTCCCGGTCGTCCATCTTCATCTGGAGAACGATCTCCTCCCAGGTGCCGGTGTACGAGACGCCCGACGTGGTGAGCACCCGGTGGACCTCTCCGCTCGAGCGCCGCCTCATACCTTCCAGCTCCACCAGCAGCGTGCCGAACAGTTCCAGCTGGTTGGGGTCCCGCACCGATCCGTCCGGCTGAGTGGCCTCGACCGAGGCAAGCAGTCTCTCCACGTCGTCCATTTCAGCGTCCAGCTGATTGAGCCGCTGCTCCCAAGGGATCAGTTCGGGGTCGTCGAGTGGGAGCTGGTACAAACCTTTCTTAAGCTCCAAGACCCGCCAGATACCGAGCTCGTCGGTGTGATCTTGGGGGTCGGTCTGTTCGAAGTGCACCAGGGAGGCCTCGTACTCGCCGCGGTCGTACAGCAGATTGGCCAGGTAGATACGAGCCTCGGAATAACCGGGATCCAGATCCAGGGCGCGGCGGAGCCAGTACAAGGCGGATTCTTCTTCTCCGCTTCGGTGCATCGCATATCCCAGACACGCGGCTGCTTCCGCGGAATCCGGCCGGCTGTTGGTCGCGATCTCGAAGAACCCGCGGGCGTGCTGGAACATCTGCTCCCGGAACAGCGCCCGACCCATCTGGAGCACCAGATCGTGGTCCTCGCGGAACCCCAGCCTCAAGACCCGGTCGAAGCAGGACAAAGCCTCGGCGCGACGGCCGAGTTTCAGAAGCGTCTCTCCCAATCCGGCCAGGGCGTCCTCGTGGGTGGGGTTCAAGCCCAGAGCCTTCTCGAAACTGGCCCGCGCCCAGGCGTATTCTTCCCGAGCCAGGCGCGCGTAGCCCATGCCCACGTGGAGTTCCGCCGCCAGGGGGTAGACCTCCAGCGCTTCTCGCAGCAGTTCTACGGCTTCGTCGTAGGCACCTTCGTTGTAAAGCTGATGGGCTCTGTCGCTGTAGTCCTCGGAGCTGGGGAACGCATCGGACATCGGCCGGTTCTCCGCTTGGAGAGTCGCGCAACAATAAAACCATTCGGCTTCGAAAACAAGCGGTTGCCGCCGGTTTTGCGAATGGCTAGCTTGGGCTCCGTGAGCGATGTGGAGTTGTCTTTCGAGGGCGGGGTTACCAGCCCGCTAGGCTTTTCCGCTGCTGCAGTCAACGCGGGTCTCAAGCCACGGGGCGAGCTGGACCTGGGCTTGCTGGTGAGTCAGACTACTTGCAGCGCGGCGGGAGTATTCACCCAAAATCGGGTCAGGGCGGCGCCGGTCATCTACGACGAGGCGTTGCTGCACGAGCGCCCCGGCCGCATCCGCGGTGTGGTGGTGAACTCCAAGGTGGCCAACGCCTGTACCGGAGAGCAGGGGCTCAAGGCGGCCGAGGCGATGGCGCGGGCGGCGGAGCAGGCTTTGGGACTGCCCTCTCGCACCATGCTGGTTCTCTCGACCGGGGTCATCGGAGTCCAGCTGCCGGTGGAGCTGATAGAGAAGGGAATCGAGCGGGCGGCCAAGCGGCTCGGCCGGGAAGAAGGCGGTGAGGCGCTTGCGCGCGCTCTCATGACTACCGACACCAAGCCCAAATCTCTGGCGGCGCGGCTAACGGTCAACGGCAAGACCGTGACCGTGGGCGCGGTGGCTAAGGGAGCGGGGATGGTGCACCCCAATTTGGCCACCATGCTGGCGGTAATCACCACGGACGGGGCGGTAGAGGTAGCCCAGCTTCAAGATCTGCTCCGCCGAGTGGCGGACCGAACGTTCAACGCCATCACCATAGACGGCGATACCAGCACCAACGACACGGTTCTGGTCCTGGCTAACGGCGCGAGCGAGGTTGCCGTAGGGCGCGATCTCGAAAGCTGGCGGCAGTTCGAGGAGGCAGTCTTTCGGGTGGCACGAGAGCTGGCCTTGATGATCGTGAAAGACGGCGAAGGAGCGACCCGGTTCGTAGAGCTTACCGTGACCGGAGCACCCACCGAGGTCATGGCTCGGGAGATCGGCCGTGCGATCGCTCGCAGCGCACTGGTCAAGACCGCACTGGCCGGTGGCGATCCCAACTGGGGTAGGATCTTGGCCGCAGCCGGAGCCTCGGGTTTTCAAATCGTTCCCGAACGCCTGCACCTCTCGGTGCGGGCAGAGCCGGCGGCAAACCCGGGCTCGGAGCGGTGGATCACTCTGGCAGAAAACTGCGCCGCGGCAGAGGTGGATGACCGATCGCTCAAACCGCTGTTCGACGCGCCACAGCTCGCTCTTCGACTAGACCTCGGCATGGGTGGCGCCGAGGCGACCGTGTGGACCTGCGATCTCTCCGAGGAATACGTTCGAATAAACGCCCGCTACCGCACCTAGGCCGCCTCAGGAGGGACCTCGCAGTCCCTCCCGAGCCCGACCAGACTTCGACTCGCTACCGCCTCCCAGGCGCTCGTCCCGGCTGAGCAGGCGGCGGGTTACGGGAGATCTGCCGGGCGTGAATCTTCCAGCGGTTGTCGGCCGGATCCTTGAACCAAACCAGAGTGCCGTACCCCGTGTACAGCTCCCGCCCGGTAAGGCTGTCCGTCCGATCGATCGCATGCCGGAAGGTGGTCAGAGCCACCCTGCGGCTCAGCACCTGGGTGGAGGGCTCCTGGACGTCGAAGTTCAACGCGGTCGTGCGACCCAGAAATTCCGCAGTCGCCGTGGACTCGGCCTCCCAGCCCTCTGTCCTACGACCATCCGACCAGATCGCTACCATGTCGGGAGACTTGTGGTAAAAGATGGTGACCGAATCCCACTTGAGGCTGTTGACACCTCTCTCCCACGCCATAATTAGGTCTCCGATCACCTGCTCTTCCACTGCCTGCTCGGCAGGCGGGACCTCATCACGCGGCGCGCATGCGAAGAGCGTGAGCACCGCCAGAGCCGAGGGCATTCTGTACCATCGCATTTGCATCCCTCCAGTCTTTAGGTTTCCCGGAAAACGCCATATAACCTATCCGTGGGCCGCCCCGCGTCAACCGAGTATCTGCCCCAGCGCCTCGCTCTAGCCCGGCCGGCCCCGGTAGAGTTAAGATTTGCTCGGGACCCGTAATCGGCCAGGAAAGGAGGACTCGCCATGCTCGAGTGGCTGATCCCGGTCTGCTTCTTTTGGCTGGCAGCTGCAATCTACCTCGGCGGAATGGCGGTGGACGTCGAGGGTGGAAACGGACTCAGACAGGTACTGGGTCTGCTGGCGACCTTCGGGATCTTCCTTGCGGTGTGGAAACTCTCGGGGCTGGTCTTGGGTGGAATAGCGCCGGTGCTGGGAGACCTGGTGCTGCCGACAATCGTCTCCGCCCTGCTGCTCCCGATCATCTCCCGTGCGGGGTTCGGACTGCTCGGCGTGAAGGTTCGGAGAAAAGAACATGAGGCGCACTGAATTCAGCTGTCTCGCCTCTCTCTTGCTGTGCGGCGTACCGGCTGCCGTCGCACAACAGGTAAGCGCCTTCGTCGGTGTCAATGTGGTACCCATGGACCGGGAGCGGGTGCTCCGGGATCAAACGGTCGTGGTGCGGGACGGCAACATCGTAGCTATGGGACCGGCCACCAGCACGCCGGTGCCCCAGGGTGCGCTTCGAATCGACGGGGCCGGCAAGTACCTCCTTCCGGGCTTGGCCGAGATGCATGCCCACATACCGGTTCCGGACGAGGACCGGGAGTACACCGAACGGGTACTGTTCCTCTACGTAGCCAACGGGGTGACCACCGCGCGAGGGATGCTGGGGCATCCCTCGCATCTGGAGCTCCGCCGCAGGATCGAGGCGGGCGAGATCGTCGGGCCCAGGTTGTGGACCTCGGGGCCATCGGCCAACGGCAACTCGGTCCGAACCCCGGCTCAAGCCGATTCCCTGGTGCGGGCCCAGAAGGCCTTCGGCTACGACTTCGTAAAGATCCATCCCGGGCTCAGCTGGGAGAGTTTCGAGGCGTTGGACCGAGCGGCGGACGAGGTGGGGATCAAGTTCGCCGGGCACGTTCCTACGGCAGTTGGAGTCCCGCGCGCGTTGAGCGCGGGATATTGGTCCATCGATCACCTGGACGGCTACCTGCACGCGATAGTAGCGGATGAAGCGCCGCTCAATCGGGAGGAGTCGGGCGGCTTTTTCGGCATCGGCCTTTTGGATTACGTGGATGAGAGCAAGATCCCGGTCATCTCCCGCGCCACTCGCGAGGCGGGGGTATGGAACGTGCCGACCCAAACGCTGATGGAAAACCTGGCCAGCGAAACACCGCCGGAGTCGCTGGCGCTGCGGCCCGAGTTGCGCTACATGCCCCGCCAGTTTTTGGAACGCTCGATCCAACAAAAGCGCAACCTGCACCGCCAGACCACACCCCAGGCGCGCCGGCGGTTCATCGAGCTCCGGCGCAAACTGGTCAAGGCGCTGCACGACGCCGGCGCCGGACTCCTGCTGGGCTCCGATGCGCCCCAGTGGTGGAACGTGCCCGGGTTTTCGGCGTTGCGGGAGCTCGAGGCCATCGTGGCCGCCGGGCTCACCCCGTACCAGGCACTGGAAACTGCCACTCGGCAGGTGGCGGTCTTTTTAGGCGTTTCCGACCGGCAGGGAACGGTCGACGTCGGCAAGCGAGCTGACCTCCTCCTGCTGGATGCCAACCCGCTGGAAAACATCTCCAACGTGCATCGCCGGGCGGGGGTCATGATCCGGGGGCAGTGGCTTTCGCGCGAGGCGATCGAGCAGCGTCTCGCCCAGATCGCGGCCAGCTACGCTTCCCCGGAACCGGACTATCGGCTTCGCTGAAAACCGCAGATGGGGAACCATCCCGAAGCTCAAAAAGAAGCTCAAAAACCGGTGAGGCTGGACACCTGGTTGTGGGCGGCGCGCTTCTTCAAGACCCGGGCCTTAGCCGCCCGGGCGATAGACGGCGGCAGGGTAAAGCTCAGGGGAGAGCGGGCGAAGCGATCGAAGGCGGTAATGCCAGGAGACGAGGTGAGAGTAAGAAAGGGTCCTTACGAGTTCGCAGTGATTGTCCGGGGGTTGGCTGAGAGGAGGGGACCGGCAGCTGAAGCTCGTACTCTGTACCAGGAGACTCCGGAGTCGGTTTGGCAGAGGCAGAACCTCAAGAGCCTGATGAAAGCGGAACCGCTGCCCGTCTATAAAGGCAGGGGGAGGCCTACCAAGAAGGAGCGCCGCGCGATCGAACGAGAGACACGCCGCCTGGGTGGGACCTAGCCGTTGGGGGGATCGTCTCCCACGAGCTCGCCTCGCATGGCGGGAGCATAGTAGCGGTCCACGTATTCCCTCACCATCCGGCGCGCGGTGAAGCGCTCCAGGGCGACCTGTATGGCGCGCTTCATCCGGCGAACCCACGCCAGGGGAATTCCCTCATGATTGCGGTCGTAAAATGTGGGCACCACTTCGTACTCCAGAAGGTGGTACAATTGTTCCGCGTGGGCGGCGTCCAGGTCACCCCCGTCTTCGGGATCCGCTATCAGCCATCCGTTGGAGCCGTCGTATCCCTCTGCCCACCATCCGTCGGCGGTACTGATCTGCGGCACGCCGTTGAGGGCAGCCTTCATCCCGCTGGTGCCGCACGCTTCCATTGGCGGGCGGGGGAGGTTGAGCCACAGATCGACTCCCTGAACCAACCGGTGCGCCAGATGCAGTTCGTAGTCCTCGAGGAAAGCGATGCGGCCCTCGAAGCTCGGATCGCGGGCAAAGGTATAGACCCGCTGTAGGATCGCTTTGCCCGGCTCGTCCGCCGGGTGCGCCTTTCCCGCGAAGATGATTTGCACCGGCCGGACCGGATCGACCAAGATGCGGCGCAGCCGCTGGACGTCTCTGAAGATCAGATCGGCGCGCTTGTAGGAGGTGACACGGCGGGCGAACCCTATGGTCAGCGGACGGGAGTGAAGCAGGGCTCCACTGCCGGCCAGATGCCTGGCGTCGGCGTTCCAGTGACGCCGCCACCGCCGGCCACCATCCTCGCGAACCAAATCCATGAGCTGCTGCTTCAGGTACAGATGAGCGTTCCAGAGCTCCGCATCGTCGAGTTCCAAGATGCGGCCGGTCAGTTCCGGATCCTCCAGTGCGTCTTCCCAGCTCTCGCCCAGGTGCCGATCCAGAAGCCGCTTTATGGGGTAACCCATCCAGGTTGCCGCGTGTACTCCGTTGGTCACGTAACCGATGGGCACTTTCGACAGCTCCCGCCCCGGCCACAGACCTCGCCACAGGGAGCGGCTCACCTCGCGGTGTTTGAGGCTCACCCCGTTCACTCTGCCGCAGAGCCTGAGCACCATGGTGGTCATATGGAACCGATTTCCGTTTTCACCCGGCGGCCGGCCCAGGGCGAGAAACCGCTGCCGGCTTATCCCCAACTCTTCCCAGACCGACCCGATGCACCGATCCAGATCTTCGTGCGCGAAGACGTCGTGTCCCGCGGGAACCGGGGTGTGGGTGGTGAACAGGCTGCTCTCTCGGACCATGCCGACCGCCTGCTCGAAGCTAGCGCCCCGAGCAACCAATTCTCGCACCCTCTCGATCAACATGAATCCGGCGTGACCCTCGTTGGCATGCCACACCTCAGGCTCGAGACCCAGGGCTCTGAGGGCTCTTACTCCCGCTACGCCCAAGACCCACTCCTGCCTCAACCTCACATCGGGGCCGCTGGCATAAAGCCGGTGGGAAAGTTGCCGGTCTTCGGGATGATTGATCTCCAAGTCGGTATCCAGGAGGTGCACCCCTACTCTCCCGGCCGCCAGCTTCCAGACACCCACGTGCACCCACCTGCCGCAGAGCCAGACCTTGGTCAAGAAGGGATCCCCGTTCTCCGACAAAACCGGCGTCAGGGGTGTAGTGCCGCGATCCAGCACCTCGTCTGCGTCGTGCTGCCGGCCCTCCAGATCCACCCGCTGGTCGAAATAGCCTCGGGTGTAGAGCAAGCCCACAGCCACCAGCGGGACCCCCAGATCGGAAGCCGCTTTGCAGTGGTCGCCGGCGAGCACTCCCAGGCCTCCCGAATAAATGGGCACTGAGTTATGGAAGGCGAACTCCGCGCAAAAGTAAGCGATCGACCGACTGGTAAGGTCGGGGTAGTGTGAGCCGAACCAGTGGCGCCGGTCCGACTCCAACGCGTCGAACTCTCCCAGCACCCGATCGTAGAGCTCCAGAAAGCCAAAATCTCGAGCGAGAAAAGCCAAACGTTCCGGCGCCACCCGACGCAGAAGTTCCAGCGGATTGTGCCAGGTGACGTGCCATAGCTGGGGATCGATAGTCCGGAACAAGCGCCGGGCGTCGCGGTTCCAGCTCCAGAAAAGGTTGGTAGCTATTCCCGCCAACCCCGCTATTCTTTCGGGGAGATCGATGACCGATTGGGGCAAGCTCACCGCTGGAAATCTTCAGACCGGTTTAACGGAACTTTTGGGCATCAGAGGATACCATAATAGAGGAGGGCGCAGTACCTCGCGAGCGCCCCAGTCTAGTCGTAGATCGGCACGCAAGGGGGCGGAATCATGGTCGATACCCCGGTCACCCCTCGGCGAAGCGGTGGTTACTCCCTGGACGAGGCGGTCACCATCAGGCGGGCGGTGTCGTCCGGGACAGAGCACATCAGATGCCCGAGTTGCGAGGAGTCGATGAGCCGCACCCGAGGACGCGATCGGCGAGCCGGAGTCTGGGTGCTGTATTGCTCCGTCTGCGAGCGCAGCATCGTCATCACCGAAGCTTCCAAGCAACGCTCGGGTCATAAGTGAGCCTGGGGGACTGGGAACCATCTCCAAGATGACTTCCATCACCTCGGCCACCTGCGCCGCTTCAAAGGTCGCAGTGCAAGTTCTACCGCCGGGTCGTGGCGCAGCTCCTCGAGGGAAGCCTTCAGGCGCCTGGTCCAGCTGGCATAGCGATCCTGGCTCACACCGGGCAGGTTGATCGGATCCCTTTCTCCTGCCAGGTCGTCGAGGGAGATACCTACTAGCGGCGCGGGCGTGCGGGATAGAAAGCAGTTTACCGCCTTACACAGCTCGCCGCGGGAAGCCAGATCGGCTTCGGAAGCGACACACCCTTCCCGGATCAAGAGCCGGGCGAGATTATCCCGGCGGCGAGCCAGCGACTCCTCCGGAAGCTTCAGACCCAGCTGTCTTTGGATCTCCAGATCGCGCCCCTCCCAGAAACCGAGGAGGGGGATTTGGTCGTGAGTGTTCGCAGTAACCAGGGCGCGGCGAGAATATTTCCGGGAGCCGCGGAATTGCCCGCCCATTTCTCTTTCGAAGTAGAGCACCCGGGTGGAGAGCACCCCCCAGCGCGCTAAAAGGGCAGAGAGACCTCGCGGAACAGTGCCGAGATCTTCTCCGATTATCACAGCCTGCCGCCTGCGACTTTCTATCGCAAGCACGGCAAGGAGCGCCTTTGCCGGATAGCGGACGTAGGCTCCTCGGACCGGCGTCGCACCGCGAGGTATCCAATACTGCCGGAAGAGCCCCATTACATGGTCGATGCGCAGCGCGCCGCAGTGGGCCAAAGAGAAGCGCACTAAGGCGATCCAAAAGTCGAGTCGCCGTTCGAGCAGGCGCCCCGGATGAATCGGCGGCAACGCCCAATCCTGTCCTTCCGCCACGAACGCGTCCGGCGGTGCCCCTATGGAGGCGTCCCTGACGAAGAGTTCGGAGAAGACCCAGCTGTCGGCGCCTGACGGATCGCTGCCGATAGCAAGATCGCCCAATATTCCCAGCGGGAGCGGGGCTCTCCTCGCAGCTTGGCGGAGTTGGCGATCGAGCTCGAACTGCAGGTAGCGCTGAAAGTCGATCTCCTCGGAGTGCGCCCGTGCGAATTCCGATACCGCGGCCGAGTCCGGAGATCGGAATTCCGCCGGCCACGACCGCCAGTCTTCGCCGAACCTCTCGCCCAAGTACCGCTCCAGAGCCTGAAACGTGGCGGCCAGGCTGAGAAGGGGATCCCAGCGGCGGCAAAACTCCCGGTACTCCCGTCCTCTGCGCGTAGCCCCAGCGCCGTGCCGTTCCAAGAATTGCCGGTGCAAGATCCGCAGGACCGGCTCCTTCAATCTCATGACGGCTTGGTAATCCACTCTCGCGGCGGTGCGGGCTTCGCTCAAACGCCTGAGGTAGTCGTCTGAACTAGCCAACGAGCGTGCTTCCGCCGATTCGAACCATTCGGGAGTGGCGGCTAGGTCCAGATAGATCGCGTTTCTGAGCAACCGGCTGACCGGAAAGTAGGGACTTATCTGGCTACCGCGGTTTCGCGTCGCGTGCAGCGGGTTGACGCCCACGAACGCCGCCCCGGCTTCCTTGGCCCACTCAGCGATCTCCGAAAGGTCGGAAAGATCTCCCACACCCCAATTGCGCGTGGTGACGACGCTGTAAAGGTTGACTATGAAGCCGAAGACTTTTCTTCTTCCGAGCAACTGCCCTACCGGCATGCACCCACCCCGCGGCACCACCAGCAGAAGTTGCGCGTCTCTTCTCCATTCAGGCGACCCCTGCACCTCCAGCGCCGCGGTGTAGTAACCTTCCCTCGTGAACCGAGGAAGTTTTATCCAGGCCCGGGAACCGCGGCGGACCTCGAGCTTGCCCTCCAGAGTCCATCTCTTACCCCAGTCGCTCTCGAGATCCAAGCGGTACTCACCTCCGGTATTCGCCCCCAGCGAGCCGGTCCGTATCTCCAGTTTCTGCCGCAGGCCGGTCCGCAAAACCTTCACCGGCGACAGAATCCGCTCGTTTTCCATGGCGTCCAAGGATTCCATCGCCCGGCAAAGCGCCGCCGCACTGCTGGTATCCCAGCCCATGGCGCCCAAAAGGGCTATCCTTTGTTCGTCGGTGGTTACCCGCAACTCTCCGGTTGCGGCTCGGTACCGGTCCAGGATCCCCGCCTTTCTAGCCAGCTTCCGGAGCTCTCGTTTCACGAGGCCTTGGACCAGCCTGCGGGCTTGTTCGACTCCGGGGCCAAGATCAAGGCTGCCAGCGGAGGAAGGTCGAGATTGAGCGACTGAGAGTACCCGTGGAAAGGCACCGGTTCGGCGGTCGACGCCGGCTCGATGGGAAATCCGCTCCCGCCGTAGCACCGTTCATCGCTGGAGAGCAGGATCGCGTAGCGCTCCGCTTCGGGGGCTCCTATCCGATAGCCGGTGCGCGGCACCGGTGTCAGGTTCAGCACTACTATCAGATAGTCGTTGCCGTCGCGTCTGAGGTACGACACCACACTGTTGTTTCGGTCGTTGCAGTCGATCCAGGAAAAACCTTCCGGATCGTGATCCCGGCGCCACAAGCTGGGACAGTCACGGTACAGTCGCCCTAGGTCCGCCAGAAAGCTCTGGAGCCCCGCGCGCATCGGGTCTTCCGCCAAATGCCAATCCAGGCTGGAGTCGTGGTCCCACTCTCGATGCGGCGCCAGCTCGCTTCCCATGAATAGAAGCTGCTTGCCGGGGCGGGTGTATTGGTAGACCAACAAGAGTCTCAGGTTGGCAAACTTTTGCCAGAGGTCTCCCGGCATCTTCTCCAGCAGAGACCGCTTGCCGTGCACCACTTCGTCGTGGGAAAAAGGCATGACGAATCGCTCGCTGTACTCGTACAGCATGGCGAAGGTGAGGCGATCGTGGTGATACTTGCGGTGGATCGGATCCTTGCCGAAGTACTCCAGCGTGTCGTGCATCCAACCCATGTTCCACTTGAAGGTGAAACCCAGGCCGCCTTCCGATACCAGTTTGGTCACTCCGGGCCACGCGGTGGATTCCTCGGCCACGGTGATGCAACCCGGAAACTCGGTTCGCACCGCCTCGTTCACCGACTGGAGGAAGGCGATCGCCTCCAGGTTCTCTCGGCCCCCGAAGCGATTGGGGATCCACTTTCCAGGCGGGCGGCTGTAGTCCAAGTAGAGCATGGAGGCTACGGCGTCCACCCGCAGGCCGTCGAAGTGGAACTCAGCAAGCCAGTAGAGAGCGTTGGAGAGCAGGAAGCTTTTCACCTCGTTCCGCCCGTAGTTGAAGATCAGCGTGCCCCAATCGGGATGTTCTCCTAGGCGGGGATCCTGGTGTTCGTAGAGTGCAGTGCCATCGAAGCGCCGGAGGGCGAAGTCGTCTTTGGGGAAATGGGCGGGAACCCAGTCGAGCAGGACGCCGATCTGGTTTCGGTGGCAGTAGTCTACGAAAAAGCGAAGGTCGTCGGGACTTCCGTACCGGGCGGTGGGGGCGTAGTAGGCTGACACTTGGTAGCCCCAAGAACCCAGGAACGGATGTTCTGCCAGCGGGAGGAGCTCGATATGAGTGAAGCCCAGGCGCTTGACATGTTCCACTAGCTTGGGCGCGATTTCCCGGTAGCCGAGGAATCGGTTCCCTTCCTCCGGCACCCGGGCCCAGGAGCCCAGGTGTACCTCGTAAATGGACATCGGGGATCGGAGCGGATCGCAACCGGCTCGCTGCAGCATCCAAGCGTCGTCCTGCCAGGAGTACTCGGAGCGGAACACTCGGGATGCGGTGCCGGGCGGAAGCTCCGCCCAAAAGGCCAGCGGATCGGCCTTCAGGCGCAAGGTGCCATCTCGGGTTTTGATCTCATACTTATATACAGTTCCGGGCTTCAAGTCCGGTACGAAGAGTTCCCAGACACCCGAGCTTCCCAGCTGTCTCATGGGAAAAAGTCTTCCGTCCCAGCGGTTGAAATTACCCACCACGCTCACCCGGCGAGCGGTGGGAGCCCACACGGCGAAGGAGACCCCTTCTTTCCCTTGGGCGATGCGGCAGTGAGCTCCCAGCGATCGCCAGAGCCGACGATGGGTTCCCTGGTTGAATAGATACAGGTCCAAGTCCGACACGGTGGGTAGAAACCGATACGGATCGTCTCGCTCCCAAATCGCTCCGTCGGCGAAGTGGAAGCGGATCCGATAGGGGAACGGAGGTCGCACCTGAGGCAAACAAACTGCAAATAGTCCTCGATTTCCTAGCGCCGCCATGGCGACAGTTTCCCCGCCGGCTAGGATGCAATCCGCCCTCACCGCGTCCGGGTGGTAGGCCCGCACCACGCTGCCCTCCCCCGCTGGATGGGCACCCAAGATGCGATGGGGATCGGGGTGTTCCCCTGCGACCAGACGCGCGGCCTCGTCCGGAGAAACTTCAAGGGGAGAACTCGCTTGCAAGGTCAACGAGGTACCTCGTATCGGAGAAGAATCAAGGAATGGGCGACGAGATGGACCTCCTTGGTTCTTACGACTCCGGCCGGGGGCTTCGCCGTATTGAGCTCTTCGATCCACAGGCCCGGTTTCTTCAGTCGCGGTAGAGTAAAATGTTTGCTCCGCCCCCCTCCGTTTAAAAGCAGCAGCACCGTGTCTCCCACCATCGCCCTCCCCTGCTCGTCACGTTCGCCGGTGGCGCGCCCGTAGATCAGCATTCCGAGCACGTGTCCCAGGGGATTTCGCCAGTCGGGCTCGGTCATCTCGCGCCCGTCGGGTCTCAACCAGCTCACGTCCTTGATTCCCGAGGGATCGAGCGGTTGTCCGCGGAAGAAATGTCGCCGGCAAAAAACCGGATTCGACACGCGTAGCCGGAATACCGCCCGAGCGAAGCCCAACAGTTCGCGCTGCTCGCGGGTGAGCTCCCAGTCGATCCAGCTAAGCTCGTTGTCTTGGCAGTAAGCGTTGTTGTTTCCTCGCTGGGTGCGCCCCAGCTCGTCACCGTGGGAGATCATCGGGACGCCCTGGGACAGCGCCAAGGTAGCCAAGAAGTTCCTCATCATGCGCTGTCGCAAGTTGACGATTCGGGGCACGTCGGTGGGCCCTTCCACACCCCAGTTCCGGCTGAAATTCTCGGCTGCCCCATCGAAATTGTTTTCTCCGTTCGCCTCGTTGTGCTTGCTTTGATAGGTCACCAGATCGTTTAGGGTGAACCCGTCGTGGGCAGTCACGAAGTTGACGCTAGCGCAGGGCCCCCGGCCGCCGAACAGATCGCTGCTTCCCGAAAGGCGCGAAGCTACGACTCCCAAGTGTCCCGGATCGCCTCTCCAAAAGCGGCGCACTGTATCGCGGAACTGATCGTTCCACTCCGCCCAACCCAGGGGGAACCGCCCGAGTTGATATCCCTGGGGACCCAAATCCCAGGGCTCGGCGATCAGTTTGAGACGGCTCAAGATTGGATCTTGGCGCACGACCTCGAAAAACGAGGCCTGAGGATCGAAATTCCGATCCTTGCGCCCCAAGACCGGGGCCAAGTCGAACCGGAAGCCGTCCACGTGCATCTCCGCCGCCCAGTAACGGAGACTGTCCAGGATCAGCTGGAGAGCCCGGTGATGGTTCAGGTTCAACGTGTTCCCGCAACCGGTATAGTCTACGTAGTAGCGCGGGCCTTCTGCCGCAAGGCGATAGTAAGCCCGATTGTCCAGGCCTCTGAAACACAAAGTCGGCCCCAGGTGATTTCCCTCTCCGGTGTGGTTGTATGCCACATCCAGTATCACCTCGATCCCGACGCGGTGAAGTCGCTTCACCATGGATTTGAACTCGGTCACCTGTTGGCCTAGACCGCCGGTAGCGTACCGCAGGTCCGGAGCAAAGAAGCCTATGGTATTGTAGCCCCAATAGTTGGTAAGTCCCCGATCGACCAGGCGGCGTTCCGAGACGTGGTGCTGAACCGGTAGAAGTTCGACCGCCGTCACCCCCAGCGCCTTCAAATGATCTATTATCGGATCCGTAGCCAAACCCAAATAGGTCCCGCGCAGCCGCTCGGGAACTTCCGGGTGGCGGATCGTCATCCCCTTCACGTGACACTCGTAGATCACTGTCCGCTGCCAGGGGATATCCAGCGGTTGATCGTCATCCCAGCGGAAGGAGTCGTCCACCACGACGCACTTAGGCATCGCCCCTGCACTGTCGCGATTGTCGAAAGAAAGATCCTCCGCTGGATCGCCGAAGATATAGCCGTAAAGACTGTCGACCCAGCTTACAGTGCCCGATATCGCCCGGGCGTAGGGATCCAAAAGCAGCTTGGCGGGATTGAACCGCAGCCCTTCCAGCGGGGCGTAGCGACCGTACACCCGGTACCCGTAGCACTGGCCAGGCCCGATGTCTGGCAAGTAGCCGTGCCAGACATCGCCGGTTTTCTCCGGCAACCGGATCCTCTCGGATTCGCTCGGCGCCATCGGCCCGTCGAAAAGACACAGCTCCACCGCTTCGGCGTCCTGGGAGCAGATGGCGAAGTTCGTCCCGCCCCCGTCCCAGGTCGCTCCCAGGGGATACGGCCTACCCGGCAAGACCCGCATCGGACTCACTGCACCTCCTCCCGACAGATCGCCACTGAGTAGGATGGCAGAACCAGGGTATCCCCGCTGGTCGCCACGGGGTCGGAAATGCGAGGCACTCGATCGCGACTCCCGTAGCGGGGGTCGTAAGAACCGGTCCGGATTCGCCGCGAGAGCTCAACATCGAGAATCCGGACCCTCGAGTTCTCTGCCTGTAATTCGAACGCCACCGGCTAGCTCAACCCATCCCGTTGTGGTACCAAGGCTACTGAGTCGTGCGGCGGCCTGTTCGACCCCAGCGGTTCTGGAGTTCGGTCTTCCTGCACCGTTGTGGGAGGGAAAGCCCGAAGGGTGGACCCGGTCGCCTGGTCCTGGCAGGGGCAGGGGCCGCGCTCGGGGCGCAAGGGTTGCATCATCCAGCGAAGTGCTCTAGCAGCTGGGCCATTCCGCGCAGAGGAATCCAGACGTATTGGGGTCGATGGTTGAGCTCGTAGACGATCTCGTAGAAAGCTTTTTCCAGCAGATAATTCTGGAGGAGCATCTTAAAGTTCTCGGGATCTGCGGGAACGAGTTCGGTTCCGCTCACACCATGTCGATATGCTTTCAAGTACGCGGCAGTCACCCAGCTGCACCAGGAGCGTTCCCACGGCCAGAATCTCTGGGCTTCGTCGGCGGCGACCATGTGCCCCTCTACCCGCGTTCTGAATACCACGGCTGCGGCGTAGTGGAAGGAGCGAATCATTCCCGCCACGTCTGCCAAAGGAGAGCGCTTGATTCGCCGCTCGCTCAAGGTGCGAGTCGGTTCTCCCTCGAAGTCTATCAGGAGAAAGTCCTTGCCGGTCCAGAGGACCTGGCCCAAGTGGAAGTCTCCGTGGCAGCGGATCCTGACCGCTTTGATCTTGCGCTCGGTCACCCGGCGCAGCAATGCCAGGATCCGCTGGCGGAGGGCCAGCACCCGTTCGGCATCCGCTGCCGCCTGGGGGTCGAGAAAAGATCGAGCATCGTCCAGAAGCCGCATAGCCTGGGTTGCCACCAGGCGGCCGGACTCGTAGAGGGCGCGCTGATAGAACAGGGTGAACGCCTCCGGGGCGAAGGTGGGATCTTCGCGCTCCGAGCTCAAGGCCCTATGCATGCCCGCAGTGCGTTCTCCGAGCAGACGGGCGCTTTCCAGGTACCCGCCAATCAACTCTGCGATCTTCGCCGGCGGCTCGCCATCGATCAGTTCCAGCGGATCTACCGGCTCGGGGGCTTCGCCCCCCACCCGGTACTGTATGACCGCGCGCTCGAAGTATCGCTCCACTTCGTCTAGGGTGAACTCCCAAGCGTCGCCCTCGTTGGGAACGTACCCCTGGAGCACCGCCACCGTTCGCTTGGAGCCGTCGGTCACGTATTCCAAGTACCCGGCCAGCGCGGGGATGTGGGGGAAGCGGGCCTGTTCGGAAAGAAAGCGGCCGAGTTCCAGTTCGGGGTTCTCGCCTTGATCGGTGCGGCGGAACGCCTTGAGCACGAACCTCTCGCCGTAGCAGACCGAGCTATTACTCTGCTCTACGCCCATCGGTGCGGGCCGAAGGGTGGAGAGCTGAATTTCCCCCAGAAGGTTCTTGAACAGCCTAGTCCGGCCGCCGCTCAACGCACCGGCTGCGCCCTTGAGTCGCCGGCGCCGCGCAATCAAGTCGAGCAGAGCCGCAGCTACGCTTTCTTCTTCCAAAGCATCGAACACCACCCCCACGGCATCGGGAGCGTCCTTCTGGGTAGCTACCCGTGCAAGCACGATTCCCGGCCGGTTGCGCAGCAGCGCCAGAGCGCGCTCTCCGGCGAGGTATGCCAGCGGGAGGATATAGACGTCGGAGGCTCCCTCCGAGTAATCCACGCGGGCGATCACCAGTCTCGGACCGTCGTGTTCCTCGGTCAAAGGAACGCTATCTTCCAAGGAAACTCCCTTGATGCGGCGGCTTTTGCCGCCGAACCAACGCTGTTTAGGCAAGAAGCTCGGGAGGGCTTCCAAAAATAGGGCGCTGCCGCTGTTGGCCAAAAGTTCAGTCCAGCTTTCCTGCACCCGGACAAGAGGCGGTTCCTTGAGGTCGCCCACCGCTAGCGCTTCGCGCTTTTCCGGCCCCAGGGCGAACCAGTAGAAGCTGTGGGGTCCCAGCGTCAAGGAATAGGACTCATGGCGCACGGGTGGGAACGGAGTCGCTCCGAACAGTTCCGTGGGCACGGTGTCGCGAAAGGCGCTCAAATCGAGCTCTACGTACTGCACGAAACGCGAGAGATTGGCTACCACGAGGATACATTCGCTATCGTAGCGGCGAACGAAGGCCAAAATCTTCCGATTCCGCGGGTGAAGTATTTCCAGGCTGCCGCGGCCGAAAGCGCGGTGGCGTTTCCTGAGGGCGATTAGCCGCCTCATCCACCACAGCAGCGAGTGGGGATTGCGCTGTTGGGTTTCTACGTTGACCGCTTCGTAATGGAACTCCGGATCCACGATGACCGGAAGGAACAGCTTCTGGGGGTTGGCCTTCGAGAAGCCGGCGTTCCGGTCGCCGCTCCATTGCATGGGGGTTCGCACCCCGTTGCGGTCGCCGAGGTAAATGTTGTCGCCCATGCCGATCTCGTCTCCGTAGTAAATGATGGGAGATCCCGGCAAGGAAAAGAGCAGCCCGTTCAGCAGCTCGATGCGCCGGCGGTCGTTGCCGAGGAGCGGGGCTAGTCTGCGCCGGATGCCGAAGTTGACACGGGCCTGCGCATCGGCGGCGTACACGCGATACATGTAATCCCGTTCCTCGTCGGTCACCATTTCCAAGGTGAGTTCGTCGTGGTTGCGCAGGAACAGGGCCCACTGGGCGGACGCCGGTATCGGCGGGGTTTGTTCCAGGATATCCACGATGGGATGGCGGTCTTCCATGTGCAAAGCCATGAACAGCCGCGGCATGATGGGGAAATGGAAAGCCATGTGGCACTGGTCGCCGTCTCCAAAGTAGGCGACCGCGTCTTCCGGCCACTGATTCGCCTCCGCCAGCAGCATCCGGTTTGCGAAGCGCTGATCCACATGCTTCCGGAGAGCTTTGAGGTAAGCGTGCGTCTCCGGCAGATTCTCGCAGTTGGTGCCCTCGCGCTCATAGAGGTAGGGCACGGCGTCCAGCCGCAGCCCGTCCACACCCAGCTCCAACCAGAAATCCACCACCTGGAACATGGCTTTTCTCAAGGGTGGATGGTCGTAGTTCAAGTCCGGCTGATGGGAGTAAAAGCGGTGCCAGTAGTAGGCCTTGGCTACGGGGTCCCAGGCCCAGTTGGAGGTTTCGAAGTCTTTGAAGATGATCCGGGCTTCCTGGTACCGGTCGGGCGAGTCGCTCCAGACGTAGAAGTTCCGCCAGCGACTTTCCAGCGGGGACCTGCGGGCTCTCTGGAACCAAGGGTGCTGGTCAGAGGTGTGGTTCAACACTAGCTCGGTTACGACCCGGAGATCTCTGCGGTGGGCCTCGCGGATGAAAAGCTTGAAGTCCTGCAGAGTGCCTACCTGCGGGTGAACACCGGTGTAATCGGAGATGTCGTACCCATCGTCCCGCAAAGGAGACGGGTAGAACGGCAGCAGCCACAAAGCGGTGACCCCGAGATCGTGAAGGTAGTCGAGCTTTTCGGTAAGGCCCCGGAAGTCACCGATTCCGTCGTCGTCGCTGTCGTAAAACGACCGCACCCGGAGCTCGTAGAAGATGGAGTCCTTATACCAGTCCGCGTCGCTCACGGGAGTGCTCCCCGGCCGAATCCGATAGCCTGTGCACTAGCAAAATGTGGGCCACCTGCCGCTCCGGATCGAGGCTCACGTAGTTGCGCCTTCCCCGCCAGCGGTACCGCTCGCCGGTCAGAAGGTCCTCCACGTCGAAGGGCTCCTCTTCGGCTAGCCCGATGGCCTCCAGAGGAACATGGACCATGGTCTCCTGCACCCGGTGAGGATCCAAGTTCACCGCTATCAATAGATGGTCACCTGGAGCGTGCTTGTAGTAGCAGAGGATCTGGTCGTTCTCCGAGTGACAGAAAGTCAAATTGTCGAGCCGTTGCAGAGCCGGATGCTCGCGGCGGATTCGATTCACGATCGCTATGTCTTCCTTGATGTTCCCCGGGGCGTTCCAATCCCGGACCTTGATCTCGTACTTCTCGGAATTCAGATACTCCTCGCTTCCCGGCGCCAAGGGGACGTTCTCGCACAGCTCGAAGCCGGAGTAGATACCGTAAACCGGCGACAAGGTGGCGGCTAAAACGAGCCTCACCCGAAACGCCGGTCGTCCGCCCTGCTGGAGGTAAGCGTGCAGTATGTCGGGCGTGTTAGTGAAGAAGTTGGGCCGGAAGTACTCCACCATGTCGGTGGACGTGAGCTCGGTCAAATACTCCCGCAATTCCTGGGCGGTATTCCGCCAAGTGAAGTAGGTGTACGACTGATGGAACCCGAGCTTCGCGAGAGCTTTCATCCGCGCTGGGCGAGTAAAGGCTTCGGAGAGAAAGATCACTTCTGGGTACTCCCGCCTCATTTCTCCGATCAGCCACTGCCAAAAAGCGAATGGCTTGGTGTGGGGGTTGTCCACCCGGAAGATCTTGACGCCCCTGGCGATCCAGAACTGCAGAATCTCTTTGCACGCGCGCCACAGGGCCGGATAACCCTGACACCAAAAGTCGAGGGGATATATGTCATGATATTTCTTGGGAGGATTTTCCGCATACTTGATGGTCCCGTCGGGACGAATCGGAAACCACTCCGGATGTTCCTTCACCCACGGGTGGTCGGGGGAACACTGGAGGGCGTAATCCAAGGCGACTTCCATTCCCAGTTCCCGAGCCCGCCGGACGAATCTTTCGAAATCTTCCAGCGTCCCTAACTGAGGCTCCACCGTAGTGTGTCCACCGTGCTCGTTCCCGATGGCCCAGGGACTTCCGGGGTCGTCGGGGCCGGCCACCAGGGAGTGATTCCGGCCCTTGCGGTGAGTTCTGCCGATAGGGTGGATAGGCGGCAGGTAAATAACGTCGAACCCCAGAGCCTTCAGTTCCGGCAGCCGGCGAGCCGCATCCTCGAAGGTCCCGTGCTTACCGGGAACGGTGCTCTGGGATCGGGGGAACATCTCGTACCAAGCGCCGAATGCTGCTTCTCGCCGATCGACCCACAGCTGCATCACCACAGGGGCGCGGGTGAGATCGGCAGGCGGCAGGTATCGCTGCACCAGCTCTGCGAGAACCGGGCTCAAAGCTTTGCGGGCGCGGTCCGCCAGCGGGACCGTCTCGTCACGCAGCTCGCGCGCCGCCTCCTCGAGCTTCGCCCCTTCCTCCCCCCTGGCCCTGCGGGAGGCTTCCTCGATCAGGCGCGCCCCCTCCAGCAGGTCCCCCTGGGTTTCCCCTCCGGCGCGCAGCTCCAGTTCTCTCTGCCAGCTAGCGAAGCGATCGGTCCATGCCTCCACCGTGAACCGCCAAGTCCCCAGTCGGTCTGCCAAAAACTCTCCCCGGCAGCGGTCGAAATCCCGCTGGTAGATCATAGGGGCCCTCCACCACCTCCGCTCCCCCGGGGGCCGGTAGAGCATTCTGGCAGCGATAAGATCGTGTCCTTCCTTGTAGACCGTAGCCTCTACCCTGACCCGGTCACCCAGCAGGCGCTTGGCGGGAAACCGACCGCCGTCCACCGACGGACGCAGATTCTCTATGATCAGCCGCGGAGGCCGCGCCGGAATCGACGTTTTAGCTCGGCGCGGAGAAGACTCGGTGTCGGTCACCAAGAGGGTATCGTAACCCAGAGCCAAGGGATTTGCCAGTCCCGTGAGCGCTGCCAAGGGTGTCCCGGCCCACCGATGCTACCGGCGAACATGCTCCCGGGTTACGTCTTTGCAGCTCCGGCAACCCAGCAGCGCCAGAGTCAGCTCGAGCTCTGCCCTGAGCAGCTCGAGAACCCGCCGCACGCCCTCTTCACCCGCCACTGCGAGACCGTAGAGACAAGGCCGGCCCACCAGCACCGCACGGGCGCCTAGTGCCAGTGCCTTGGCCACGTCGGTACCTCTTCTGACACCGCCATCCATCAGAACCTCGGCACCTTCGCCAACTTCGTCCACGATCTCTCCAAGCACATCGATGGTGGCGGGAACCGTGTCCAGCTGCCGACCTCCGTGGTTCGACACCACGATACCCTGCACCCCCCGTTCCACAGCTAATCTTGCGTCGGCGGCTGTCATGATCCCCTTCAATATCAGCGGCAGCCGGGTGATGGAGCGCAGCCAGTCCACCGCCTCCCAGGTCAGGGAAGGATCCACCAGCGCGCCGATAAAGTGCTCGAAAGCCCGGATCCGTTGGTCGGCGCCCAGCCGGTCAAGGTCGAGGAACTCCTCGAAATTCTTGGGACTCACTCCCTCAGGCAAAGAAAAGCGGTTCCTCAGGTCCCGTTCCCTCCGTCCGACCCGCGGGAGGTCCACGGTCATGCAAATCGCCCGGTAGCCGGCGGCCTCCGCGCGCTCGACCAGCGCTTTGGTCACCGAGCGGTCGCGGTAGCAGTAAAGTTGGAACCATTTCGTCCCCCTTGCCGCCGCCGCAATTTCTTCGAGACGGTAGCTGGACATGGTAGAGACCACCATCGCGGTTCCCGCAGCCGCCGCGGCCCGCGCAGTGGCCAGCTCGCCCTGGGGGTGCGCCAGCGAGTGGAAAGCGGTGGGCGCCACCAGCACCGGGAAAGAGAGCCGCTCTCCGAAGAGCTCGATCGCTAGATCGACGCTCGAGACATCGCGCAGCGCCCGGGGAAGGAGCTTGAACCGGTTGAACGCCTCGCGGTTTTCGCGCACCGTCACTTCGTCTGCGGCTCCACCGCTGACATAATCCCTCACCCCTGGCGGCATCCGCTCCCAGGCTGCGGTCTCGAAGTCGTCCAGATTCAAGAGCTCATCCATAGCGCGTGAGGTAGAGTCCCAAAAAGATGAGCACCCCTCCGCTCACCTGCCACGCCGTAGGGGTTTCTCCCAGCAGGGGCCAAGCAACGAGAAATGCAAAGACCGGAGTGAAGTTGGAATAGATCGCCACCCGAGTCGAGCCCAATGTCCGCATCCCCCGAGCCCACAACAGGTAGCCGGTGACGATGGCTCCCAAGGAAGCGTAGCCGACCGCCCCCCAAGCGGCAGGGGTAATGCCGGACCACGACTGGGACAAAAGAGCGGGGCTCCCCACCAGCACGATCGGGACGGTGCCGAAAAGGGTGGTCCAGGCAGTCATATTAATAGCACCCAAGGCGTGTACCAGAGGGCGAGATCCTACTGCGTAGAGGGCCCAGCACAGCACCGCGCCTAACACCAACAGATCCCCTAACACGGTGCTCCCGAAACCCAGGGTCTCACCGCTTACCAAGACTATTAGGCCGACCCCTAGCGCCGAGAAGAGTATCCCCGCCCAATGGCGGAGCCGAAACTGTTCTTGTCCCGCCCAGTGGCTGATGAGGGCGGTGAGGACCGGGTTGGCGGCCATGATGAGCGCCGCATTGCCTGCCCGGGTGAGTCCCAGCCCCTGGATAAATCCCAGCTGGTAGAGAGTATTCCCCAGCACTCCGTAGAGCGCCAACGGCCTCAAGTAGCGGCGTTGCGGGACGGGGGCGCGCATCAGTCGGGCGATGAGCAGCAGTACCAGGCTAGCCAGCGGGAAGCGGACGGCGTTGAAGGCCAAGGGCAGGAAGCTCGAAAGCGCCGCCTTGACCACAATGATGTTCACCCCCCAGATGAGCGCCATCAGGGCGAGGAGCAGATCGGTGCTGGACCACCCAGCGGGCGCCGGGGCCGAATTATCGGTGCCGATTCTCACACGAGCGGCCGGAAAGCTAATAGGCGGGCCGCACCAACGCTCGCCCGAGCTTCGGCGTAGTGGTAAATACCATAGCGGTCCTCACCCGAGGAGTCGACCGGAATCCAAAGATTTCCTACTGGAGCTGTGCTCCCTCCAGATCCGCGGGGGTCGGGACTGCATCTAGGCTCGCACTGGAGATCTTGTACCGAAGCGGAGGTAAGTCGAGCATGAAACCGGTTACAGCGCTCCTAGTTTTCGTCGCTGCCTTCGGTGCGGCGGATATCAACCCGATAGACATCCGGGAATGGCCGGTGCCGTGGGAGAGGACCCGGCCGCGGGATCCGTACGTGGGGCCTGACGGGAAAGTCTGGTTCGTGGGACAGCAAGGAGACTATGTGGCCTATTTCGTTCCCTCGACCGGAGAGTTCAAGCGCTACGAATTGGAACCCGGGACCGGCCCCCACAATCTGATCGTGGACCGTCAGGGGTTGGTGTGGTACGCCGGCAATCGGAACGCCGTCATCGGCCGGCTCAATCCAGCCGACGGGTCTATCGAAAAGACGCCGATGCCGGATCCCGCGGCTAGAGACCCGCACACGCTGGTCTTCGATCAGCAGGGCGACATCTGGTTCACGATGCAGGGCAGCAACCTGCTCGGCAGGCTTACTGTCGCCAGCCGCAAAGTGGATCTGATCCGGGTACCGACCCCCAACGCCCGCCCCTACGGTATCTGGGTCGACTCCAAGGGGACTCCCTGGGCGGTGTTGTTCGGCACCAACAAGATTGCGACCGTGGATCCGCGGACGCTGGAGCTCCGGGAGATTGCTCTGCCCCGCGCCGTGACCAGACCGCGGCGGCTGGCGATCACCTCGGACGACAAGATTTGGTACGTGGATTACGCGGGCGGGTACTTAGGGCGCTACGATCCCGCAACGGGGGAGGTGAAGGAGTGGCCGGCGCCGAGCGGCAGTGAGTCCCGCCCGTACGCGATGCAAGTGGACGACAAAGATCGCATTTGGTTCGTGGAAACCGGACCCAACCCCAACCAATTCGTCGGTTTCGACACCAAGTCGGAGAAGGTGTTCAGCATCACTTCGATTCCCAGCGGTGCCGGTGCCGTGCGGCACATGTACTATCACCGCCCGGCTCAAGAGATCTGGTTCGGGACCGACACCAACTACCTTGGCCGGGCAAAGCTTCCCTGAACGGAACCGATTCGACGGGGTGATCGCGGCGCTGACTTGGGGGGTCCTCGTGGCGCCCCTCTGGCCGCTAGTGTTCGGTTACGCTGAAGGCCCGCCACCGGCCCACACCGGTGGATTCGGGGAGCCGACCTGCGCGCACTGCCACGTCGGCGCCGAGTTGAATTCGCCGCCCGGCAGGCTGGAGCTTTTGGGACTCCCCCGTACTTACGCGGCCGGTTCAACCTACCGCTTGGCGGTGGAACTGAGACATCCCGAGGCACTCCGCGCGGGGTTCCAGATAGCGGTGAGGTACGGCGGCGGCGTGCTGCGCGGACTCCAGGCAGGGGAACTCATTCCGTTGGACTTGCGAGTCCAGGTGGTCGCGGACAGCAGCCGGGTGCTTTACGCCCAGCATAGGCGGCTGGGCAGTTCCCTTACCGAACCTGGTCTTGCCCGGTGGGTGCTGAGCTGGCGGGCCCCGGAAAGGGTGGGGGGCCCGGTACTGTTTCACGCTGCGGCCAACGCAGCCAACGACGACGACTCGGAATTCGGCGACTTGATCTATACCGCGGAGGTCTCGGTTTCGCCGCAATGATCCCAGGCGCCGGGCACCTAGGTTTGGCTCACCGCATCACGTTCCTCAGACTGACTATCCCGGTTCGGCGCAGACCCACGTCTCGTTCTCCCACGGGGGCGCTGACCAGCATGCGCCCGGCCAAGTCGTAGGTCACCGAGCGTCGGCCCAGGATGCCGCGCGCCGCTGCACCCACCCCGGCCCAGGTAAAAGAGAGAGGGAGTTGCACCGGAGTTCTCGCCCTAGCTTCGAGTCTGAGGGGGCTGTCCCTGAGTACGTCCCCGAAGTGAACGCCTTCGATTTCGATCGCCACATGGAATCGGGCCGCTCTGATTTCGTAGCGGTTGGGATTGTAGACGTCGAGGGATAGCAGGAGCGATCCTCCCTCCGCACTGAGCCCGGTCACGGCCACGTCCCTGAGCTGCATGGTGGGCTGCTCGAACCCTGGCCGCCAAAGGAACCAGCATCCGGAGACGGCAAGGGCCAACCCCGTACCCAGTGCCCAACGCGCTGCAATCTTCGAGCTCACTTTTCGAAGCTTATCACCCTAGTCGCCGCGTCGGGAGCCTCGCGGCCTCGGTACCACCACAGTCCGGCAGCCAAGGTGATCGACGCCGCGGTCACCCAGAGCAACCAACCTATCTCCACCTGCCACCAGGTGCCCAGTGCGGCAAAGAACACTAGTCGCGGAAACCTCCCCAGGAAGGTGGCCCACAGGTGTTTGCCCACCGGGTAGCGCGCCAAAGGCGACAGAAAGCGAACGGTCCAGTACGGCAGGGGTGACCAGGAACACAACCAGATCGTAAAGAAAGGGGAGCGATTGAACCTTTGCACCACCCATTCCAGCCAGCGGCTTCCCCGGGGCCGCGCCAAGATGCGGGAGTCGAACATCTTGCGATACAAGTGGTAATTGAGGTGCTCCACGTAAATCGTGCCGCCGACTCCCAAGAGACCCACCATGATCGGGTGGTAGAGTCTTCCGTAAAGCATGAGAATCGGTTCGTAGGTGGCCGGCAACAAAGGTGCAATCGGGCCGTTCACCCAGATCGTGACCAGAACGAAACCCACCATCGGTCCGGCCTCCGGGAGCCAGTGGACCGCCGCGATCGAAGCGAGACCCAAGATTCCCGATCCCCGGACGATCCCGTCCCACACCAGGTTGCCGTGCCGGCGCTGGGCTGCTTTTCCCAACTCGACTAGCAATGATTGCCTCGGGTGCTGCGCCCCCTTCATCGGCCGGTACCGGCGCTACTTTCCATCTGCTTTGGCTTTACGCTCGCATGGCCCACCGCAGGGAGCTTCCCGTCGATGCCCTCCGGTACCGCAAAGCCGAGATGTTCGAGAATCAGGGGAAAGAGGTCGACCGTTCGCACCGGGCCTGGGATCTTGCAGTTTAGCGCCAGAAGGCAGTGCATGTGCTCGGCCACCAGGCTGCCATGCCCGGAGCGGTGCTCGGGGATTTCCCAGGCGCCCCGCAGGTCCGACCGCGGGTCGGCCGCAATCACCAAGTCTCCAGCGCGGCGGGAGCGGAACAAGGTGGAGAGTTGCACCACGGCATCGGGATAGGCCGAGTCAAAACTCTCCGCCAGCCACTCTTGGCGGCTGCGCTCCCTCGGTTCGGACCCTAGGCCGAGGACGTCGCCGTCCTCGGGCCAGTAGACTAGAGTGTCCCGATCGCTCCCTTCGATCCTGGACCTGCCCTTTCGCGATACCAGCGCAATGTCCTCGTTCCCATCGGTGCCGGCTATCAGGGCAACCCCAGGTAGCTGGGCGAGATATCGGACGACTTCGCCTGGCACGCCGTCGATTTTTCCCGATTCTATGTCGCCTACCGTCCAGCGCAGCGAGCGGGTCACTCCCGGCGCGAAGTAGAGATGCGCCGCGGCGTTTCCCGAGACCATCACCGCGGCTTTGGGCGACCGCCGCCAGAGGATGGGGTGCCTCAAGGTACGCAGGCCGAGGCGTTCCAGAGCCAAGCTCAGGTCGCTGTGGAGGGATATTTTGGTTGCGCCGTGGTCGCTGGCAACGACGATCAGGTGTTCCTCCAGAGTCTTGCGCGCCTTGAGGTAGCGTCCTAGGGTTCGGTCGAACTCGAGATACAGATTGAGCACTCGAGGGTGCCAGGGGTCGTACCAGTGAGTTAGCCCGTCCACTCCCGGGAAGACAGCGAAGACGAAGCGCTTTCCGAGCCGCGCGACTCTCACGAGTTCCTGCCCCACCGCGCGATCCAATACCTCGTAATATCCGGTGTAGTGCGCCTGGGACCCTAAGGTCCTTCGGCGGAGTCGCATCCGCTCGCCGTCGGCGGCGAGCCCTCGAGTGAACGGGGTGCACAAGGCTGACGTGTCGGGTTCGAGATCGAACAAGGTTCTGATCCCGGGGCGGATATCCCGGTTGAGCCATCCTGCCTGCCACCCGCAATAACTTCTTACATGCATCCGATCTGTGAACCATCTTCCGCGGTACCGGGAGGGATCCAACCAGCGGATCCCTGGGATATCCAGAGTGCCGGGGAAACAACCGGTAAGAAAAGGCAGGTAAGCCACGCCCGTGGTGGAGGGAAAAACGGTGGTGGCCGGAACTATGCCGCCTTCCGCCAACAGGTAACGACCCACGTTAGGCAGACGGCCTCGCTCGACCAGATACCGGAAGACATCGGGGCGGGCTCCGTCCAGGATGATGAGAGTTGCGCTGGCGTTTCGCTTCACGGGTAAGGTCTGCTCGGTTAGCGGGCCAAGATAACGCGCGCGCCCCGGTTCGGTACAGCCGTCCTTCCGGCCGGCCGGCTGGGGAGCCATACTTCTCGTGGGGTTTCGAACCACAGGCGGAGGCTCGATGAAACAGCGTGGTTATTGGCTGCCAGCTCTGTTCTTGGCTTTCCATGCCGGCCTGCTCGAGGCGCAGCAACCGGCGCCGGAGATCGCGTCGATCAGGCAGGAGGATCTGCGGGCGGATTTGTTCTTCCTCGCCGGAGACGCCCTGGGCGGCAGGTTGACGGGGACCTTGGAAAACCGCATAGCCGCCGAGTTCCTCAAGTCCCGGTTCCAGCGCCTGGGACTCGCTCCGGTAGGCCCGGGACGCAGTTACTATCAACCCTTCAACTTGATGACTGCTGCGCTGGGCGAGAACAACCGGTTCAGGGTGGTACTGTCGGATCGGCTGGAGCTCAGGCCCCAGGCGGGTCAGGATTTCTATCCGCATCGGTTCAGCGCCAGCGCCGCGGTGTCCGGACCTTTGGTGTTCGCAGGGTTCGGAATCGCAACTCCCAAGCTTTTTCACGACGATTATCGCGGCAGTCAGATAAGGGGCAGCGTAGTTCTGGTGCTCGAGCACGAGCCGGGCGAAAACGACGCTGACAGCCCCTTCGACGGGCTGGTGAGCTCTCAGGCTTCGAGTCCGTTGGAAAAGGCCCTGGCAGCGCAGCAAAGGGGAGCGGTGGCCATTCTCTTGGTCGCCGACGTCCATAACCATCCCGGTCCGGAGAACTTCTATGCCGCAGCTCGCAACTACTGGCCACCGGAGGCGCAGCGGATACAGCGCTACACCCTGGCTTCTTGGGCGGATCGGGTGCGAATTCCGGTTATCCAAATCTCCCGGGCCTTGGCGGAAGCGCTGGTGAGCGGTACGGGAAAAACTCTCTTGGAGCTTGCCGCCAGCGCGGAGGCGCCAGGTGGTTCGACCGGCGTGCTTATCCCCGGCGTTCGGCTGGAGCTCGAGACCGAGGTTCAACGCAGCGTGCTTACCGAGCGGAACGTGGTGGCCTTGCTCGAGGGATCCGACCCGGAGCTTAAGAACGAGTGGGTCATAATTTGCGCCCATTTCGACCACAACGGCGCAGACGACGAGCAGATTTACAACGGCGCCGATGACGACGCTTCGGGGACGGTGGGCCTGCTGGAGATTGCGGAGGCTTACGCCCTGGCCGCCGCCGGGGGGCAGAAGCCTCGCCGCTCAGTATTGTTTGCGGCTTGGAATGCCGAGGAGCGCGGGCTGCTGGGAGCCTGGGCCTACGTCGAGAACCCGCTTCACCCCTTGAGTCGAACGGTAGCGGTCTTGAACATGGACATGATCGGCAGGAACGAGGAGGTTCCGGAGGGCGGCGGAGGAAGGTTCAGGGGGCTCGAGATTCAGACCGCCGAATCGAACCGGAACGCGGTGAACCTGCTGGGCTATTCGCGGTCGCCCGAGCTATGGGAATTGGTGCGGGAAGCCAACCGGGGGATCGGTCTCGAGCTGAAGGCCCGCTATGACAACAACGCCTCGAACCTGCTGCGCCGGAGCGATCACTGGCCGTTCTTGCAAAGGGGTGTGCCAGCGGTCTTCTTCCATACCGGCCTCCACCCGGATTACCATACGATGTACGACCGCCCCGAAAACATAAATTACGAAAAGTTGGAAAAAATCGTTCGCTTGGTTTATCAGACCAGCTGGGACCTAGCCCAGCGGGAGGGGCGTCCCCGGATGATAGGCCGCGGACCGAGATAGCCGCACGGGAACAGCCCTTCCGGACAGCAGAACGGAGGTGGAGCAACATGGCAGACCAGATCAGGAAGGTGGAATACTATTATGCCACGGTTCCGGACCGGCCGGGCGAGGGGGCCAGGATCTTGGGCGCGCTGAAAGAGGCGGGTGTCAATCTAATGGCCTTTCACGCTTTTCCCGTGGCGGATCAGTCTCAAGTAGATTTCGTAGCCGAGGACGCGGGGGCGTTAAAGGAGGCGGCAAAGAAGGCCGGGATCAGCTTGACTGGTCCCAAGACCGCTTTTTTGGTCGAGGGGGAAGATCGAATTGGCGCGGTGGCGGAGTTCATGAGCCGCTTAGGAGATGCCGGCGTCAACGTGGTGGCTATCGACGCGGTACGAGCCGGAGGGGGCCGCTACGGGGCGCTCTTTTGGGTCAGGCCGCAAGATGTGGACCGGGCCGCCGACGCGCTGCGGGTGAAGTAACCGGCAAGAGGGTCTGAGCTAAGCCTGATAGTCGTCCGATAACCGTTAGACCGTTACAGGAGGTTTGCGTGGCACTTAGCCAAAAAATGGCACAAGCGCTCAACGACCAGCTCAAGCGCGAGTTTTACTCGGCGTACATGTATCTCGCCATGGCCGCCTACTGCTCTGCTGAGAATCTGCCGGGGTTCGCCCATTGGCTGGAACTCCAGGCTAAGGAGGAAGCGGGTCACGCCATGAGGTTCTACCGCTACCTGGAGGACCGGAACGCCAGGATAAGGTTGCAAGCGATCGAAGAGCCACCCGACGCTTTCAAATCTCCGCTGGAGGTGATGCAGCAGGTGCGGTCGCACGAGCAAATGGTCACCCAGGAGATCAACAAGTTGTATGCGCTGGCGCTGGGCGAGCAGGACTACGCTACCCAGACCTTTTTGCACTGGTTCTTGGAAGAGCAGGTGGAAGAAGAGAAGATGGCCACGCAGGTGGTGGAGCGCCTGAAGCTGGCGGGGGACGACAAGTCCGCCCTCCTCTTGATAGACAAGGAGCTGGGCGCGCGTACCTCCTCGGAGTGAGACCACCGGGCCGGAACCCGGGACCTGGAGACTAGATTAGTTAGGATGCAAGAGCGGTTTGCGCAATGAAGCTTGCCGCTAGGAGATCGGCACTTGCCGGCTGGATCTTGAGCCTGGCCGTTTGGGGGTGTGCGGAACCCGATACCCCGGCTTCGGTGACCATCATACCCTCGGCGGTATTTCTCGACGCTCTAGGGGCCACCCAGCAGCTCACCGCGGTGGTGAAGAACAAGGAGGATAGGGAGATCACCGGTGCGACCGTTACTTGGAGTTCCGACAACGAGCAGGTCGCCACGGTGAGCGAGGCCGGTCTAGTCACGGCGGTGGGTCCGGGATCGGCCAGGATAAAAGCCAAGGCGGGTGCGATAACGGGGGAGGTTCCAGTGACGGTGACCCAGAACCCTTCCCAGGTTGAGGCGGTGTCGGGGACGCAGCAAACCGGAACCGTAGGCCAACAGCTGCCCCAGCCTTTGGTGGTCAGGGTGAGGGATCGGCTCAACAACGGGGTCGCCGGTTTGTCGGTTACCTTCAGTGTCAGCCCTGACGGGGGCTCGGTCTCGCCCCAGAATGCCACTACCGATGCTCGAGGCGAGGCTTCCAGCGTCTGGACTCTGGGCACCAAGGCCGGCTCTTTTCAGGTGGTGGCTACTATTTCTGCTGCGAACCAGTCGGTGACTTTCAGCGCCCGGGCCGACCCGGGGCCGGCTGCAATTCTTTCTAAGCTTTCGGGGGACAATCAGTACGGATTTCACGGAACCAGGCTGGACACCTTGATCGGGGTCATGGTCCGGGATCAGTTCGGCAACGCGGTCCGCAATCACCCGGTGTTCTTCGAGGCCGACCCAGGCAACGGCACGCCCGACTCGTCGGTCGCGTTCACCGATTCTACCGGAGCGGCGCGGACCGGCTGGATCATGCCCACTTTGACTGGGGGGTTCGCGACCGTGTCGGACACGGTAACTCTTAGGGCGATCGCCACCGGCCCTGGGGGCGCACCGCTTACGGGAAGTCCGCGAATCTTTAGCGCCGTGGCGCACAACGTGAGGGTGGAATCGGTATCGCCCACGCCCTTGGTGGAGGGCCAGCCAGCAACGCTTACGGGCACTGGGTTCGACCCCAACGCGGCGAACAATCTGATCACGGTGGACGGAGTTGCGGCTGCGGTCACGGCCGCGAGTGCCACTTCGCTTACCATCATGGTACCCACCTATGACTGCAAACCGCAGCGCCCGGTCAGCCTCAAGGTTACCGTTTCAGGCATCCCTTCGCGGCCCAAGGCCGACTCTCTGCGCCCCGCTTCGTTCCTCACCCTGGCGGCGGGAGAGCAGCTCATACTCCAAAATCCGGCGGATTTCTGCCTTCAGTTCGAGAGGGCGTCGGGCAGCGAGAGCTACTTAATCGGCGTGCAGTCGGTTTCGGAGAGGGCAACCGATCTGACTGCGGTGACCTTTGAGGCAAGTGTGCCTGCCACAGGTAGTACAGCGGCTACGGCCTTTTTCGCGCAGTCGGCGATTTTCCCCGTTTCCGGGAACCGCCGCTACCAAGGGTTCCAGGGGGTCGTTCCCGGCCGCTTCGATGCGGAGCGGCTGCGCCTTTGGATCAGGCACCGCGAGGTGGAACTCGAGCAGCGGGAATTCGACCAAATGATTTTCGAAACCTGGTCTGTAGGCCGGGGTATTCGAGCTCCATCTTTTGCGGCGAAGGGAGCGGCTCTGGTTCCGGACACTGCGGCGGTAGGAGACACGATCCGGCTGAAGATCACGACCTCGAACTCCTGCACTGCTAACCTGGCCGATGTCACCGCGGTCATCCGAGCCAAGGGCGACCGGGCGTTCTTCCTGGCAGATATCGCGAATCCGACAGGCGGCTTCGAGGAGGTGCACTATCGATCCTTCGCCGCGCAGTTCGACTCCCTCATTTACGGTGCGCTGGTGAATCAATTCGGGGCATTTACCGACAGGGATGGAAACCAGCGGGTGGTGATAGTGGCCAGCAAGGAGGTGAACCGCCGCGGCTCGCTGGGCTTTACCACCTCGTGCGATTTCTTCCCGCGTTCCACCAATAACCAGGCGAGCAACGAGGGGGAGTTCTTCTACATAGCCGTCCCGGATCCTTCGGGCAACTTTGGCACAACGTACTCGTTGGATCGAGCGCTGGAGAACATGCCCTCCGTACTGGCCCATGAGCCGGTGCACGTGCTCCAGTTCGGCCGGAGGGTGGCGGCTGGCGGGAGTCTCCCGGCTACCTGGGTCGCTGAGGGACAGGCGACCTTGGGTGAGGAGATCGTTGGCCATCGGGCGGAGAACCGCCAAACGGGGCAAAACTACGGGGTGGGCGTCATCTTGAACGAGGACAGCCTTACATCGCCCACCGATTGGTATTCTGGACTGATCGTGGCGCTGTCACTCTACTTTGGCTGGGATCCGATCACCACCGGAAGCTCGGATGGGCGCGCCCAAAACGCCCCCCATGAATGCAGCTGGCTGACCACCAAGCCTCAAGGGATAACCAACTGGCCGTGCGTAGGTGGCTTGGACCCCTACGGCGCTCCTTGGTCCCTGTTGAGATATCTGTCCGATCGCTTCGGGCCAGCACGGGGAGGGGAAGACCAGATTCACAAAGCGATCCTGGACCACACTCAGCCAGGATACTCGATGCTGGCTTCGGTCATCGGAATGCCCATCGACTCGATACTGGCCCAGTGGGCTGCGATGCTCTATGCCGATGATCGCGTCAGCAATCCGGTCCTGAACATGACCAGCTGGAACCTGTTCGACATTTATTACGGAACATCAGGCGGATTCCGCCTGATCCCTGCGCTCAGGCTGATACCCGATCCTGTAAGCTTCAGCAACTTCACCAAGACGGTGAACGTGCGGGCTTCATCTACCTACTATGCCTTGATCTCCGGTTCCAACCGCCCGCCCACAGCGCTGAAGGCTCGAGACGGCGCCGGCAGCATTTTACCCTCTCACATGCGCTTCTGGGTCGTCCGGATCGAGTAAGTTTACCCTAGGGCTCACCTGCCCTCTTTCCGATATCTGATCTGGCCACCGACGATAGTGTACAGCACCTCGGCAGTAGGGATCTCGTCTTCCGGCACGGTCATGATGTCCTTGGACAGCACGACGATGTCGGCCAGCTTCCCCGGGGTGATCGAACCCTTGATGTGCTCCTCGAACGCGGCGTAGGCGTTGTTGATGGTGTAGCTCCTCAGCGCCTCCTCCCGGGTCATCTTTTGCTCCGGATAGAATCGTTCTCCGCTTGCGGTCTTTCGGGTTACCGAGGCGTAGAAGCTGGCCAAGGGATCGATATCTTCCACTGGTACGTCAGTTCCGTTGGTCACGATGGCTCCGGAGTCCATGAGAGAGCGCCAGAGATAGGACCCGGTTCGCGCCCGTTCCTCGCCCAAGCGCTTGGGAACCCAGGGGGCGTCGGAGGTGCAATGGATTGCCTGCATGGAGGCGATCACTCCCAGCTTGGCGAACCGGGGTACGTCGTCGGGATGGATGTGTTGGGCGTGTTCGATCCGCCAGCGGAGGTCCGTGGCCTCGGGATGATCTTGGAAGACTCGCTGGTAGATGTCCAACACCTCTCGGTTGGCGCGGTCTCCGATCGCGTGAGTGTTCACTTGAAAGCCGAACCTGATGGCGATCCGCGCGATGCGCTCGATCTGATCCACCGGCTCGAGCACCAGCCCGGTGCTGCTGGGAAGGTCCGCGTACGGCTCCAGGAGCCAGGCGCCGTGAGAACCCAGGGCACCGTCTATCTGCTGCTTGATCGACCGAACGGTGAGAAAGTCGTTCCCTTCCGCTACCATCCGGTACCTGGGAAGATTCTCTTGGAGGCTCTGCTCCGACTCCCCTCGAACCATGACGTAGAGCCTCACCGGAAGCGCCCCTTCGTCCTCCAGTTTCTTGAAAAAATCGATGGCAGCGAACGACGACCCTGCGTCGTGGAAGCTGGTTACACCCTTGGAGAGCGCCTCTTCCCCGGCGAGCCTTACCATCTCGCGGTTGCGCGCTTCCCGCTCCTCGGAGCTCATCCTCTCCTCGGCGCGCTGGACCACGCGGCTGACGATCCGCTGGGCGGTCTCGCGTAACAGTCCCGTGGGGTTCCCTCGGGCGTCGCGGACGATCTCACCACCGGGCGGGTTGGGCGTAGACCGAGTGATCCCGGCCAGCTGCATGGCACGGGCGTTGACAAAAGATGCGTGCCCGCTGGCGTGGGTCAGGGATACCGGGTTGTCGGGCGAAGCGCGGCTCAGCTCGTGATGGAGCGGGACGCCGTCCACGTTGGGGGTCGGCACCGAGGTCCACTTCTCCTGGTGCCACCCCCGCCCCAGGATCCACTCCCCCGCCCGGGCGCGTCCGGCGGCCCGCCTAACCAGCTCCACAATTTCTTGCCAGCTTTGGGCCCGGCTCAAATCCAGGATCATCTTGGAGCGTCCCAAGCTCATGAAGTGGCCGTGCCCCTCGATGAAGCCGGGGATCGCGAGCTTGCCGTCCAGGTCGATTACCTCGGTTTCCGGGCCGATGTAGCGGCCGATCCGGCGGTCGCTTCCCACCGCCAAGATGGTATATCCCTTGATCGCCACCGCTTGAGCCAGCGGGACTTGGGAGTCCACGGTGACTATCTTGCCGTTTCGCAGAACCAGGTCCGCAGGTTCGGGACGCCCGCACGCTGAAGCGACGGCAAGGAGAGCCAGGAGCAGAAACTGAAGCCTCATCGGTTCGACCTCGCGGTGTTCCAGTTGCCGGTTCTCATATTGTGCCAACCGCGCCATCTTAATGGGAGGTAGCGTCGTAGTCCATGGCAGCAAAGGGCCGTAGGAAGCGTGGCAGCAGAACGCCGTAGGAAGAAAAAAGCAGCGGAGTCGCAGGGGTTGGCGGTCAAAGCCCTGACCGAGCGGGAGCCCTCTGCTCTGGTACAGGCGCTGGCGCGGGAGGTGGAGCAAGACGGTGGATCGGTCATCGGTATCTACCGGGACCCGCTGGGCGGTCACTGGCAGATTCTGGCCGGCTTGCCGGTGGATGCAATCCAGCCCACACCCTATCAGCGGGATCTGTCTGCGACCCATGTGGCCCGACTGGCAGCCGCGATCGAGAGTTTGGGCCGTTTCTTGGATCCTATCATCGCGGTGCGGGCCCCGGAGGGAGGTTATTGGACTCCCAACGGGCATCACCGTCTTGCGGCCTTGAAGGAATTGGGCGCAAGGTCGGTGGTCGCGCTTTTGGTGCCGGAGATGGAGGTCGCTCGGCGGATTCTCCTTCTCAACACGGAGAAGGCACATAACCTGCGGGAACGCTCTCTGGAGGTAGCCCGCTTGGCCGAGGGGCTGTCCCAGCTCGACGACCGTCCCGAGCGCGAGTTCGAGGCCGAGTTCGAGGAGCCGGCCTTATTGACGCTAGGTTTTTGTTACCAACGGGACGGGAGGTTTTCCGGGGGAGCTTACCATCCGGTGCTGAAGCGGGTGGAAAAGTTCCTGGCACTAAAGCTCTCCAAGGCGATCGAGGAGAGGCGGACCCGTGCTTCTTTGCTATTGGAGCTCAACGAGGCGGTAAACGAAGTGGTGAAAAAGCTGAAGGATAGAGGATTTCAAAGTCCCTATCTCAAGAGTTTCGTCGTGGCTCGGGTGAATCCCTTGAGGTTCAAGCGTGGGGCCAAGGCGGAGTTCGAGGAGACGATCGACAAGATGCTAGCCGCAGTCCGCCGGTTCGACGTGAGCAAGGTACGTCCCGAGCAGTTGGCGGGCGCGGCCGGTCCTTTCGCGGAAGAGTAGGAAGTCGTGGAACGCGCCCTGATCGTCGGTGCCGGGCCTATCGGTCTGGCCTGTGCCATCTCGGCCAAGCGCCGAGGACTGGACCCGCTGGTGATCGACGCTGGCGCCCTGGCCAACTCCATATGTCGCTACCCTCCCGGGTTGGTGTTCTTCACCACTCCGGAACGGTTGGAGATCGGAGGTCACCCCCTGGTTTGTTCGGGTCAGAAGCCGACTCGGGAGGAGGCTCTCAAGTACTATCGCGGCGTGGCCCGCGCGGAGGGGTTGAGGGTTCGCACCTACACTCGACTGGTGGACGCTAGGGCAGAAAATGGCCGGATTCGGTGCAAGCTGGAGACTAGGCTCGGCAGCGAGGAGCTCTGGTGCGAGCGGCTGGTTCTGGCCACCGGTTATTTCGATCATCCTAACCGGCTGAACGTGCCCGGAGAGGACTTGCCTCACGTCAGCCATTACTTCGACGAGGCTCACCGTTGTTTCGGGCAAGATGTGGTGGTTATCGGAGGCCGGAACTCAGCGGTAGAGGCGGCGCTTCAGCTCTTCCGCTCCGGGGCGCGGGTGACTTTGGTCTATAGGCGCGGGGAGTTTACCCGGAGCGTGAAGTACTGGCTCAAGCCCGATATAGAAAACCGGATCAAGTCTGGGGAGATAGCTGCCAAGATGCCGGCTGAGGTTTTCCGGATCACCGAGCGGGAGGTGGTGGTTCGCCTCGCGACCGGAGGGGAAGAGAGCATTTTCGCGGATCGGGTTTATGCTCTCATCGGATTTCATCCGGATTTCGAGCTTTTTGCCCGGATAGGGATCGAGTTCGACCCTTCGAGCGGCAGGCCGCGGGTGGACCGCGAGACTTTGGAGTCCAACGTGCCGGGGGTTTATTTGGCGGGGAGCGTCACTGCGGGGCGGGAGATATCGGAGATTTTCATAGAAAATGGCCGCTACGACGGCGAGAAGATCTTCGGGGACGTCGCTAGCCGAGCGGCGGCGGAAAGGTTGTACCGGGCCACGGTGCGCCATCCTGGGGAGTAACTTCAGCGCCACGGTCAGGTACCCGCGCTACCTCTCTGGGACATTTTCAGTCGCCAAAACTTCGGCATTTTCGATCGCAATTGACCATCCTTTTCCGAACATATCGACGATCATCGATATGTTGCCCGAAACAGATTGGCCGAGGGCTACGGGTTGCGGCCGTTGCTTCCAAGCTCTGGAGTTTGAGGCAGCCTGCCGCCAAGCGGGATCGTTGGCGAGGGAGCGCCCGCTCGAGTAGGCTTGCCCGGGCAGGTAGCGCGCTAGGACCGGATAGTGGTCGCTGGTAGTTCGTCGATAGCTGGCCAAGTACTGATCTGCCGGGAAGACTTCCGCTGAGTTGGGCAGATAGGCGCCCTTTAGCTCGTCGGTAACCAGGTGATGGTCGATCATCTCGGTGAAATCCACGGTTGAGCTCTTCCCAGCATCGGTCAGTGCCTTGGTGGGGACGAAGTAAGCGGTTGAGTCGTCTACGAACCGCTTATAGGGCGACGGGTTCGGCGGCGTGATCGACACGTCCACGTCGTCGTTGAAGTCGCCTACCACCATCACCTGGCCCGCTGGGTTGGTTCGATCCAGGTAGTCTTTGAGCAGGGCCGCGGCGGCGTTGCGTTGCTCCCAGTCCGGTTGGCCCGAGCCGGCTTTGGCATGGACCAGGATCAGGATCAATTCGAACTGCCTACCGTCCACGGTGACGAAAAGTTCCACTTCCACCGGCGGACGTCCTGCGAACTCGCGCTCCTGGGCGCCCAGTATGACTCGCGCGCTGCGCACCGTGGCGACCGAAGCTTTGTAGATGAGGCCCACCTTCTGTTCCTGGCCATCGAAGTCGCTGTAGTACCTGGCGCCGTCGGTTACCACGGGATCGGTGGCGAGCAACCCTCCGTAGCCGGGCAAGCTGGCTACCAGCGCGGCGAAGTGCGCCGGGTCGACGACTTCCTGAACCGACCAGAGGTCCAAGTCGAGCCCGGCTATGATGTCGCGCAGGTTTTTGAGCTGGCGGTTTTCGTCGCCGGGGCCGTTTTGGATGCTGCCGAACCAGTAGAGGTTCCAGGTGCCGACGTCTAGGCTGGCCGCGCTGCCGCGGGCCGGTACGGGCTGCAGGGCACCCGCCGGTTCCTCGTTGGAAACCGGTGAGGGAGCTCGGCCGCAGCTGCAGAGCCAAATTGCCAGCAGCAGCGGCGGAATAATTCGAGCGAACGCGGATTGCGACGAGATACTCCTGTAGCCTCCGAACCCGGTGACTGAGGGGACGATAGTTCACCTGAGAAAACGACGTCAAGGCTGCCTTAACCAGCTTCTTGTAGCGTCCCAGTGCCGGGCTTGGCCGTGCGCGTAGTCGCGCCGTCGCTGGCGGGTAGAGGCGGCGGTCGCAGAAGGGTTCTATCCTTCTTCCGAACATATCAATGGTCATTGATATATTGGCCGAGGACTATACCCTCGTAGTAGAACCCATCGCTCTCCGAAAACAACTCCCACTTGCCGTCGGTAGGGGGAGCTGAAAGGTGATCCGGTAGGTCTCTCCTAGGTAGGTCGGGTCGTCAGTGCGTCAAAGAAGTAGTAGCGCGATCCCCTAAGATTGAAGTTGGTGTCGCCGGACTCATCGAAAAACAGGAAAACCGTCACGCGGCAACTCGAGGCGCCCCTCCTCGCGCTCCACTTCGCCATGCACCAAAGCGAGATAGGTCTTGCGAACCTGCCGCAGCTCGAACTGGCGGTTGAGCTCCCGGTGTACCGCCGGGTTCTTGGCGAAGACCAAAACACCGCTCACCTCTTTGTCCAGCCGGTGCACTACGTAAATCCGGCCGCGACGCTCCGCCTCCAGCAACGCCCGCACCGATTCCCTGCTCCGATCGCGCTCCGGAATCGAGGCTATGTCCTCGGGCTTGTTCACCACCATGACGTCATCGTTCTCGAAGAGAATCTCGATCACCGATTTCAGATTCGAAAACCCTAAGGCCGCGCAGTCTGCTGGGCGCTCACGTTCTTGACCCACTTCCCTCCTAGCTAGTCCCCTACGCTAACCTCCGCAACCCGGGACTTGCGCCCACCGCGTTGCCCACCTAGCCTCGTCCCCACGTCGGTTTGACGAGGAGGATCCTTCATGAAACGCCAACTCGCTCTGGCCACCGCCGCTGCCAGTTTTTTAGCGGCGACCGCGCCGGCACAGCAACCGGCTCGACCGATACCGGCACCGATTGTCGTGCCCCGCGAGTTCCAAAGGGCGATCGAACGGGGAACCCGCATTCCCACCGGCGAGCCGGGACCGCGCTACTGGCAGCAGTATGCCCGCTACCGGATCGAAGCGTCTCTCTATCCTGAGGCCAAACTGCTGGAAGGACGCGAAGAAATCGTTTACCTCAACCGATCGCCGGACACGCTCCGGACGATCTACCTCCACCTTCACCAGAACCTCCACGCCCCCGGCGCGGTGCGCAACGAACCGCAGGAGATAACCGGCGGCGTGGATTTCAAAGCGGTAAGCATCGAGGGGACACCCCTGGCTCCGGCCCGCGGCTCCGGCCCCGGATACACCGTGGAGGGAACCATCGTGAGAATCCAACCCCCGCGGCCTCTGCTTCCCGGCGACTCGGCGCGGTTTTACTTGGCCTGGAGCTTCCGCGTGCCCCAAAGCGGCGCGGGTCGCATGGGCTGGAGCGGCGACGATCTCTTCTTCATCGCGTACTGGTATCCCAAGGTGGCGGTCTACGACGACGTAGTAGGCTGGCAGAGGGATCCGTACCTGGGACAGGCCGAGTTTTACGACGGTTTCGCCGACTACACCTTCAGCATCGAAGTGCCGGAGGGGTGGATCGTCTTGGCCACCGGCGAGCTGGAGAACGAGGAGCAGGTGCTGCCTCCCGCGGTGCGGGAACGCCTGCGCCGGGCGGAGGGGAGCGACAGCGTGATAACCGTGGTCGAGTTCGGAGACCTGGGTTCCAATAAAGCTACTCTGGAAGGACCCAACGGGCGCCTGGTTTGGCGTTATCGGGCAGCCAACGTACGGGACGTTGCCTTCTCCGCGACCCGCGCCTCCCGCTGGGACGCGGTGCGAACCCCGGTGGGCGACCGAGACGGGGACGGAAGAACCGACTACTCCCGGGTGGACGCGCTCTACCGCCAGCAAGCTAACCTTTGGACCCAGGCGGCTCGCTACGCCCGCCACGCCATATCCCACCATTCACGATTCACCGGGCTGCCGTATCCCTGGTCCCACATGACGGCGGTGGAGGGAGCCGGGATAATCGGCGGCGGGATGGAGTTCCCCATGATGACCTTGATCGGGGATTACCGCGGCCGCACCGACAGCGCCCTTTATTACGTCATAGCCCACGAGCTGGCACACATGTGGGTGCCCATGATCGTCGGCACCGACGAACGCCGCTACGGCTGGATGGACGAGGGCACGACCACTTTCAATGAGAACCGAGCCCGCAGCGACTTTTATCCCGGAAGCGACCCGGACCGAGGCGACCTGGAGAGCTACGTTCGCGCCGTCCGCTCGGGCTACGAGAGCGAACTGATGCGTTGGACCGATTACTTGTATCCGGAGCAGAACGGCATTGCTTCTTACGCCAAACCCGCGACCTTGCTGGTGGCGCTGCGAGGGCTCTTGGGCGACACGCTCTTCGACCGCGCCTACCGAGAATTTTTCCGCCGCTGGGCGTTCAAGCACCCGTATCCCTGGGATTGGTTCCATACAGTCAATGCGGTCACCGGCCGGAACCTCGACTGGTTCTGGCGAACCTGGTACTACGAGACCTGGACCCTGGACCAGGCGATAGCGGCAGTCCGGCGCGAGGGATCGGAGGTGGTTATAGTGGTGGAGGATCGCGGCTGGGCTCTCATGCCCGCGAGACTTCGGATTACGCTGGATAACGGGCAAGTGCTGCGGCGCGAAATCCCGGTGGAGCACTGGCTCGAGGCACGCCGCAGCGCGGAACTGCGACTTCCAGCCTCGCCCGCCGTGGTCCGCGTGGAGATCGATCCGGAGCGAGTCTTTCCGGACTTCGACCGAGAGAACAACGTATGGAGACGCTAGACCAGGAGCGAACATGAAGCGGGGAGTAGTTATGCTGGCAACCTTGGCTGCCGCAACGGCGCTTCACGGATCCGGGCGGGCGATCTCGGCTCAGACGCCCGGTCGGTACCAGAGCCCTGAGGCTTACCGCCAGCTCGCCAAAGACATCCTGAGGGAGCTGATCGAGATCAAGACCACCGAGTCCGAAGGCACCACCCGCGCCGCGGAAGCAGTGGCCGCGCGCCTCAAAGCCGCGGGGTTCGCCGAAGGGGATATCCAGATACTCGGCCCCGTGCCTCATAAGGGTAACTTGGTGGCGAGGCTTCGCGGGAGAAACACAGGGAAGAAACCGATTCTCCTGTTGGCCCACCTGGACGTGGTGGAGGCCGACCCCGGGGACTGGAGCCTAGATCCCTTCAAGTTCACCGAACAGGACGGCTGGTTTTACGGTCGCGGAACTACCGACGACAAGGACGAAGCGGCGATCTGGACCACGAACCTCATCCGCTGGAAGCAGGAGGGCTACGTTCCCGATCGGGACATCATCCTGGCGCTTACGGCGGACGAGGAAGGCGGACCCCACAACGGCGTCGAGTGGCTGCTCCAGAATCACCGCGAGCTCATAGATGCGGCCTTCGCCCTGAACGAAGGGGGAGGAGGCGTGATCCAAAACGGGAGGCGTTTGTCTCACCAAGTCCAGGCCAGCGAGAAAGTTTACCAGAGCTTTCGTCTAGAGGTCACCAACCGCGGCGGCCACAGCTCGCTTCCCAGGAGCGACAACGCCATCTACCAGCTCGCCGCGGCTTTGGGGAGCATCGCGGCTTACCAGTTCCCGGTGAAGCTCAACGAGGTAAGCCGCGCCTTCTTCGAGCGCACCGCAGCGATCGTGCCGCCGGAAGAGGCAGCGGCGATGCGGGGAATCCTCAAAGACCCACCCGATCCCCAGGCCGTAGCCCGGCTTTCCGCGGTACCGGCTTACAACGCGAGGATGCGGACTACCTGTGTGGCCACTTTGCTCGAGGGCGGTCACGCGGAAAATGCCCTGCCTCAGCGGGCCGCGGCGGTAGTCAATTGTCGGATCCTGCCCGGCGAGCCGCCCGAGGAAGTCCTGGCGACGTTGCGAAGGGTGGTAGCCGACCCCGACGTGAAGATCACTCCCATCGCCGAGGCCAAACCCAGCCCGCCTTCACCGCTTGCACCGGAGATCATGAGCGCGATCGAGCAAACCACCGAGGAGATGTGGCCGGGCGTGCCGGTGATCCCCACTATGAGCACCGGAGCTACCGACGCGCTCTACCTCCGGCGCGTGGGCATTCCGGTCTACGGCGTGTCCGGAGTTTTCGGCGACATCGATGACGTGCGGGCCCACGGCCGGGACGAACGGATCCACAGTACTTGGTTCTTCGACGGCTTGGAATTTTGCTATCGCCTGGTCAAGCGCTTGACCGGGGGCGAGGTGATGTAGCCGGCTCTGCCGTACGATCGGGTCATCCGCCGCGGTAGACCCTGGGGATCTCTCCCGGACCGGTGATGCAGAGGTCCAGGTCCTGGAGCAGGCCGCCGTCAAGGTCGTAGATCCAGCCGTGAACTGCGAGCTTCTGTCCCGCGGCCCAGGCGCGCGCTACGAATTCGGTGTGGCAGACGTTGGCTACCTGCTGGCCCACGTTGAGCTCGCAGAGGCGGCGGGCTTTCGCCACCGGATCCGCGATACGGTCCAACAGGTCCCGGTGGTTGTGGTACACCTCCACGATGTGCCCGAGCCAGTGGTCTATCAGGCCTAGACTTCGCCCTTCCATCGCAGTCAGGACCCCGCCGCAGCAATAGTGCCCGCACACTATTATGTGCTCGACCTTGAGGACCTGTACGCCGTACTGAATGACCGCCATACAGTTCAGGTCTCCGGGCACCACCAGATTGGCCACATTGCGGTGCACGAACAGCTCGCCCGGGCCCAAGCCCACGATCTCGTTGGCCGGAACCCGGCTGTCGGCGCAGCCGATCCACAAATACTTGGGTGCCTGCTGCTCTGCGAGCCGCCGGAAAAACTCCGGATCTTCCCGCAGGCGCGCCTCGGCCCAGCGGCGGTTATTTTGGAAAAGATGCGGTAGAACACGCATGGGTTCGCTCCAGGAAGACGGAAGCTCCGTTTCGAGGTCGGGGTATTCTACACCATGACGGCCCGGTTCCCAATACGCTGGGTTCGGCTCCTCGCGCTGCTGGCGGCGGTGCTCCTCGGCGCGTACGCCTGTCGCTCGCAAATTTTCAGTCTTTTCTTCCGCCCGGGCGAGCCACCCCAGGGCAGCCAAGGACTCCGACTCTTGGATCTATCGCCGGGTGAGCTCCAGGTAGTGGCCACCGGCCTGGATACTCCTTGGGAGATCGCCTTCTCGCCGGAAGGGGGGCTGCTGGTGACCGAACGCCCCGGGAGCTTGGTGGAGATACGGCAGGGAGCGCAGCGTCGGATTCCACTCAGCTCGGTTTACGAGGCGGGGGAGAGCGGGCTCATGGGCCTGGCGCTGCACCCCCGCTTTGCCGAGAATCGGTGGCTCTATCTCTATTACACGACGCGTCGGGACGGGCGCACGGTCAACGTGGTGGAGCGTTACCGCTATGCCAGCGACTCGCTTTCGGATCGCATGCTTATCCTGGACGATATCCCAGGCGCGCGGTTCCACGACGGAGGACGGATCGCCTTCGGTCCCGACGGCCTGCTTTACATCACCACTGGAGACGCGGGGGACGGATCGCTAGCGCAGCTTACCACCTCGCTGGCCGGCAAGATTCTCCGCGTCACCGACGAAGGTCGTGTTCCGCCGGGCAATCCGTTCGGCAACGCGGTTTACTCCTTAGGTCATCGGAACCCGCAGGGCTTGGCCTGGGACGAGCGCGGGCGTTTGTGGAGCACTGAGCACGGCCCTTCGGGAGCGCAGAGCGGCTGGGACGAGCTCAACCTGATCGAGCGGGGCGGAAATTACGGCTGGCCCGCGATCCGCGGCGACGAGGTGCGGGACGGTATGATCTCTCCGGTCGTCCACTCGGGGGATTCTTACACCTGGGCTCCGGCAGGGGCGGCGTACTGGAACGGAAGCGTGTTCTTTGGCGGCTTGCGGGGCGAGGCGCTGTACGAGGTTCGGGTGGATTCCTACGCGCCGGGGTCGCGGGTGGAGGTCAAGGTGCATTTCCGGGGCGAGTTGGGAAGGATCCGCGCCGTTACGCTGGGGCCGGACGGGTTGCTTTACATCGGCACCAGCAATCGGGACGGGCGCGGCCGGCCGCGCTCGGACGACGATCGAATTCTCAGGATACGGCCCGCTGTTTTCCGCAGATAGTCGGCGACGGTAGCCGCGAGGGCCGCGTCTACTCGACAACATCTTCGGCCAACTGTCCACTGGTGAAAACCACCCGCGGCCGAGGGTCCTCCTGCTGACATATCTACGATCATTGATATGTCCGATTATCGCTATTCCTTACCTACCACCACGATCCAGCCGACTTCTGCCGCGCCTTGGTCGAAACCGAGCGCTCAACCGGAGGGTTATACTGTTTGGATCGCCAGCGAGACAGACGGCTGGCGGAGTTAGAAATTAGCTCGGAAACGGAGGGAGCCCATGACCAAGGCCGGTGCAGTGACACTAGTCTGGCTCGCGTTACACGCTGCTATTGCACAGGCGCAAGAGGGAATCCCGTTCAGCCAACACGGAACGGTCTCTCAGCGCGTGGGTTACACCGACATTTCCATCCGCTACAATCGACCTGTAGCCCGCGGACGGGTGCTGTTCCCCCAGGTGGTGCGCTGGGGCAGGATCTGGAACCCAGGTGCTGACTCCGCCACCACGATCGAGTTCACCCGAAATGTGGAGATAGAGGGGCAGCCCCTCGAAGCTGGAAGCTACACCCTCTGGATGATTCCACAGCCGCCACCTGAGCCTTGGACCGTTATCTTCAGCCGCGCGACCGGCATTTTTCACACACCCTACCCGGGCGAGGAGCACGATGCCCTGCGTTTAAAGATCGCTACCCAGGAAGGGGCGCACATGGAGGTACTGGCTTTCTACTTCCCTCTAGTGTGGCCCGACTCCGCGGTCTTGCGCATGCACTGGGGCACCACAGTAGTCCCGCTCAGAATCCGGGTCTTCAACGAAAGAAAGTGATAAGGGCGTAAGTAGCTCTCCGCGCTCCGCCCGCTGTCTTCCGCACATAGTCGGCCACTGTAGCCGCGAGGGCTGCGTCTCCTCGGCAACACCTTCGCCCAAGTGTCCACTGGTGAAAACCGTCCGCGACCGGGGGGTTTCCGCGGACATATCTACGATCATTGATATGTCCGATTACCGACGTCCCTCACCTACCACCACAATCCAACGTCTTCAGTCCCGGCCAGCCATAAACTAAGGACGCTCCCATTGCCCGTCGGAGGCGGAAGGGTTTCGAGCTACAGTAGCCTGCTCGCCCGCCGATCGCCCTTGACGCTGAACGCATGAGCAGTCGTAAGCTCCATACGCAGCCCTAAGCGGGCTTAACTAGAAACCTAGACCACCGAACAATAGAAGGCCGTGCAGATCGTCTCCCGTGATCGTCTCATCCCGGCCCATGTGTCGGCTCAACCAGATCCAATCGCCAGCAACCCGCCAGGCGCCCGCTGAAACCCGTAGGCCTGGCCGCCTCCCAGGAATCCGACAACGAAACGATCCAAAAGAGAGCTCACCAGAAGCCTTACCTGACCCGGAGCAATTACCTCCAGCCGCGTTACCAAGTTGACAACCAGCTCAGCCGGATCAGGGCGTCTAACCTCCGGGCCTCGTGTCGGCACGCTGAGGCGCCATCCCGGTTTCGGCACCCCGACCGCGACCCAGAGTAAGCCGCTAGAGTCCTGGTGAATCGCCATGTTGGTGGGTGCAGTTAACTGTGGCGGTCCTGGGCCCCAGGGCTGGAACCAGTCTGGGTCGCGCTGTAGCCGCTCCACGGCGACACCGCTCTTATTCCACCGATCTAAGCGATAGCGGTCAATCGGTGCCGGCCTGGAAGAAACGAGCCTCACGTTTTCCTGAGCCACGCCTTGGTGAGCTGCAACGTCCGTTGCCAGAACGCAAAGCGCTCCCAAATACAGCGGACCGACAAATTTCTTCAACGCCCTTTGGCCCCTCGTCATTCGAAACTTCTTTACCTACCCAGAGTACCGATAAAGCGCCACCGCCCCTCCCGCCTCTCGGTCCTCCAGCACCAGCAAGTAATCGAAACCCACTTCCAGCACCCGCGACCTTCCCGGAAGAACTAAGTAGCCCTTACTGTCGCCGGTGGCGGTGAAGCCCTCGAGCACCGTGCTGGGCTCTCCGGGCCCCGACACAACAACCCACAGGGACCCGCCAGGATCGCTGTAGATCTCCCGATAAGGAGGAAGCCGCTCCGGCTTCGGGATCTTCAGAAGCTCTCGCTTCCAGTGCTCGCGCTCATCAACGTCGGTAAAGCCTTCCACCAAAAGCTCCACCGCACGCTCGTAATCCGCATCGCTCGGCCGGCGCATCGGCACCGAAATCTGGATCTCGCCGCGGCTAGACCCGTCCATGCCGTAGACCTGTACGGCCAGACTCTGCGCTGTCCCCACATAAATCCGATCCGATGCGAGGGCGATATGTGTAAGCCGGCCCAGAGGACGGTTCTGCGCCAAGTCGAAAGTTCCAAGGGTTAGAGTCCTGCGCCCGGTTGCATCCGCCAGCCAAAGCTTCCCGGTGTAGCGCACCAGCGATCTGCCCTTGGGATCCATACGCCCCATAACCGCCGGCAGATCCAGCACCGCAAGCACACCATTGGGAGAACATCCGACCAGGTACGGGCGCGGGAGAATCGCAAACTCCCGGACCGCGCTTCCCGAAGTGTCGAAGACAGTGATCCGCTGAGCGAAGTTGTCCCACACGAAAACCGAATCGCGCGAGCACCGAACCAGACCGGCGATATGCACGAACTCCCCCGGTCCTCTTCCCTCTCGCCCTACGGCTCGAACAAAGCGCCCTAGGGAATCAAAGAATAGAAGGCCGGGTCTAAACCCGTCGGCTACCACAAACGCCCCGTTAGCCAGCTGGGTAGCGTCAGCCACTTTCAGAATTTGCGGCTCTCCCGGCCGCCCAGCCGCCATTTCGAGCACCCGCTTGACTTCCAACCGCCGAAGCCCGCGCGCCTCTAGGTACCGTTCTACCGAAGAGCTGGAGAGCATGCTCCGCTGCTCCTCGCCACAGGCGCAAACCTGGGCCAGAACGAACAGTAGCGTGAGATAAGTCGGCCTCACAGCGACCCGTCCTGCTTTTTGTCGACCATGTCCGATATCAGATCGTCGAGGTTTCGCGGTACCCCCTCGTAAAGGCGGCTCCCTATCAGCAGCGACGGCACCGCCGCAATCCCCAAACGCGCGGCATCCTCCAGATCCTCCGCGAAAACCGAATCCCTATTGAGTGAATGGAAGCAGGCGCGTAGGGCCGGAACGTCCGGCACCGGCAGTGTCTCCAAATAATCTTGTTGTACCTGGTTTCCGGATAGGTCGCCCACGCGCTCTACCAGGAAATAGAAAACTTTTTCGAATGCACCCTGCCGAGCGGCGCAACGCGCAGCCACTGCCGCATCCACTCCGATCGGGGTCACCGGCAAATCGCGTACTAAAAGCGCTACGTAACCAGGATATCTGCGCTGTAGGTCCCGCAAACGCTGCCCAAAGCGTCGGCACGCCGGGCAGCCATAATCAAACCAAGCCACGAGCACCACAAAGGCGTCTGGTGACCCAAGCCAATTACCTCCGCGAAGATACGATTCAGCGTCCTGGACGACGGCCCCCCTTGGGTCATGGCGAACCCGTAGAGCAGAGTACGTTTTAGCGAGGTTGCGAGCCGTAAAAAGCACGGCGGCACAACAGAGCAGCACGGTGCCACTCAGAAACGCTAATGGATGATTAAGTTTCGAGAGTTTAAGCACGTGCCCTGGCATGCGGCTGGCCGTCAGCCCCTGTGCCGGTGCTCCCTACCGACCGGAACGATTCAGGTGTTGCAGCAACCGACCCTACAGACGGGATTCGGCCAACAGACGGGGCACTGGCTGATACACGCTTGGCTGCTACTGCAGTGACGCCAGCTGCAGGGGTTGTCCAGCTCTTCTTGCAACGCCGGGGCAAATCGCGCGTACAAAGCATTGGCTGCAATTACAACAATCGAAATCAGCGCCCCTTTCTTGAGTATCTTCTTCAACCGGACCATATCAGCACCTCCTTACGTACTGAGCGCCTAACGTTGTCGGAAGCCGCGACACGGGGATGACGGCCAGCGACCCGTACTCCGCCGCACCTACGACCTCTAGAGTCCCACACGTCCAAGCTGCCAAGTTAATCCCCCCGGCTGTCAAGATCCCGCGGCGGGACGCGCTCAGGAGCTAGGCCTCGTGAGCGCTTTAAGGCGCCACAACGAAGAAACATAGGCGTCCCGGCCGGCGATCCACACGGACGAGCCATCCGTGCTCTCGGCCAGTTCAGGCCACTGCGCGACAGTGTGGCGTCGGTTCACGGCCGGTCTCTCTGCCGTGCCAAGATTTTTCGGCCGGCGTTGCGGCGCACGAATCATGGAACAATCGAGCGGGTCGGACACAGCCTACCTCAGGGCATAGGCGGCTGCGGCACAGTCGATACGATGTTCCCTATCCCCCGCTGCTGGAGCGCAGCGTTGAATTGGGCCAGGTCCCTCGCGATCAATTCGTCCAACCGCGCCCGGTTGGTCCGGATCTGCTCATTGAAAAGTTCGTACACCTGAACCTGCTGCGTCGTGGGAGCAAAATCCGAAGATGCGATCCCGTTGGCCAGATAGGCGATCCGCCCGATGAGCTTTATCGGCCAGCGGATGTTGTCCTGCCCCCGTCCCGTCACGCGGAGCTGGTGCAGGTTTTCCTCTACCGCTATGAACTTCTGTTCCAGCGAATCGGCTGACGCCCGGAGCGCAGAAAATTCCGGGCTTGCGGCCAGCGTGCGGCCCAGGTTCTGGAGCTGCATGCGTATCAGCTCTATCTGGTTGTACATATCGACCGCATCGTTCATGTCGTTCTGAAGATCGAGCAACCTAGCCACCTGGGTCCGGACCTCCTCCTCGCTACCGCCCGAGTTGGGATCTTTGCGAACCTCCAAGGGCTGGGTGTACTCCCGACCCCCGACGGTGAGCTTCACCGTGTACCTACCTGGCGCCACGAGAACCGATAACCGGCCGGTCCCGGGAGCGGTACGACCCTCGGGAGGAACCTCCACCCAGTCGGCATAGAGGGGCTTTACCCGCATCCGCGCTTCCCTGGTGGGCTCGTTCCGGAGATCCCAGTAAATGCGATTTACACCCGCATTCCGACTGCCCTGAAGGGTCCTCACCGTGTTGCCCCGCTCGTCCAAAATGGTGATCGTCACCCTGCCTTCGGGCTGCGACTTGAGCCAGTAGTTGATCGAGGCTCCGTACTGGGGATTCTGCCCCACGCTGGGATCATTGGCCGTGGACATCTGCCCCGGTATGTTGCGGAAGCGGTACGCCGGCCGCGGCCGGAAAAGATGGGCATCGGCGGCCATCTCGTCGGCGGTCAGTTGCTGGATCGGTGAAAGATCGTCCAAGATCCAGAAGCCCCGCCCGTAGGTCGCAACCACCAGGTCGTTGAAGTGCTCCTGAATCACCATCCAGTAGACCGGAGCATGGGGGAGATTTAGCTGTAGCGGCTGCCACAGCTCCCCGTCGTTGAACGACACGTAGAGCGCGTTTTCCGTTCCTGCATAGAGCAACCCGCGGCGCACCGGGTCTTCCCGGATCACGTGAGTGTAGCTCGCGGGACTGTGGGGGATCCCGTTGGTGATCTTCCTCCAGGTGCGGCCGTAGTCCGTGGTCTTGTAGAGATAAGGGTCTCGACCGTTTACCTGATGGAAGTCCACCGCGATGTAAGCGGTCCCGGTGTCGTAACGCGAAGGCTCGATATTGCTGATGGTACCATGGGGAGGAAGATCCGGAATATTAGCCGTGACGTTGGTCCAAGTCTGTCCTCCGTCGCGGGAGACATGAACCAAACCGTCGTTGGTCCCCACCCACAAAAGACCGGGCTTGAGCGGCGACTCCGCGATGGCGAAGATCACGTTGAAGTACTCCACCCCGATGTTGTCGGGGGTGAGGCCCCCGGAGATCTGCTGCTTGCTCTTGTCGTTGAGGGTAAGATCGGGACTGATTTCCTTCCAGCTCTTTCCCCCGTCCGTGGTAACGTGAACGTATTGGCTGCCCACGTACACTTTGTTGCGATCGTGGGGCGAGATCGTAAGGGGGAAGGTCCACACGAACCGGTACTTGAGGTCCGCCGCAGGCCAGCCGACCGTGCTCACCGGCCAAACTTCCACATGGTGCGCCTGGCGGGTCTTGAGATCCATACGGGTCACGATCCCGCCCACCGAGCCGGAGCCCGAGGCGCTGGACCAGACGATATCCGGATCGACCGGATCCGGAGTGGCCCACCCGCTCTCGCCGCCCGCTACCGAATGCCACTCCGAGCGAGGTATGTTCCCACCCTCGAACCCGCCGGTCCGGCTGTTGCTCGGCCCGCGGAAGGAGGGACCGTCCTGGCGGTTGCCGTAGACGTAGTAGGGAATCCGGTTGTCCACGGTCACGTGGTACATCTGCGCCACGGGTAGTTGAATCCGGAACCAAGTCCGGCCCCGATTGGTCGAGATCGAAACCCCGCCGTCGTTTCCCACTATCATCCGGTTAGGGTTGAGGGGATCGATCCACATGTCGTGGTTGTCCCCTCCCGGCGAGCTGGCGAAGGAGGGATCCACGGTGGTACGCCCGCCGTCCAGCGTCCGGCTGAACGCCGCCGAGAGGAAGTAGGCCTCGTTCTCGTCGTCGGGCTGTACCACCACCCGGGAGTAGTACTGGGTGCGCCCCGCGAGCTGGCGGTCGTGACTGGTGAGCTGCCAGGTCTCTCCCCCGTCCATCGAGGTCCACAGCTCCCCGCTATCGGTGGGCCTTCCGTGCCAGGGAACGCCGTCTCCGGTCTCGACCAGCGCGTAGATGTGATTGGGATTGGTGCGGGCGATCGCCAGAGCCACCTTGCCGTGATCGCGCTGGGGAAGTCCGTTGCCGCGAAGCCTCCTCCACGTAATCCCGCCGTCGGTGGACTTGAATATCCCGGAGCCAGGGCCCCCCGACTCCCGGCCCCAGGTCTTGATCTCGAGCTGCCAGAATCCGGCAAAGAGAATCGCCGGATTGGTGGGATCCATGGCGAGATCCGAACAGCCGGTGTTGGGATCCACGAACAAGACCTGGGTCCAGTTGTTGCCACCGTCGGTGGTGCGATAGACTCCCTTGTCCTGCTGGGTGCCGTAGTTGTGCCCCTGCGCGCACACGAAGACGATATCCGGGTTCTGAGGATGGATCACAATGCGCGCCACCCTGCCGGTACTGTCCAGCCCCATGTGGGTCCAGGTCTTGCCCGCGTCCAGGGACTTGTAAACCCCGTTGCCGATCGAGACGTGGCTACGAATGTGGGCTTCTCCTGTGCCCACCCACACTATGTTCGGGTTGGAGGGAGCGATCGCAATCGAGCCGATCGACTGCACCGGCTGATCGTCGAAGATCGGGCTCCAGTTAACGCCGCCGTCTGTAGTCTTCCAAACTCCGCCGGAAGCTGCCCCTACGTAATAGGTGTTGGGATCTCCGGGCACACCGTGGACCGAGGTGATGCGATTGCCCACCGGGCCGATGTGCCTATACCGGAGCTGGCTGTACAGAGAAGGATCCACCGGCGGCTGCGGCGCGGCGGCTGGCCGGCGCTGAGCCTGAACCGGCGCCGAGACCAGCAGAACGGCCAGGGTCGCTGCGATTGCTCGTCTGAGATGCTCCATGGTTACCGTCTCCTGCCAGTTGTTAGGCTGTGCCAGGGAAGCATTCTATGATTCCGCGCGATGCGCCTCTTCGCAAGAGCTGTCGTGAAGCGGCCGCTCCCCACTATCGTCTTTAGGCCAGTTGACAGGTATCTACCCGCGCCCCTATTGTAATGGACGATGACCGCACGCCTCTACTGCTGGTACTGGCACGGCCCCGCGGGGCCGGTGGGGTCGTGCGCCATCGGGAAGAGATAGCGCAAAGTCGGCAACGACTTCGACGACTCACGCGGCCCCGAAACGTCGGGGCCGTTTTTTTTGGAGGTAACGGAAGATGATCGTAGTGATGCGCCCCGATGCGACTGAAAGCGACCTGGAGCGGGTAGTGGAAAAAGTTCGAAACCTGGGCCTCACTCCTCACGTCTCTCGCGGCGTGAGCCGGACGATCGTAGGGTGTATCGGCGACGAGGACCGCCTCCGGGAAGTGCCGATGCTCTCGTTCCCGGCGGTGGAGACGATCATCCCGGTGGAAAAGCCCTACAAGCTGGCCGCACGGGAGTTCTCCGCGGCTGATACGGTGGTGAAGCTGTGCTGTAACGGAACCGGAGGAGTAGGGGACGGTGCGGTTCACGTTATTGCCGGCCCTTGCTCGGTAGAGGGCAGGGCCATGCTTCTCCAGGTCGCCGAGTCGGTGAAAAAAGCTGGGGCAGTGGCGCTCCGCGGCGGTGTATTCAAGCCCCGCACCTCGCCTTACTCCTTTCGAGGTCTGGGGCCGGACGCGCTGGAATACCTGGCGGAGGCACGGGAAAAGACCGGCCTCCCCGTGGTCACCGAAGTTCTGGACACTCGCCAGGTCGGTATCGTGGCCCAAACGGCCGACGTGCTCCAAATCGGAGCCCGCAACATGCAGAACTTTGCCCTCCTTTCCGAGGTGGGCGAGGTGGGCAAGCCGGTGCTGCTGAAGCGGGGACTTTCGGCCACACTGGAAGAGTTCCTTCTGGCTGCGGAGTACATCCTTTCGCGCGGTAACCGCAAGGTGATATTGTGCGAGCGCGGCATTCGCACTTTCGAGCGGGCGTTACGCTTTACCCTGGACATAGGGGCGGTCCCGTTTCTCAAGAAAGAGACCCACCTTCCCGTCCTGATCGATCCCAGTCACGCCGCTGGGAGGCGGGACCTAGTAACGCCCATTGCCTTGGCGGGAGTGGCGGCCGGAGCCGATGGTCTTTTGGTGGAGACCCATCCCGATCCCGACCGTGCACGCTCGGACGGCGACCAGTCCCTTACGTTGCAATCCTTTGGGGTGCTGATGAAGCAGGTCGAACGGATAGCGGCTGCCCTAGGGCGATCGCTGGCCCCGATTGCAGCCTAGGCGCACCAGGTCGCCCCACATTCCCGTCGCAACTGGAATGTGGCAACCGACACGCTGCACGAAAGGGGCGTGCGGCGTATCTTTTCCGCACCCTCGGGCTGCAGCGTGTCCCGGGGGCCTAGGTTTTCCAGCAGCGATCGGCTCAGAAGGGAGTTGCCATGCGATCTTTGGCTAAACAGGCCGTGGTGGCGGCGCTCGCGGCGGTCGCGATCGGCGCGGATCCCGCGGAACGAGAGGCGCAAGGTATCAGGTTCGCCCTGAGCTTTCCTCGGGAACGGAGTGCCGAGCCCCTCGACGGACGCATGCTGCTGATGCTTTCGGTCGATTCCAGCACAGAGCCGCGCTTTCAGATCAGCGACGGGTACAACACTCAACTGATATTCGGGATCGACGTAGAGGGTCTCACCCCCGGCGCGGAGGCGATCATAGACGCATCGGTCTTAGGCTTTCCCGTGAAGAGCTTGGCGTCCCTTCCCGCGGGGCGTTATTGGGTTCAGGGGCTGCTCAACCGCTACGAAACCTTTCACCGCGCCGACGGGCACGTGGTGAAGTTGCCGCCTGACAAAGGAGAAGGGCAGCAATGGAACCGAAAACCAGGGAATCTCTATTCTAGACCGCGCGCCGTTCACCTGGATCCCCAGAGCGGCGGCACCATCCGCATCGTCCTGGACCAAGAGGTCCCGCCTATTCCCGATCCGCCGGAAACCAAGTACGTCAAGCACGAGCGGATTCAGAGCAAGGCCTTGAGCGATTTCTGGGGACGGCCTATGTATCTCGGTGCGCACGTTCTATTGCCCGAGGGCTTCGACACGCACCCGGAGGCGCGATATCCCCTGGTAGTCTTTCACGGGCACTTTCCCTACAACCTCACCGGCTGGCGGGAGACGCCGCCCGACCCGGAGCTCTTCTGCGAGTACAGCGAACGCTTTCGGCTAGACTGTTACAACCGGATCCAGCAGGAGTACGCCTACCAGTTCTACCAGGACTGGACCGGGCCGAACTTCCCCCGAGTCCTCCTGATTGAGATCCAGCATCCTACTCCCTACTACGACGACTCCTACGCCGTCAACTCTGCCAACAACGGCCCTTATGGCGACGCCATCATGTACGAGCTCATACCGTACATCGAGCGCAAGTACCGCGGTATCGGCCAGGGATACGCGCGCTTTACCTTCGGCGGTTCCACCGGCGGATGGGAGGCCATGGCGGTGCAGATTTTTTATCCCGACCAGTTCAACGGTGCTTGGATCGCCTGTCCCGACCCCATAGATTTCCGGGCCTTCACCGTGGTCAATATCTACCAGGACACCAACGCCTACTATTATCCCAGCCGTTGGAAGCGCACTCCCCGCCCCGGATATCGCGACTGGCTGGGACAGATCAGGGCGACGCTGGAGGAGATGAATCACCGCGAGCTGGTGCTGGGAACCCGCGGCCGCTCGGGCGAGCAGTGGGACATCTGGCAGGCGGTGTATTCACCCGTAGGTCCGGACGGATATCCCAAGCCTATTTGGGACAAGCTCACCGGTAAGATCGACCCCTCGGTAGCCGAGTATTGGCGGGAGAACTACGACTTGTCGTACATCCTGCGCCGGGACTGGAAGACTTTGGGCCCCAAACTGAAAGGGAAGCTGCACATCTACGTGGGCGACATGGACAACTACTACCTGAACAACGCCGTCTATCTAGTGGAGGAGTTCCTGGAGAGCACCACCGAGCCTTATTACGACGGCGAGATCGACTACGGAGACCGGGCCGAGCATTGTTGGAACGGGGACCACACCCGGCCCAACGCCTACTCGCGCCTGAGGTATCCTCAGATGTTCATCCCGCGTATCCTGGACCAGATCCGGAAGAATCACCCGCCCAACCCGGACACGTTGAGCTGGCGGTACTAGTCCGAGGCAGGCCAGAAGCGGTTCCGCGGTCCGGTCGGCGGAGCCGCTGCTGGCAGCTGATCAGGTAGCAAACCCAAGGCTCAAACGACCCCAGGCCGGGCGGCACCGGGCATCGCTCGTTGCACAGCCGAAAGTTGAAGGGTAATCTTTAGGCTCTCTCGCGGGATGGCTGAGAAATTCTGGAGGTGAAGCTTGACTGAGCGGCTCCCCATACGGGTGACTGTTAACGGCGTCCTTCATCAGCGTGAGGTAGAGCCGCGCCTGTTGCTCAGCGATTTTTTGCGACACGAGCTGGGACTGACGGGCACCCACGTAGGTTGCGAGCATGGGGCTTGCGGGGCGTGCACCATACTGATGGACGGCGAAGCAGTACGGTCGTGCCTGATCTTGGCGGTGCAGGCAGACGGGCACGAACTCACTACGGTAGTGGGCTCGAGCTCCGCTGGAGAGGACCAACTTCATCCCTTGCAGGCCGCGTTCCGCGACGCCCACGCTTTGCAATGCGGATTCTGCACGCCAGGTTTCTTGATGACCCTGATACCATTTCTGCGAGATCATCCCCACCCCACAGCGGAGGAGGTCCGAGGAGCGATCCCCGGTAACCTGTGCCGGTGCACGGGTTATCAGAACATCGTGAACGCGGTAATGCGGTTAGCGCGCTCAAGGCGAGCTCTCCACCGTCAGGCCTGAAAACCGGTATCTGGGCATCTGCGATCACCACCCGCACCTCACCTCCTGAGACCGGCACCACCACTATCTGATCCTTCATCTCGCTGTGAGTCCAATACAAGAACTCGCTTCGTACCAGAGGATGAAAGTCGTCCCTTGCATCGCCTATCAGCAGCAGCCGCCGGTCTCTCAGATGGTAGACGTATATGTCGGTGTCGAGTTCTACTTCTGGCCGGTGGCGGCTCTCAGCGTCCGGCGCCTCCGGGCCGGCCAAGGCAAGGTAGAGCTCCCCCCTCGGGTGAGACAGCTATCGAATTGAACCGGTGAGGCGCATCCAGGTTTTCGAGCATTGCCTCTATGGTCTTGAACTGCAGCGTGATCCTCATCAACGAGGAGCTCCCGTCCGGCTGGAGCACCAGGGCATAGAGAACATCTCCCCCCGGTACCCATCACACGCCGGTTACCCCAACGCCGAGCTCGAATTGGCCCAGGGCAGAGGGAGGACCGGCAGTCAACACCGAGTGCACCGTCTCTATCTCGCCCTCACCGCAGGCCAGGATGCCAGCGAGCATCGCCAGCAGCGGTACTTTGATCCGGGACATCCTGCGATATTGTAGCACCGATATGGACTTGGAGCGATACCGCGACCTGATTCCGGACTGGAACGCATTCCTGGAATGCGTTCGATCTTCGGAGGCACCTTGCCTGCGACTCCGCAGCAGGAAAGTCTCTCCAGCTTCGGTGAAAGGCCGCCTCGAACAGTTGGGGTTCGCACTCTCGCCGGTTCCCGGACTTCCCGATTTCTACCGGGTGGAGAGCGGCCCGTATTCTCCCAGCAAGACGCTGGAACACTGGCTGGGCTGGTTCTACATCCAGGAGTCAGTGACGGGGCTGGCCGCCCTCGCTCTCAGTCCCCAGCCGGGAGATCGGGTGCTGGATCTTTGCGCTGCTCCGGGAGGCAAGACCGCCCACATTGCGGACCTGATGTGCGGAAAAGGTACAGTGGTCGCCGTCGAGCCCGTCAGGGATCGGCTCAAGAAACTAGTCGGTAACCTTTACCGTCTCGGTCTTCCGGAAGTCCTGGCTGTGGCAGCCGACGGGCGCAGATTCCCCGAGGGAGCGACCTTCGATCGGGTGCTGGTGGATGCGCCTTGCTCCGCTCAAGGAACCTTGCGAAAAAAAAGAGGCAAGCCTTTCAGCCGGCCGCCCAACTTCGCTACCTACATCGCCGGCGTTCAGGAAGCCCTCTTGCGCCGCGCCGCCCAGCTAGTGCGCCCCGGGGGAACGATCGTATACGCCACCTGCACTTTCGATCCACAGGAGAACGAGGCGGTCGTAAGCAGGGTACTGGAGGATCTCCCGCTGGAGGTAGAGCCGATCGACCTTCCCGTCCCTCACGATCCCGGCGTTTCCGAGTTTGAGGCCAGCCGGTTCGATCCCAGGCTGAAGCGGGCGTGGCGAGTCTATCCTCACCACCTCGATTCCGGTGGACTGTTCCTGGTGCGGCTGAGACGCGTCGAAGGTGGTGAGCAAGTGTGCACCGGGTGGCAGGCTTTCCCAGACGCGGAGGTCTCTTCATGGAGGGCGCGGGCTACGAAAGCGTTGCAACGGCGCTTCGGAGTTTCGCAGGAAGCTCTGGCGGCGCTTCGATGGTGGCCCGCGGGCAAAACTCTGTGGGCACACACTTGCGAGGAGCTTTTCTCCGAATTCCCAGGCCAGAACCCCGGCTGGCAGCTCGTCTCCTTGGGTCTGCCCGGATTTCGGGCAAGCGGGCGGGAGCGCCCCACCAACGTATTGTTGCGGTTCCTAGGCCCGGCTGTGAGGGCGGCCAGAGCCGATTTGGACAGCGCACGGCTTTGGACTCTGCTGGAGGGCGGGAGTGTGGATACCGATCTCACCGCGGGCGACGCAGCGGTAGCGCTTGACGGCTGGGTGATTGGAAGAGGCAGGGTGAGCAGCGGCCGCCTTCGATCGGAGCTGGATAAGAAGTCCGCTGCGGAATTGAGAGCGATTTTGAGCTTGCCTTCCAGGCAATCCGCAGCCTAGCTTGCGACCACGGCGGCATGAGGGACTACGATCTGCGCCATACTACGCTGCAGAGTGAGCGCGCGCATACCGATACCGAACCCCACGTTGTTCACCGATACCGCGGTGGTGGAGCTAGAGCTCGGCACACGGCAGCGAATCTTGCCATCCTATGGGATCTCCGATCGGCATGGCGACATCTGACCGGGAGGACGGATCATGCAAGTTTTCGAAAATCGGTTTCTAGGTAACCCCCTAGCCGCCTGGGCGCTGGCTCTGGCCGTTTGGGTCCTAGGCTCGGTAGTGCTGAGAGCCGTAAAGGGAGGCCTGCACCACCGACTTCAGGCCATCGCCTCCCGGACGCAGAACGAAGTGGACGATCTTTTAGCAGACCTCGTGGGCCGCACCCGGACTTTTTTCCTCGTCATTCTAGCCTTTTACCTAGGCTCTCGCTTCGTGGATCTGCCGGACGAATTGAAGCCGTGGGTGCGCGGTCTTTTGGTAGTGGCGATCTTTTTCCAAATAGCCCTCTGGGGAAACGGCCTCATCGCCTTCTACGTCTCGCGCATCACCCGCAAGAAACTCGCCGAGGATCCCGCCACCGCCACCACGGTCTCGGCGCTGAGGTTTTTGGGACAACTGGTTCTGTGGACCGGCGTGCTCCTGCTGGCCCTGGACAACCTAGGGGTGGAGATCACGCCCCTGCTCACCGGGTTGGGTGTGGGAGGGATCGCGGTTGCCTTGGCGGTGCAGAACATCCTGGGCGACCTGTTCGCCTCGCTCTCGATATTGCTCGACAGACCTTTCGTAATCGGCGACTTCATCGTCGTAGGCGAGGATTCGGGTACGGTGGAACACATAGGACTCAAGACCACGAGGGTCAGAAGTCTCTGGGGAGAGCAACTGGTCTTCGCCAACTCGGATCTGCTGAAGAGCAGAATCAAGAACTTCAAAAGGATGCAAGAGCGCCGCGTGGTCTTCTCCGTGGGGGTGGTCTATCAGACGCCGGCCGACAGCTTGGAGCAGATCCCGGGTTGGATAAAGGAGATCGTTCAGGCCCAGCCGCTGGCACGCTTCGACCGGGCGCATCTCAAGGGCTTCGGACCTTCGTCACTGGACTTCGAGGTGGTGTACTGGGTCCAGGATCCAGACTACAACAAATACATGGATATCCAGCAAGCCATCAACTTGGCGATCATCCGCAAATTCGAAACCGAGCGAGTGGAGTTCGCTTATCCCACGCAGACTCTATACCTGCACAAGGCCGAGGTAACCTAGCAGGCGAAGGTAGCAGCAAAGTCCACGTAGGCTTCCACGTCCGCCAGGTTGCTCACCAGACCTAGGGAGGCTCTAAGCGCGCCGAGACTTCTACCGTCGATACACATACTGAAGTCCTCCACCGAGAGGCGCTCCGTCGAGCTGGGCAGACATCTAATCAACTCCCGGGAGGAAAGCCCCAGAGCCACCTCGCTTCCCCCTGGATTGCAGAAGCAACCCGTCCTGATCGAGATCTTACGTTTGATCGCCTCGCGCTCCACCACCCGATGATCGATCACCTTGCCGTCACGGTCGTAAAAGTTAACCGTCACTGTTCCGCCCCGCCCCTCCATCACCGGCGGACCGTAGAGCTTCACCACCGGACGGCCGTTGGAGTGGCGAAGGCTGAGCAATCGGTCGATTAACCAGCGGGTAAGACAATTTACCCGTTGGTGGATCAGGTCCATCCCGACCGACTGGAGATGCTCTAGCCCGATCTTCACCGCAGGGATGGACAGAAAGTTCACCGTCCCATCCTCGTATGCCCGCGCCCCTTCGGCAAGGTAGTGCCGGTCTCCCTGAACCGAAGCCACCGTAATGGTACCCCCGGCGAACCAGGGACGCCGCAAGCGCGCCAGCGCCGATCGCCTGGCCAACAGACAACCCAACCCGGTGGGATAGCCGAACATCTTGTAGAACGAGAGGGAAACGAAATCCGGGTGCCACACGCTCAAATCCAGGCGATTCGTGGGGACGAACGCCGCGGCATCCACCAACACATCCCAGCCCTTCTCTTGGGCCCGCTCGATCCATCGCAGATCGTGCTGAACCCCGGAGAAGTTGGACTGGGCGGGATAGGCGAAGAGATTGTGTCCCCCCCGACCGGCAAGATCCAAACACCCCCACAGCTCGTCCTCGTCGATCCTCATGTCGGGCAGGGTCAGGGGTACGTACTTAATGCGAGCCCTCCGCGCGCGGGCGAACTCTCTGATCCCGTTAACCGAATTGTGATTGTCGAAGCTGAGCAGATAGTGATCCCCATCGCCGAAGGGATATGCCTCTCCCACGAGCTTCAAGGCCCCCGTAGCATTCGGGGTAAAGATCGCCACATATTCCTCGGGAGAGGCTTTGAAAAACTCGAGCACCGCACGCCGAGTATCCTCCACCAACTCGGTTGCCAGGCTGGAAGCAGGATTGAAGGAGTGGGGATTGCCTAAGACGAGCTCCTTCAGCAACGCCACATGCTTCTCGATCTGCGAGACCCCGTAGAGCCCCGCTCCGGTGTAATCGAGATAGACCTGCCCCTGTGCATCCAGCCGTGCGTAGTCCCGCTCCCTGAGCTCATCCAGCCTGCGCGTAGCGCTATAGGAAGGATTGGCCTCGAGGAACGCTTCGGCTGGCAGGAGTACGGTCATAGAAGACAAATCCCGGGCAGAGAGCTGCTCTTAAGTCTACAGCCCGACGGGCACCGAGCAAGCCTCTCTGGCCGGGCACCCCCCACCCTGCCGTTACCGGCGCTCGTGTTGTATAGTCAGTAAACGACAATCTACCGGACAGTCCGCCTAAAAGTCCCTCAGACAGTCGATCAGGGACCATGAAGACACTTTTAGCGCCCCGGCCACGAGTCCGGGGGCCGGCCAGGAAGGGCGCCGGGGTGCAGGATGCTGTACTCAGAACGGCCCCGATAACGGTCATAATACCGGCCTACAACGAGGCTGCCACCCTGGCGGACACAGTGCGCAGCCTCAGGGCGCAGACCGTCCAACCCTGCGAGATAATCGTGGTGGACGACTGCTCCAGCGACGGGACCGGCGAGCTAGCGCGCCGGCTGGGCGTCACCGTGGTCCGTACACCTCGCAATACCGGGTCCAAGGCAGGGGCGCAGACCGCAGCGCTCGGCAGGGTCACGACGCCGCTGACCATAGCTATCGATGCCGATACCGTCTTGGCTCCCGACGCCATCGAGCACTTGCTGGAAGCCTTCGACGACCCAAAGGTGGCGGCGGCTTGCGGGTCCGTCCTACCCCGAAAGGTGCGGACCCTCTGGGAACGGGGCCGCTACATCGAGTACCTTTTCGCCTTCACCTTCTACAAGCAGGTGCAGGAGTACTACGGACGGCCGCTTATCGCCTCCGGCTGCTTCTCTATGTACCGGACCGAGGTGCTCAGACAAGAAGGCGGCTGGCCCGACCGAACGATGGCAGAAGACATGGACCTCACCTGGACGCTCTACCGAAAAGGTTATGCGGTGAGGTTCGTGCCAGAGGCGGTGTGCTATCCCCTGGAGCCGCACAACTTCCACTTTCTGCGCAAGCAGCTGAGGCGTTGGTCCCACGGCTTCGTGCAGAATGTGAAGGTCCACTGGCGCAATCTTCTAGAAGTCCCATTCCTCCGCTACGCGGTGGCGGTGGCTTTTTGGGACGCCATCATTGCATCGGTGGTATATCTCTTTGCTCTCCCCCTGGCCGCGTTGCTGCTGGATCGTCCCTGGCTGCTTTTGGGCTATGTGATCGACCTGCCGGCAGTGCTGGTGCCGGTTCTGACCGGTGCCCTCCCCCGAGGGGAGGCACTCCGAGCGCTGGCCAGCCTACCAGCTTTCTTCGTGCTGAGAACCGTCAATGGATACTTCTTCATCCGCGCTGCCTGGGCGGAGCTGGTAGCGAGCCGCCCCCTGCGCCGCTACGAGAAAGGGCACTGAGATGTCGGTCGGAATCCCGGGCACAGGAATCGGCGGGCTCTTTTACCTGATCAGCGGGCTGCTGATCCCGGCCAGGGAAATCGTGGCCAGCACCACAAAAAAGCAGCGCGATGCCAAAGTGTGGCGCTTGATCGTCAGGCAAACCTGTCTGGTGATCGGTATCTTGGCGGGGATCTGGATCACCGGCTGGACGTTAGGATGGCTGCTAGCACATCCTGTCGGCTTTGCGGCGGCAGTCGGCGGCTCCGGTCAGGGGGCAGTAACCCGCAATCTCTGGGGAACGGCTGCGGTTTTGGCAGGCCTAGGTACACTGGCCCTCGTGTTATCGGCGGTAGAGGCCGCCCGATTCCTGTTGCGCCGGAAGAGGTCCTCGATTCTATCCAGGTCCTCGCCGGCTCCTGCCGCGGTGGGTAGAAGCGATGCCGCCTGAGCGGACCTTCCAGAAGGAACGACAAGCCCTGCTCTGCGCGGCAGCGCTGGTGTTGGGCTCGATTGCCAAAGCGCAATCTTCGGTGGAGGCCCAAATGGCCAAGGCCGATTCTGCTTTCGCCGCCGGCGACATAGCAACGGCGCGAAGCGCTTACGCAGCTGTTCTGCAACGGGATGCTCATCGGTCTCGGGCAGTGTTCCGGATGGGACAGTTGAGCGACCGGCCGGAGCAAGCGCTGAGGTGGTACCTCCGCTATGTGGAACTCGAGCCGGCGGACCCTTGGGGTTACATGGCGGTAGGAGACGTCCTGGGCCGCCTAGGACAAGTGGAGGAAGGGTTGGAGTGGTACGATCGAGCAGCTGGCTTGGCGCCAACAGAGCGGGACGTAACCGTAGGAAAGGCCCGGCTGCTGGGCCGCGCCGGACTCGGCGATCGTGCGATCGAGGAATACCTTCGGCGGTTGGAGGACCACCCCGAAGACGCCGAGGTGTGGGGAGAGATCGGCCGGGAGTGGCTACGGGTGGGCCGTCCTCGCCGCGCGGTAGGGGCGTTGGAACGGGCGGAGTCGCTGGAGCCGAGCGCCCGCGGAGCGGCGCTCCTCCGGGCGGCGCGAGCCCAGACAGCGCCGGCAGGCTTACTCGCGTTCGGTTACAGCCGCGATTCGGACGGCAACGCAAGCCGATCGCTGAACCTGGCAGGTGATCTAATGGCCGCTGACGGGGCCCGGATCCGCCTGAATCTGGCAACTGTTGGAATGGAGGACGGCCTCAATACGGCAGCCAACCGCACGGTCTCGCTGGGCGCTAGTGTCCGGCCCCGCTCCAGTTTGTCCCTCGAAGTTTCGGCCGGTTTCACTCAGCTCGAATCGAGCGCTTCCGGCCTCGACCCCGGTTCGGTACCGATGCTTCGCCTTCGCGCCCGCTGGAGCGCACCGAGAGGAGGACCCAAGATCGATCTTCGTGCTTCCCACTTGGCCCTCGGTTATAGTCCGGACCTCACCGCTAACCGCGTAGTGCGCGCTGAACTCGAGGGGCGGTGGGACTTTCCGCTGGGCCTTCTACGGGTCAAGGGATCGGGTCGAGGGACGCTGATCAGCTCCCGGGTGGACCGTAACACCCGCACGGCAGTGGGCGGAGGACTGGGCTTGCCGCTGCCTCGGGGGGTAGAGCTCGCGGGGCTCTACCACAGGGCCGCCTATCGGGATTCCAGTCTGTCGGGGTACTTCGCACCACGGCTCGCCGAAGTGGTGGAGCTGGGATCTTATTGGGAAACCGAAGGAGAGCACCTCATGCTCGCGCTCGATCTGGGAGCGGGGATTCAGCGGGTGACTCCTCACGGAGCGCCGCCCTGGTCCTGGCGGCCCGCTTTCCGCCTTTATTTCCTGATCCGCTGGTACCTGGAGCCGGGTCGGCATCTGGGTCTCGAACTCGAAGGGTACGACTCCCAAATCGCACCCCCGGGACTTCAGTCGACGGCAACTTGGCGCTTTGGCTCGGTCAGTTTCTCTATTCGCTGGGCGATCTAGCAGGCCGCCTCCCGCCGCTCCAGAGCCAACTCCGCGATTCGACGCAAGGTTCCCGAGAACGAGTACCCCGCTGCTTCCGCCGACTCCATGAAGGAGACCCCCTCGGTGAGATCGGGATTGGGATTGATATCCAGCACGTAAGGCACCGAGCGCTTGGCTAAACGGATGTCCAGGCGTGCATAGTCCCGGCATCCGGTGACGCGATAGGCCTTGATCGCCACGTCCCTGACCTTGCGCAGCGCGGCACGCGACAATTTGGCGGGACAAAACGAATGTACCCGATGATAAACCTCTTCCAGGGGATCCCACTTTACCGCATAGCTTATGATCGGCGGATGATCGGGCGGCAGCTCCGAGAAGTCCCACTCGATTACGGGCAGCACTTCCGGCGGGTCGTTTCCCAGTATGGAGACGTGAAGCTCTCTGCCTTCGATGAACTCTTCCACCAAGATCGGAGGCGAGTATTCCTGGAACACCGCCTCGAGTCTGGTCTGGAGTTGCTCGAGGTTGTGCACCACCGAGGACTTCTCCACGCCGGAGCTGGCGTCCTCCCGGGCCGGCTTCACTATGAGGGGGTATCTAAGGCCGTGGCGGCGCGGCACCTCCGGGCTGTGGAGCAGCCGGTATCGCGGAGTGGGAAGGCCGTTGGCCAAAAGCAGCTGTTTGGTCAGACCTTTCCGCTGGCAGAGCGTGAGGCAAAAAGGCGGCGCTCCGGTGTAGGGAATGTTATGTAGCTCCAACAGCCCGGCGACGTTGGCCTCCAAGGCAGGCTCGTCACGGAAATGTTCCACCAAATTGAAAATCACATCCGGGGGCCTTCGCCGGATCAAGGCTTCCAGCTTGGAAATGTCGTCCTCCAGGTTTAGCGCGCCTGCCATGAAACCTTCCCGGCGCAGCGCCTTTACCACGGCAGCATACTCCTCCCGTACGGTGGCGACCTGTATCGGATATTCCGGCTGGAAGTCGAGCTTGGACTGGTCTACCTCTTTAAGCTTTTGGTACTCGTCCTCGCCCACGTGGTTGTAGAGTACCAGAACGAACATCCGGTCCACTGTCCAGTTGAGCTCCAGGTCCTCGATACTGCTAGTAAGATACCGCGGGGTCCGCACTATCCAGCGCACGAGTTGTGAGCTAGCTTCCGTGCGCATCCAGGTTGGCGTCTACCTATTTTGCTCCATGGCCTCCGCGGACATTGACGAGCTCGTCATCCTGGTGGACCGGGCGGATCACCCTATAGGGATCGCTCCCAAGCTCGCCGTCCACCGTGAAGGCCGTCTCCACCGCGCGTTTTCGGTCTTCGTTTTCGACCTTCAGGGAAGGCTTCTGCTCCAGCGGCGGGCACCTGGAAAATACCACTCCGGCGGCTTGTGGTCGAATACCTGCTGCGGTCACCCCAGGCCGGGGGAAGCTACCGCTCCCGCCGCCGCGCGGCGCCTGCGCGAAGAAATGGGCTTCGATTGCTTCTTGCAGCCCGCAGGCGCGATCGTCTATCGCGCCCAAGTTGCCGAACGACTATGGGAGCACGAATACGACCACCTTTTCACCGGCCGCTATAGCGGTGACCCTCGACCCGATCCCGCGGAAGTTGTCGAGTGGCGCTGGATAGCAATCGACGACCTGTTGGTCGAGCTGCGCCAGAGTCCTTCCAGGTTCACCGCCTGGTTCCAGCTTGCATTGCGAGAGATCCTGGGATGCAGGCCGCAGTAATTTGGACCGGTTCAATTCAGCGCACAACGCGAGGATGCTCCAGCAAATAGCGGCGCAAATCTCCCAGGTCGTACACCCCGTTTCGGTTTCCCTCGTTGTCCAGGTAGGCTATCTCCTCGCTCGTGAGAGCGGCGTCGTTGCCTGCCAGGAATTTCGCGAGCAGACGGTCGCGATCTAGGTCCACCGTCGACAGCCTCACCCGTGCGACGCTGTCTGCCACCACCAGGTGGTAGATAGTCACGCTCGACGGCAAACCCGAGTTCAGCCGCGTGGAGGAGGCACCCAGGTTGGTGAGCCGAGTTCTTCCGTTCACGCCGAAAACGTCCCCCGGCTCGCCGCGGTTACCGCCTTCGAGAGCGCTCTGGATGAGGCGTCCGTTTCCGTCGCCTTCGACCAACATAACTCGAAACAAGCGGTCACAGGTGGAGCACCTGCGGAACGGGCGGTCCAAATCCACGTGATAGACCAGAATTCCGGGGAGGGGGAGATCTCGGTCGAAGCCCGCCCGGTCACGATACTCGACCAGGAGCCACTCGCGGCCGGTGAGAGGAATCCGCAGCACTTCGCCGCTCAGGCGCACCGGTTCCAGGGTGAACACCTGGTTTATCCCCGGCCCCACTTCCACCTGGGTAATCCAGCCCAGCTCTCCCTTTTCCCAGGCTCCCATGTGGGGCGGCCGATCTACCACCGTTCGGGCGGCGGCATCGCCGCAGCCCCATCCTCCCGCCGACATGAGAGCCCAGCAGCCTACGATCCAGATCCGCTGCTCCGGCTGTGAACCCAGACTGGTGTCGTACAGATCCGGCAGGCCCAAGACGTGCCCGATCTCGTGCGCCAGAACACTGATCGGCCCGATGCCCTCGCCCTCGCACCCTACCGTGCTCAGCATGATGTAGTCGTTCACCCGGATCACGCCCCCGCCCGACCGGGGATCCCCAGTGGCAAAGGGCGCGGCGGTTCGATTCTCCAGCCGCGAACGATGAGGCCACGGACCTACCCCTCCGCAATGAGCTCCTCGCTCCAGGTACTGAAACACCACCGCGTCGACGAACCCATCGTCGTCACCGCTGTTAGGCACCCCATCGGGACCGTCGCTGTCGAAAAGCCCAAAGTCCACCGCGGGGTCCACCAGCGCTAGCACCTCCTGCAAAAACTGTCCCAGCTTCGCGTCTCCCCCTAATCCTGCGCTGTTGCCCGAGACTTCGGCGGCCGTGAGCGAACTTCTAACCCACGGCAGTACTGCCCCGGCTACCCGGAGCCTTCCCAGAGACATTTCACTGTACAGTTCGGGAATCGTTCCGTACTGCGCCGGCCCGGTGAAATAGGCCCGCTCGATGTCCGACGCGCTGAAAGGTGGCTCAGGGGAATCGGCGAAGAGACCGAGCACCACAACCAGAGGCAGCTTTCCGGCCACCGCCGCACCGGCACTGCGCGCACTTTGCGCGCGCTGAATCCAGGCTCTGCTCAGGGTGAAGAAATCGGGCTGCCGCCGGATCAAATCGTAGTACGCTTGGGGCAGCCGCCTGCCCAGCATTTGCGCCCCAAGCTCGATGTCCTGACCCCAGGCTCTGCCCGGCGCCGCCATCCCGAGCCACAAGAGCAACACACCGCCACCCAGACGGTTCACGGGGCAAACTCCACTCGGTAACCTACCAGGGAACTGCGAACTGAATTCTTGCCGTCGACTATTTCCAAAACCCGTGCCTCAGGACGGGATTTCTTTCTGAACCATTCCAGGACGAACTCTACGCTACCCGGTTCCTCGAGTATCGCCACCAGGCGCAGGGTGTCTCCACTGTGGCGCACGAAGAGATGACCGGAGATCGCTCGAACGTTTCCCAAGCCCGCCCCGATCAGTTCCAGCACCGCAGCTCCCTCGGGCCCGTTGGGGGATATCAGGATTCCTCTGAGCTCAAGGGGTGTGTCCAGCACGTCCGACTCGCAACCCGCGACTCCAGCCGCCAGCAAGATTGCCAGCAGGCCGCATAACAGCCGTGTCCTCGAGCCGCTCGCTTTCCACCTTGCGGGATGGCAAGATCGGAGTACCGTTACTGGGTCTCGCATATGGTCACGGATCGTCCACCACTAAAGTAACATGAACCAAGAGATCTTTCTGGAACGGATGACTTGGCTCCAGGTCAAGGCCGCCCTCGAGGCGGGCTGGACTACTGTGGTCTTCGCCTGCGGAGCAGTCGAACAACACGGACCTCATCTCCCCCTCTTCACCGACGCCGAACACGGTACCGCCCTAGCCGAAAGAGTGGCTCGCAAACTAGGAAACGCGCTGGTGGCCCCCACAGTTCGCGTGGGTTGTTCCGACCATCACATGCACTTTGCGGGAACCATCTCCCTGAGCCCCGAAACCTTGGAGGCCGTCTGCCGCGACTACTGCGCCAGTCTCTCGCGTCACGGGTTTCGCACAATTTGCATTATACCTTCGCACGGCGGCAACTTCGCTCCCTTGGCCGCCATGAGGGAACGCCTCCAGCGAGCCGTCGTCCCAGATACGAGAGTATTGGTTTATACCGACCTGCCGGCGGTGATCGAAATGTGGCGCCGGAGCGTGCAGGAGGTCTCCGGTTTGGGAGAGCGGGTCGGGGGGCATGCGGACATTGCCGAAAGTTCCATAATGCTAGCCCTCCATTCTGAGTTGGTCCGCAAAGAGCAGGCAACCGCGGGGTGCACCGAACCGGTGACACCCGACTTCATTCGGCGCATAATCGCCGAAGGATTCCATACAGTTTCGCCCAACGGCATCGTCGGCGATGCTCGGGGGCTGTCGCCCGAAATAGGCCGTCGGTGTATCGAGGCTTTAGCGGATATTCTGGCAGAATATTTCTCGCGCTCTACATCCGACAGTGAGTAGCAGAAGCGTTGAAGCAGCGATAAATAGCGCTCGCCATCTACTTTCGAACCAGCCGGGTCGAGCGTACATTTTTGCGAGACCTCAACGGGAGAAAAGCCTATGAATTCGCTGACCCGCAGGGCATTTCTTCACCGAGTCTCGATTACCGGAGCGGTGATACTCTGGCCTTCTCTGGTGCGCGGCTTCTGGCGCCGGCCCGTGTTCCGCTCTTATCCCTTCAGCTTGGGAGTGGCCTCGGGCGATCCGACTCCCGACGGCGTGGTGCTCTGGACCCGGCTGGCGCCCGATCCCTTGAGAGGCGGCGGGATGCCCCTGGAGAATGTGGAGGTGGAATGGGTGGTGGCAGAGGACGAGAGGCTCAGTCGCCCAATAAAGAGGGGTACGGCCGTAGCTATGGCCGATCTCGCCCACTCCGTTCACGTCGAAGTGTCCGGCCTCGCTCCGGACCGGTGGTATTGGTACCAATTCCGGGTGGGTGGGGAAGCAAGCCCGGTAGGTAGAACTCGCACCGCGCCACAGCCGGATACGGAGCCACGGTCGCTTCGTTTCGCCTTTGCCTCCTGCCAGCATTACGAACACGGTTTTTACACTGCATACCGCCACATGGCAGGCGAAGAGCTGGACTTGGTCTTCCACCTCGGTGACTACATCTACGAGTACAGTGGAGTCCGGGATCAGGTGCGCTTCCACACCTACCGGGAGATCGAAACCCTGGACGACTACCGCAACCGCCTGGCGCTGTACCGGACCGATCCCGATCTTCAGGCGGCCCACGCCGCCTTTCCCTGGGTCGTGACCTGGGACGATCACGAGGTGGACAACGACTACGCCGGAGTGGTCTCCGAGAACAACGATCCGGCGGAAGCGTTTCTAGAACGCCGGGCCGCCGCTTACCAAGCGTACTACGAGCACCTACCGCTCAGACGCTCTTCCATGCCCCGCGGCCCGGATGCTCTCGTTTACCGATCCCTTTCTTTCGGCCACCTGGCGCGGTTTTATGTCCTCGACACGCGCCAGTACCGAAGCGATCAGCCGTGCGGTCCCGAGCGTGTAGCTCCGACGTGCCCCGCCTCGCTCGATCCGAACACCACCATACTCGGCGCAGAGCAGAGACGCTGGCTCTTGGATCGACTCGCCAACTCTACTGCGCGCTGGAACGTTTTAGCCCAGCAGGTTTTGATGGCTCCTTTAGATCTGGCCGAAGGCGAGCAAAAGCGCTATTCCATGGACAAGTGGAGCGGGTACGCGGCAGATCGGAAAGTGCTGCTGGACTATTTCGCCTCGGGCCGCACCCGCAACCCCCTGGTCCTCACAGGGGACATCCACTCCAATTGGGTGGTCGATCTCAAAGCAGAACCCGACGATCCCGCATCTCGCACGGTGGCCACCGAGCTGGTGGGCACGTCCATCAGTTCGGGAGGCGACGGGGTAGACTTGAGCGAGCGCAACGCCGCGATCGTGGCGGAAAACCCCCACGTCAAGTTTCACAACGGCCAGCGGGGGTATGTGAGCTGCGAACTCGCACCCCATCGCCTCACCGCGCACTACCGGATCGTACCCTACGTTAGCCAGCCGGATGCACCGCTGGTCACGCGCGCCTCGTTCGTCGTGGAAGACGGAATCCCCGGAGCGCAACCCGCCTGATCCTCACGCTCCACCCCCTCGCTCGATCGGAACAGCCACCAGGGATCCGTACTCTGTCCAGGACCCGTCGTAGTTGCGGACCTTGGGGTAGCCCAGCAGCTCTTTTAGCGCAAACCAAGCTATGGAAGATCGCTCGCCAATCCGGCAATAAGTGATGATCTCTTTGTCCGCAGTGATCCCCCGACTCTGGTACAACTGCCTCAACTCGACTGCGGATTTGAAGGTCCCGTCCTCTTTGACGTTCTCTCCCCAGGGAATGTTCTGCGCACCCGGGATGTGACCGCCCCGCTGAGCCCCTTCCTGCGGAAGATTTTCCGGAGCCAGTAGCTCGCCGCTGAATTCTCTCGGAGACCGCACATCGACCAGCGCGAACTTCCTCTTCCCTATGGCGCGCAAAACGTCCTCTCGGAAGGCCCTGATGCTCCGGTCCGGCCGGCGGGCGCGGTACACCGTCCGCGGCGGAGCGGGCACTTCGCTAACCAACGGGCGCCCCTCTTCCAACCACTTTTTCCGACCACCGTTCATCATGCGGACGTCCTCGTGGCCGTAGTACTTGAGAAGCCACCAGGCGTAGGCTGCAAACCAGTTGTGGTTGTCTCCGTAAAGTACCACAGTCGACTCGTTGGAGACTCCCGCGCGGCCGAGGACTTTTTCCAGTTGCTCTTGCGTCGCGATATCCCGCGTTACGGGAGTTTCGAGATCCCGCTTCCAGTGGATCCCTACAGCTCCGGGTATATGACCCTGCTCGTAAGCCGAAGTGTCCACGTCCACCTCGAGTATCCGCACCTTGGGATCGCCCAAATGCTCGGCCACCCAAGCGGTCTCCACCAAAGCGCCAGGATTGGCGTATTCCGTACCCATGCTTACCTCCTTTTGCCGCTTTAAGAACTGTCCTAAATCGATCTCCAACCCGGCGATCCAAAATGACCACAGTGGGACGCCGGTCGATCGACAACCGCTATGGACTGGAAAGCGCCGCTCGCTGCACCGGGGGGCGGCGGACCCATACCACCACCCCCGAGAAGAGAGCGGCGCTAGCTACAGAAGGGACCTACGGCGCTACGGCGGCGGCCCGCACTGGCAGCGACTGCGGCCGCGGTAACTGCCGGGAAAGGAAAAGTTCCGGCGGACACGGGAACCATGTTGGTTAGTTTGGCCGTCGCCTCCTCCGAAAGTCAAGTCCTACCGCTCCGCCCGCAACCGCTCCTCGGCTACGATCTTGGCGACGGCCTCCAAAACCTTTTCCCGGGCCCGATCTACCTCCTGCTGGAGAGCGACCTTGCTCTCCATCAGTCCTTTGTTCTCCCTGCGGACCACTGCTTTCTCGAAACCGTCGAGCGCTTCCTGAACCCGCTTCACGTATTCCTGACCTTTCCCCATCTTATCTCTCCCCGATTGGAAGTGACCACCTCATATAGCGCGCGGCACCGATCGAGGCAAGGGTCGGTTCCTGAGAACAGGAGGACACGGCATGCTGAGGGTGACGGTTTACGGTGGAGTGGCGGGAGAAGACGAGGCAGGCGAGATCGGGGGCAACCAGATTCTCCTCGAGTGGGGAGAGCAGGCCTACTTTCTAGATTTCGGAACTCGATTCGCAGTTGCGTCCAAGTACTTCGAAGAGTTCCTCACCCCGAGAACGCCGCTCGGCCTGAAGGATTTTCTCCACATGGGGCTGATCCCGCCCATCGAAGGGATTTACCGGGAAGACTTGGCCGCTCACGATCCCGAACTGTGGGAGCGCTACCGGGACCGCCCCGGATATCGGAGGCTGGAACAGTTGAACGGTGTGCTTCTCTCCCACGCCCACGTGGACCACAACGGAGCCATCGGTTTTCTCAAGCAAGAAATCCCGGTTTACACCGGCCTCATGACCGCGATCATCGGGAAGGGGCTCCAAGATACCAAACCGGCGGGACCGCAGTCGGAGTTTTGCTATATCCGGCCCCGGGAAGCAACCGGTGAGGGGGTTCTAGAGGCGGTGCGCGGGACTGCGGTGGGGCGGAAACACGTGGTTTGCGAGAATTGGGAAGGGATAGAAGAAGCCATAGCCGACCTCGAGGAATTCTGGCAGATGTCGCCGTCCACCACCAAGACTTTGGAGCAACGCCCGCTGGCTCTCAAGGACCTACGGGACATAGGAATCCAGTTCTACCGGGTAGATCACTCGATCCCGGGGTCTGGCGCTTTCGCTTTGGAGACGACTATCGGGTGGGTGGTCTACACCGGCGACTTGAGGTGTCACGGCCACTCCAAATGGCGCACCGAGCGCTTCGCCGATGCGGTAGCTGCTCTCAAGCCGGCGCTCTTGATAGTGGAGGGGACCCGCATCCACGAAACGCGCTCCACGCATGAAACCGAGGTGCACCAGGCGGCCGAGGAAGTGGTGCGGGCGGAAAGAGGGCTGGTCATCGCGGACTTTTCGCCCCGCAACATCGAGCGCCTGCGTACCTTTCACGACATCGCCCGAGCGGTGGGCCGCAGGCTGGTGGTGACCACCAAGGATGCCTATCTGCTCACCCAGATGCATCTGGTGGATTCCAACATCCCCTCGCCGGATCAGGAGACCATTGCCGTCCTCAAGGAGCCGGCGGTTCGCCGCCAGGGCTGGGAGCGTTACGTCTTCAACCGGTTCGCCGCCAACTTGCTGGACGCCTCTGCCATTCGCCGCGCCCCGGGTGATTATCTGCTCTGTCTTTCGTTTTTCGACATCACGAACCTGATAGATCTCGAGCCTGGTGGTGGCACTTACATCTATTCTTCTTCGGAGGCGTACAATGAGGAGCAGGCGAGCGATCTAAAGAGGCTCAAGAATTGGATCGATCGCTTTCAGCTCAAGCCGGTAGGCGGACTGCCGGGTTTGGAGCGGGGGCCCTACCACGCATCCGGTCACATAGACGGTCCCGGGATGGAATGGCTGATCGAGACTATAGACCCTCGCAGGATTCTCCCGGTTCACACTCAGAAGCTGGCGTGGTTTGTTGAGAGGTGGCCGGACCGCGTAATCGCCGCTAAGTGGGCCGAGCCGGTGATTTTGGATTAAAAGCCGGGATTCAAGTGCGGTGTACGCGGGAGCGTTCGCTCTGAAGCCGGACGGCTCTAGGATCGCCCTAGCACTTCGACATGGGGGTGAGGCTGACATTTTCGACTCTCGCGGCTGCTTCCTCCGTGCAGTTGATACTCCGTTCAGCTTCCGGCCGAACTTCGGCGTAAAGGACACTGAAGCAGGTCCTTGGTCTACCTTAGGAACCGTTACTAGGATGAGATATCTGGCCGTCGCCTCTTCGGCAGACTACATCTTTGCCCTTTCTCGGGGCGAACGATCGGGGGATTTTCTCAAAGGGAGTATTACAGCGATTACGTCCACGTTTCTACCTGGGATGGTAAGTTGCACGCTATCTTGAGACTTCAAGTCAAGACCGTTGAGATAGCAGTGGACAAGGGAGGAAGCACTCTCTATGCCTCCAGCCACGAACCCTGAGTCCGCGGTCTACGAGTACCCCGCTAGCGTTCGCTCTTGGAAAGGGATAGTGCTCCAAAAGCCTGAAATTCAGCTCGCCGCGGCGCCGTCCGGCCTATGGTGCGGTGCCGATCCTTTCTATTATCGAGCTTCCCGTTGGGCCAGCCATTTCCGAATCGCGGCAGCGTGTTTTAGGTAATGGCCGTAGGTGTCGAGCCGCAACCGACGACGGAAACGGGTTTCTCGAGCGATCTGATCTTCTGGAACAGTGCGAATGAACTCAATCAACCGCCGGTGGACTTCGTCCCGCTGCGCCAGCACCTCAGCGAGCGACAATCCTTTTCTTTCCTCGGTCATCTTCGCGTTAAAGGCGTCGATCCCGCCGTAAGTCGTAGAGTACCGCGCAGGCCTCCCTCCTGCCAGGATACGCGGCAAGTGGGTCAGAGCTTCTTCTTCCCACCACGTCACGTGCGCGATGACGTCTCTCACCGACCAGTTGCCCGTGACGCCGGACTCCATCAGTTCAGAGCTCGATAGCCCCGCGTAGGAGTCCTTCAGAGTCTCCCATGCTTTCTCGATTCGTTTCAGGAGTTGTTCTTTGTCCATGCTTCGTGGCCATGAAAACGTCGGGGGATCCCTAAGCGACCGTAGGCGATCCGGGGCCCAAGCGCCACATACGCCGGTTTTAACGCAGACCGGCGAGGAGCTCATCCAGGGTTAGCCCAACGTCCTGAGCGCTCTTCCGGAGCAGGATCGGAGAAATGTCCCGGCCCTTGTGCACGGGCACTGTCGTGACGCGCCCGTAGGACTGGTGGCTTGACCAGCTACGACACCGCCACCGTCTGAATGCCCACGAACTCGGCCTCAAGCTTGGGCATCCCGTCCTCTAGGAGAAGTTCGATAACCTCCCGCAGGTTGGCTCGGAGCTCGTCGAGAGACTCGGCTTGGCTATGGGCCCCCGGGAAACCCAGAACGTACCCCACGTAAAGGCCTGTGTCCGGATCCGGTTCAACAACTGCCGTGAACGTTCTCATCACTTGAAAGATACAGGAGACGTGGTAGTTGTTCCACTAGGCACATACCGCCATGCCTTTCAGGCGCGAACGCGCGGCATCACGTGCTGAAAGCCTGCTGGTGAGCGGATCGGCGCGCCTTCGTCGGCTGCAAAGGATGGTTAAGGCGCAGATCTCCGCAACCGTGCGTCCGGGTGACGATGTCCATGAATCACACCGACAACGCTGATCGCGGATGGATAGACCTTAGTAGTACACGGCGTACGGGAAGCGCCGCAAGAGAACCCGCCGCAGACGCCCGCGAACGATCGGGTGCCGCTCCGGTGCTTCCTCGATCCGCTTCATGGCGTCGTTCACCGCGTCCAGGAAACCCTCCGCGGCTGTCGGCGATCGCTCAAGATACCACTCGAATGCGGCAACGATCTCGGCTCGCGCGATCTTGCGAACACGCAGCCGACGCACTTATCGGAGCTTACTCTGGAGTTCGTCCTTGATCTCCGACCACGCATCTCCCGTCTCGGGAGCACCGTTCGCCTCGACCTCGCGGCGATCGAGCTCCGCGGCCAGGGCAGGCGTGATAGGCGCACCCACAGCTGGGTCCAGGGAGTCCCAAAGCCTGCCGATGAGTTCGATGCGCTCCTCAGCGGTCGGGTCGTCCAACGGGATGGTGCTAGCCACGACGCTCACTTAAGCGGTGCATTGGGCGACGACGACCGGTGGGCGGCGAGGCGACAGGATCCCATCTAAGTGCCCGCCAGCTCCAGTAATCGATGGCTATGCTCACCGCCGCAAAGATTGCGAAAAGCTCCGGACTACCTATGAAGCCGGCCGCATCGGCAACGACTGCTATGGCTAGCGCCAGCAACGCCGAGCTCGCAAGCCAACCGCGTCCCCGCTGACGAACGCGGTCTCCGCAACTCTGACAGACAGCCGTCCATCCTAACCAGAAGACACACCGCCGGTAGGGCATCACGGTTCCGCCGCAGCGACCACATCGTGCAGTCGTCATCCTTGTCGCCTCCGTCAACTTCTCCGCGGTGCAGGGCTGGCTAACCTGTGATTACGCCACATCTACCCCGCCCGCTGTCAAGATAACTCCTCATCACTGCGACGGTCCGGGCCCGGGAGGCGCTCTGCCGGACTTCGTGCCGTCAAACCCCTGCGATTCAAGAGATGAGAGTACAACATGGTTGTGCTCACATCCTTGTGCCTGCGGATCGGCGCTCTCAATTAGCCCCGCGAGCTCCGCAGTTTTCAGCTCAGCGTGGCGAAACCCCGAGGAACAATCACGGAATGACGAACTTCAACCCGTCCTCCACAGCCAGCCCGGCCTCCGGAACCAGCCCGAATACCACCGATAATCCATACTGACGTCGCGCCGCCGTCCAACGTCTTCCCACTCCCCGGCGCGCGACAACGGCTAAACCTCAAACCGCCGCCAACGCATACAACAAATCCACGTACGCCTTCTCCACCTCCGCTAAACCCGCAACCCTAGAACCCGGACGCGGATGAATCACCATGTACTCGTTGGGAGCATGAGCCCCCGAACCGTGGCCCAACCCGGAGAAGACCAAGGGCAGCCCCAACCGCTCGGTGAACTGGTAAAACGGAGCGCTACCGGCGAGCCTGGGCCAGACCGCAGGGGGATGACCGTACTTGTTGAAGACGCTGATCGCAGCGCGCACCAACGGTGCTTCCACCGAGGTCTGCGACGGCGGATAACCACCCAGCTGCCGGATTTCGATGTCGCCAAAACCCTGGCGCCCTAGATGGGAACCGATCATCGAAAGAGCGGTCTCCGGCCGCAAGTCGGGCGGAAGGCGCGAATCGATCTTAGCGGTGGCCTTGTGAGGGAGAATCGTCTTGGACCCCTCGCCGGTATAGCCTCCCCAAATCCCGTCTATGTTGAGAGTGGGATGGTAGAGATAAGCCAAAAGCGCATCCACGCCGGTCCAACCATCGATGAATCGCTCCACACCCAGGAGCTGCTTCAAGGCCCTCTCGTTCCACTTGCGCAGCACGCCGTTGATCAGGCGCTGCTCTTCTTCCGTGGGCGGGCGGACCGCGTCATAGTAGCCGGGAATCACGATCGTGTTCCCGTCCGATGTCACCATCGAACCAAGAGCCTGCACCAGTCGCCACACCGGAGAGTCCACCACCGCCTTGTATGAACCGTGAATCTCCGCTCGGGTCGGCCCTCCGTGCGGGCCGCCCTTGGCCTCCAGCTCCAGATACAGGATCCCCTTTACCCCCAAGTCCAGCTCCGCCTCGCCGTCGGGACCCTGGGAGTTGAAGGGGAAGAACGCACCAGCGCAGCGACGCAGACGCTCTTCGTATCGGTCCACTATCTGAGGGTAGTGGGGGGAACTGATCTCCTCTTCCCCCTCGGCTGTAATCATCAGATTCACCGGCAACCGGCCTTCGGTCGCCAGAATAGCCTCCACCGCGTTGAGAAAGGCACGCTCCGGACCCTTCTGGTTGGTAGCCCCTCTGCCCATCAACACCGTACCCAGCTCGGTCTCCACCAGATTCGCCTCGAAGGGTGGCGACCGCCAGTCTTCCGGCTCGACCGGCTGCACGTCGTACATCATGTAAACCATCAAGGTCTTGGGCGCCCCCGCATCGTAATAGCCCCACACCCCAGGGTGGCCGTCGGTAAAAACCAGCTCCGCCTCTTTGAAGCCGAGGCTCTTGAAGTCCTCCAAAACCAGACGGGCCATCTCCTCGATCCCCAAGCCCTGGGCGCTCACCGACGGCTGCCTAATCCAGCGCTGAAGATGGGCTATATGACGATCCAGGTTCTGATCTATGTAGCGATAAACCCTGGCATGATTCCCCCGGTAAGCCGGAATGGCCGACGCATCGAAAGCTTCAGTGGTGGTAATCCGAAACGTGGGGCGCCGCGGCTGCTGCTGGCTCCTGGGTAGCAGAGCCATGCCCGCCAATCCCGCCGCCCCGAGCTCGAGAAACCTGCGCCTCTCGAAAAGCATGGGACCCCGCGCGGTTGGAAGGATTGCCCCTCCTGGGCTCGAACCAGGACTCTCCTGATCCAGAGTCAGGCGTGTTGCCAATTACACCAAGGGGCAGGATGGAGCTGAGGGGATTCGAACCCCTGACCTCCTGGGTGCGATCCAGGCGCTCTCCCAACTGAGCTACAGCCCCGGCAACCTGAGCCTGACGGCCGGGCGAGCCGGGCGCTACGGGCCATCGACCGCGACCCCAGCCAACCCCAACCGCCCTGCCGGCTCCGGGACATGACAAACTATGTGCTCCCCCGCCGCCTGTAAACCCGGCCCGCACTTTTCCCAAGCCGTCACCCGAAGGAAACTTTAAAGCACAGGAGCTATTAGTAAAGTGTGCCCATTCCATTTAGGAGGCGCAATGAATAACCCTAGTCGTAAGAACCTGCTCAGCACTGCCCCGGTCCTCGCCCTAGCCACCCTCCTCGCCTGCGGCGAAGACACGACCCAACCGGGCAACAACCAGATCTCCTTCTCCCAACAGGTCCAGCCAATCCTCACCGCGAGCTGCGCCCTCTCCGGCTGCCACGGCTCAGGGAACCTCCAGCCGCCGGAAAAACCCATGAACCTGAGCGCCGGACAGGCCTACTCCAACACGGTGAACGTCTCCTCCGCCCAGCTCGGCTCCATGGACCGAATCGAGCCCGGACAACCGGACCGAAGCTACCTGGTCCACAAGATTCAGGGCACACACCTCCAAGTAGGGGGCTCGGGAGTGAGAATGCCGGCTACGGGAAACTTTCTCTCCCAGAGCCAGATCGATCTGATCCGCAACTGGATCTCACAGGGGGCGTTGAATAACTGAGGGACCAAAGCGGCGCTAGCGGGCGGGAGGGGAGACTTCGATCAGCACGGCGCGGCCTCGAACAACCGAGGTACGCGGCGCTATCGATCGGGAAAGGGAACCTCGATCACCATGCCGTCTCGAGCGACCACGGTCTCGGGAAAGACCGTCCGAGCCTGCTCCAACAGCACGCTCGAATCCGCCGAATACCGGGCGGAGAGATGATGTAGCACCAATTTCTTGACTTTCGCCGCTAGCGCAACTTGGGCGGCTTCGGTGGCGGTGGAGTGTTCGGTTTCCACCGCCCGCTCTTTTTCTTCGTCCCCGAAGGTCGCCTCGTGAATCAAGAGGTCGGCGCCCTCGGCAGCCTCCACCACGCTGTCGCACGGGCGGGTGTCTCCGGGATAGACGATCTTGCGCCCCGGGCGCGGCGGCCCCACCAGGCCCTCGGGCGTTATGGTGCGACCGTCTTGTAAGGTGACCTTCTCGCCGCGGTGGAGCTTGCCCCACAGAGGGCCTTCGGGAACCCCCAAAGCGCGGGCCTTTTCGGGATCGAAGCGTCCCAGCCTCTGGTGTTCCACCAAGGCGTAACCTACTGAGTGACGCCCATGCACTGTGGGAAACACCACTATGTCGTACCCTCTGCGGGCCAGCTTGTCGCCCGCGCTCAGCTCGTAGATCTCCACTTCGAAAGGGATGCGCTCGATCCCCAACTTGAGCGCCGTCCCCAGAACCCGCTTGGCACCTTTGGGTCCGTACAGTCTCATCGGCTCGGTCCGCCCCTGAAGCCCCAGAGTCCTGAGCAACCCGATCACTCCCAGGAAATGATCGGCATGAAAGTGGGTCACGAATATGTCCGAGAGGGAGAACGAAACCCGGTAGCGCATCATCTGGCGCTGAGTGCCTTCGCCGCACTCGAACATCAGGGTCTCGCCCTCCCGCACGATTACCGTAGCCGAGACGTTGCGTTCTACCGTGGGTCGCGCCGCGCTGGTACCTAGGAAGGTGACCGTAAGCATGACACCGGCTCGGTCCGGTCAGAAGACCTTGACATGGATGTACCGGCCCGGCCTTTCCCGGATATCGTCCAGCAGCAGCTTCAGAGATCTCAGCACCTCGTGAAGATCGTTGTGGAGCGTCGAGTCGGTGACGATTCTCCCCAAGGTCCCGTGGCCGGAATCCACCTTGGCCAAGATCGAGCCCAGAGCGTTGGTTGCGGTGGCGAGTCCTTGGGACATTTCGTTCACTGCGATCACGGTTTCGTCGAGCTGGTTGAGGGACTTGCCCAAGTCGGGATTAGCGAAGGTGGAGTCGAGTCTTCTGGCAAGCTGATCGAGGTTTCTCAAAGCGCTTCTCGCCTCCGCGACTGCGGGGCCGCCCGCGATTTGGGTCAGCACGTTGAGTGCCCGCTCCAGGGCAGCCAAGGCGTTCTGGATGCCCTCTGCGGTCCGCTCCGAAAGCAAGCTCTGAACACCCGCTAGAGCGTCAACCGCCCGACCGCTCAACTCGGCGGCGGACTCGGTGATCGCCACTTCCCGGGTGCCGGTAATGACCTGCCCTTCTTGCAAGAATTCGGAGGAGCTGCCGGGTACGTAGTCTACATACTTGGCGCCAAAGAAGTCGGCCGAAGCCACGATCGCCTGAGCGTCTACCCGGGGCCGATTGGCCCGGTCGACCTCGAGATAGACCATCACGTTGCCCACATCCTCCAATACCACGCTCGCCACCCTGCCTACTTTCACCCCTGAGATCTGCACCGGATCACCCGGCCTCAGCCCTCCGGCGTTGGTGAACCTGACGGGCACCACTACCGTCCCCGACGGACCGATCGAGCGGCCGGAAAGCCACATGAGCCCAGCGGCAAAGACCGCCACCGCCACCAGCACCAAGGCGCCGACCGTCAGCTCCTGCCTGTAGTACAGATCCATAGTCCCCCGTTCAGTGAATCACCGGCTCGGTGAGATCCCGCTCCAAAAACTGCTGCACTGCCGGGTCGGTGCTGTTCCGAAGCTCTTCCGGCGTGCCCATAGCTCTGATTCTGCCGTCCTTGAGCAGGGCGATCCGATCCGCCACCCGGAACGCGCCGCGAACATCGTGGCTCACCACCACGCTGGTCACTCCCAGCTCGTCGTCCAACTTCTCCACCAGCGAGTCTATGATGTCCGCGTTAACCGGGTCGAGACCCGAAGTGGGTTCGTCCCAGAGGAGATAGCTCGGCTGCCCGGCAATTGCCCGGGCGATCCCCACCCGCTTGCGCATCCCTCCGGAAAGCTCGGCGGGATACTTGGAGGCAACCTCCAACGGCAGGTTCACTAGCTCCAGGCAGCGAGCCACTCGCCGGCGGCAGTACTCCTCGTCCGACTGGGACGCTTCGTCGGTAATCCCCAACTTGATGTTCTCGTAAACCGTCATCGAATCAAATAGGGCTCCCGCCTGAAAAACGTACCCGATCCGAGCCCGCAACTTGGCGAGCTCCTTGCGACCCAGCCGGTTCACGTTCAGCCCGTCCACGTAAACCTCACCACTGTCCGGCCGGATCAGCCCGTTTATGTGCTTCAGTAGCACGCTCTTCCCCACCCCGGACTGCCCCAAAAGGGCTACCGTCTCCCCGGTGCGGACTTCGAAATCCACACCGTCGAGTACCACCAGATCACCGAAGCGCTTGGAAACCTGCCGTAGCTCGATCACTGCAACAATACCTTGGCCAAAACCGCGTCCAAGAACAGAATCAAAACCGAGGCCGACACCACCGCCGCCGTGGTCGATCGTCCCACACCCTCGGCGCCCTGGGCGGTGCTCAGACCGACGTAACAGGGAACCAGGGTGACGGCCAGGCCGAAGAAGAACGACTTGATCATGGAATACCACAAATCCCAGGGCTTGAAGAAATACTGTGCCCCGTACACGAAATCCGCGTTGGTCATCTCCAGCGACCCTTTTGCCGCCAGCCACCCCGCCGTGATGCCTACCAGATCGGCGAAGATGACGAGCACGGGAAGCATCAGCGTCCCGGCCAGCACCCGCGGCAACACCAGGTGCGAGATCGCCGATCGCCCTAGACTCTCCAGTGCGTCGATCTGCTCGGTGACCCGCATGGTGCCGAGCTCCGCCGCGTACCGCGCCCCGATCCGTCCCGCGAGAATCAACGCGGTAAGCACCGGGCCCAGCTCCAGAATGATGGATTCTACTATCACTCCTCCGGCGAAGTAGATCGGAATGCTCCCGGTAAACTGATATCCGGTCTGAAGAGAGGTCACCGCTCCCGCAAAGCCCGCGGTAAGACCGACTATGAACAGAGACCCGTAACCCACTAACTGGGCCTGCTCAAAGGCCCTCGGCACCCACACCCGCCACTCCGGCAGCGACCGCACCATCTCCAGCAGCAGGTACGCAACCCGGCCCACATGGCTGGTCGCGTGCAGGCTGTAGCGACCTACCAAGCGGCGGACATCCAAGGTGACGCCGTGACGCTCCGCCATCGTCAACCCCAACTAGTATATGGATAGTATACCTGAACACCGCCCGACTTGCCCACTCCCGGAACGACATCGCCGGCCGGCATCAAGCGTGGGTCAAAAAGCCGAGACCCTCTCAATGACTCTGAAATCTTAAAGCGCCGCTGCCGCGTAGAAGGCGATGACCATGAGCAGACCGGCCACCGATTGGACGATTCCCTGGCGCTTGCGCAGCTCCTCGAACTCCGGCGAAACGCTGCCCGCATCTAAAGAGGCGGCCAGACGCCCCAGCTTGACGGCGGTGGGAAGGCCGATGAACAAGACTAGGATTCCCGCCAACAGGCCGGCACCCTGCATGAGCGCAAGGCTGGGGCTCCCCAGCATCGACCCGAACCCCTGGATCGCCAGCATCATGGTGAGACCCAGTCCGCTGAGCAGGCTCACGGCGGCAGCGGGCCCGATCAGCCTCGAGTACAAACGCCCGATCAGAGCCGTCACGAAAGCCCTTTCCGACGCCCCCTCCCCTCTGGCGGCTACCGCCAAGGTCATGACTGCCAAAGCCCCGCCGAACCAGGCGGCGGTGGTCAGCAAATGCAAAAACCGCACGAACCCGGTCACCGTGTTCGTCCCTCCGAAAGCTCGGGTGCCAGCGGACGCCGTCCTGGGTAACCCGCGTTCAGCTCGTGCCAGTGCGACACCTCAGGCTCACCCAGCTTCCAGCACAGGAAGACGTCCCGTCCCTCGAGCTTGCTGTAGAAGTCCACCAGTCCCTCTTCGAACCCTTTGAAAACGCAGCCCACCAGCGCCAATTCTCCCATGTATCCGTTTATCCTCTCGGCGCTCTGATCCACCAGCCGGCGCAGTGCTACTTGTTCAGCGGTCTCCGGCGCCGCGGGCTCGCGGCTGGCGGCGATCAGCTCATAACGGTAAACGTTCTCCCGCCAGCGGCGATACTCCTCCACTATGTCCCCCACCACCCGGCGCACCAGCGGAAGAGTGCGGTTGGCCTCCTCGACCGTGAAGTACTTCCTCGACATCGCCTCTTAAGATAGGGAGGCTGGCGCCGGCGGTAAGGGCCCGGCGTCAAGCCCGCTCCCAGTCGCCCAGTGCACGGACCGCGGCTCGGTAACCCCGCTCGACGTAGCGCACCACTCGGTCCACAGCGAACGTCGCCTGTGCTTCGACCGGAGGACGTACCAGCACCAGCCGTGCCCGGCCCTTCCATCCCCCTATCTCCGTCTCCGCCTGCGAGGCCATCATTATCCGCAGGGCGTTATTGTGGGCAGCTAGCAGGGTGGGCTCCCGCTCTCGCCGCGGCCCCTCTTCGGAAAAAGAAGGACCCACATACACCGCAAAGACCAAATCGGCATCCTCCGACTCCACCACCCTCAAGGGCAGTGGCGACCTGAGCCCGCCATCCAGATAGGCCCTACCGTCGATCAGCGCGGGGGGATAGTAGACCGGCAGAGCGCAGGAAGCATACAGCGCCAGCCGTAGCGGAACATCGCTCCGCCCCTTCGCCCCGAAAAGCACCAGCTCTCCCGTCTCCGCATCGACCGCGGTCACAGTAAGGGGAAAACGGAGGTCGAAGAAGCTTTCCGCCGGAACCAGACGCCCGATCGTCTCCTCCAGCGGTTCCCGTTGCAGCAGGCTGCTGGCCCAGGGACCGGTCAAAACTCCGGGCGCCAATCGGGCCACGTCCCGCCGAGAGACCGAGGTTGCCCGGGCGAGCACTTCCTCGTAGCGCAGACCGGCGGCGAAGCACGCTCCTATCACCGCCCCCATGGACGTTCCCACGAAGTATTCCGGCACCAGTCCCCGCTCCGAAAGCGCCTGCACCGCACCAATGTGAGCCGCGGTCTTGGCACCGCCCCCGCTCAAAACGCACACTACCCGCAACGGTCTCAGTCTCGCTTACCGCCGGCTCGCCTGCGCTCGGCTAGCCGCCTGCGGCGACGCGCCTCCGCTTCCGCGTACCGCCGCCGCTCCTCTGCGGTCTCGGGTATCACCTTCGGCACCGGCACCGGCCGGTGATCGCTGTCTATCGCAACGAAGGTCACATAGCAGGAATTAGTGTGGCGCCGCCTTCCAGTGAGCAGATCCTCCGCCTCCACCCTCACTCCCACCTCCATCGAGGTGCGGCCCACGTAATTGACGCTGGCCTTGGCGGTCACCAACTCCCCCAAATGAATCGGCTCGTAGAACACCACGCTGTCTATCGCGACCGTAACACACGGCCTTCGCGCGTGCCTGATCGCCGCAACCGCCGCCACGCGATCCACCAAAGACAAAATGACACCGCCAAAGACGTGCCCCAAATTGTTGGCCATATGGGGAAGCATGAGCTCCGACATCACCGCGTGGGACTCCCGCACCGGCCGCGCTTCTACATCCGACATCGCCCGCATACCTCGCTTTCCGCTCACGGTTACCGCTCCTGCAAGACTACCTCGAAGCGCCCGGCTGCATTTTGCGAGCGGGGGTGAACAAAGAGCGCCCGAAGCGGTCCTTTCCGAAGGCTTCGATAACCCGCTGGGCCCGCTCCGACAGCAGATATTCTCTCAAGGCAAGGGCCCCCTGGAAATCGACCCAGGGAAATCGCCTGGGATTGGCGAGCACCACGTGATAGGGATTGAACAAAGCGGTATCGCCGGATACCAGAATTTGGAGATCCAGCGGATAACGGTGCGCCAGAAAGGTCCCGATATCGGTGAGAACGTACGCCTGAAGCTCGCTGGCGATCTGAAGGGTGGCACCCATTCCCTGGCCCGATTCCCGATACCAGCTCCCTTTGGGCTCGACTCCCGCACGCCGCCACAGCTCGAGCTCTTTTACGTGGGTCCCGGACCGATCCCCTCGAGACACGAACTGGGCTCCGGCAAAGGCTATGGCCGCCAACGCCGCAGCCGCATCCCCCATTGAACGCACTCCCGCCGGATCGGAGAAGGGCCCCGCCAGAACGAACTGGTTGTACATGAGCGGCGCCCGCCGGATCCCGTAACCCTCCTCCACGAACGCCTCCTCGCCCAGGGGATCGTGCAAGATCAAGATGTCCGCCTCTCCCCACTGCCCCAACTCCATCGCCTGACCGCTCCCCACCGCAACCACCTTCACCCGCCGCCCCTTGTCCCGCTCGAACTGCGGGAGCAGGACGTCCAGCAACCCCGCATCCCTCACCGACGTGGTCGTAGCCAAAACCAGATCGCGCTGAGCGCCCACCGGCTGCGCACCGGCTAGCGCCACCAGACCGGCCAGCGCCAAAACCCTCAACGCCTTCACCGCTCGACCGCGCGCAGCCGATCGATACCCAGCATCGATTCCATTTCCCGCACCGCCGCCACCGCGGAACCGCGATAGCCGTCGGCAAAATAGCCCAAGACCAAGTCCACTTTCGCGCTCAACGCCTCCAGCACCCGGGCCCACAGATAAAACGCATTCGCCACGCTGTCTCGCCAAGCTGCGAGCGTCCAGCGCACGTAAGCGAAATCCGCGGTAGGCTCGAGCGCCAAGTCCAAAACCCGCGGCCGAGCTATCCAGCGCGAATCTGCCAGAACCAACGCCGTCCGGTACCGCTCTAACAGAGACAACGTCTCTGGCTCCAACCACCCCTCGTGCCGGAACTCGAAAGCCCAGCGGAATCCCGTCGGCAAGGCGGCCGCGAATTCCGCCAGCCTCTCGCGGTTGGAGGTACCTGGGCGAAAATCCGGACTCAGTTGGACTAACAATGCGCCCACTCCGGACCCCAAACAGGACAGGCGACCGCAAAACTCGGCTACCGGTTCGGCAAAATCCTCCAGCCGCCGGTGGTGGGTTACCTGCTGGGGAAGCTTCAGCGAAAACAAAAATTCTTCCGGTACCGAGTGACGCCACTGAGATAGCGTGGCACGAGCGGGAGTGCCATAAAAACTCTGGCTCACCTCCACCGTCCCGAATTGGGCGGCGTAAAGGCGGAGCATCTCGCCGCGCGAGACACCCGGGGGGTAAAACCATCCAACCCAGGAAACATGTTCCCAGTTTTGAGCACCTAAGAGCACCGCACCCATCGAGACCGGTATCCTCGTCCTGCGGCTGATTAGGTTAGACGGCGCGAGCCATCGCCGCCAGTCCGCTTAAGAGAGCGACTATTCGGGAACCGGGTACATTATAGCGCGCTTCGCGCCGCCGGTTCAGCTTTGCGTCTGGGAAAAGGACTGCGATGCGGGTAATCATAGACACCGATCCGGGAATCGACGACGTAGTAAGCCTGGCCCTGGCAGCGAGATCGCCCGAATTAGAGCTCGTGGCGGTAACCACCACCTACGGCAATTCCACTCTGGACAACTGCACCCGAAACGCCCGCTTCGTGCTGGAACTCGCCGGAAGGGCCGACCTCCCGGTGTTTCCCGGAGCGGAGCGACCGCTCTTGCGCCCTTTGCTAACCGCCCGCGAGACCCACGGGATTACCGGCGTGGGTTACGCCCCGGTTCCCACCGCCCAACCGGTAACGGCGCACCCGGAAGTGCTGCTGGAGCTATTCAGCGAACAAAGCGAACCGGTGGTATTGGTAACCCTCGGCCCCTTGACCAATCTTGCCTGGGCCATCCGCCGGGATCCGGTGCTGGTCAGGAGCCGGGTGAGCCACCATTTAGGGATGTTCGGCAACCTTCGCGAGCGAGGCAATACCAACCGCTGGGCGGACTTCAATGCCTGGGCCGATCCCGAGGCCGCGGACACGGTGCTCAGGGCTGGTCTCCCCACCACGATGGTAGGGCTCGACGCAACCCGCCGCTTCACCCTGGGGAGAACCGAAGTGGAGCGGCTCGCCCAGTCCTGCGATCCTTTGGTTAGCTGGATCGCGGCAGCGCTCAGGTTCTACGTCGAGTTCCACCGCCGGCGGGAAAGGCTCGACGGGTGCGTAATCAACGACGTACTGACCGTGGGCGAATTGCTGGCGCCCGGCCTGCTGCGCATCGAACGCTTTTCCCTGGAGGTGGACCTCGACCAGGGCGAGCACCGAGGGCATACCAGGGAGCGCGACGGCGGAAGTCCGGTCGATGTGGCTATCGACATCGATGTGACCAGGATGCGAACTTTGCTGCGGCGAGTCCTCCCGGGCATTTGATGCGGCCGCCTAGATGCGGAGAACAGTCATATGACAGGCGCTAGAGTACAGGTAACAGTAGTGGGCGTGGGTGATATCGGTTCCGGCTGGGCTGCTCTATGCTTATCGGCCGGTTGGCCGGTGGTCCTCTTCGACAACTCGGCCGAGGCTCTCGACGGGGCTTTGGCGATCATAGCGGGCCGGGCCCGCGCCCTGGCGTACTTGGGAAGGGCTCAGGAAGAAGAAGTCGAGCAGGGGATCGCCCAGCTGCGCGCAGCCCGCAGTCTCCTTCAGGCCTGCAAGGATGCACAATGGATCATCGAGGCGATACCCGAAGATCTGCTGGCTAAACAGCGACTGTTCGAGGCCCTGGAGTCGGCGGCACCTAACGCCAGGGTAGTAACCAGCTCCTCGAGCGGTTTGAAGATCAAAGACATCGCCGCCCGTTGCCGCCGACCGGATCGCTGCGCCGTCGCGCACCCGCTCAATCCCCCGGAGTTGATTCCGCTGGTGGAACTGATTCCCGGTCCCGATACCGACGGCATGCTGCTCGAGCTCCTCAAAGGGTGGCTCAGAGCTTTGGGACGAATCCCGGTCATCATAAAGAAACCGATCGTGGGGAACGTGGCCGGGAGAATCGCCGCCGCCGTGTGGCGGGAAGCGATCGATCTAGTGCTCAAGGACGCGATCGAGGTGGACGACCTCGATCGCGCAGTCTCCGTAGGGCCCGCCTTGGGATGGGCCGCCGCCGGCCCGCATCTCACCTACCACCTCGCCGCCGGCGAGCGGGGAGTCGCGACATTCCTGCAAAACCTCCTTGCGACTTTCGAGAGCTACTGGAGCGACTTGGCGAGTTGGTCTCGACTCGAGCCCGAAGAGCGACTGCGGCTGATTCGGATGATCGAGAAGACTTACTCGGGTAAGATCTCCGACATTCGCCGTGCTCGGGACCGCCGGCTGGCAGCGATCCTCAGAGCGCTGGAGGAGGCGAGAACCGACAAAGGCGAAAGACGGATTTGAGTCTCGCTAGCCGGCTACCAAAAGGCCGGTGCCGTACATCACCAGCATCCCCGCGAGCACACCCCCTGCTGTATACGGCGTCCAGACCGTCCCTTCGGTCTCGCGGACTACCATGCGGTAAATAGCGACCACCACCTGAGCTATCGCGCCTACCCCAATAGCCAGAAAGAGCGTCGCATAGAAGGGAGCGTAGGCCAGCCCTCCGATCCAGGCACCGGCGATCGTGGGGGCGCCCGCCAGCAGACCCAAGGCCGCCAGAGTCCCGATGCGGGGCCGGTCCCGGGCGATGGGCGCCACGATTCCCAGCCCTTCGGTGGTGTTGTGGAGCATGAACCCTACGATCAAGAAAGCACCCAGCGCGACCTCGCCCAGCGAGTAAGCCGCCCCTATGGCCAATCCTTCGCCCAGGTTGTGGAGACCGATACCCAGCGCGATCAGATAGGCGACCGCACGGCGAGCTGCTTCTCCCTCGCGCGCGAGCTTGGACCGCGAAACCACCTGCAACAAAAGCAGCGCACCCAGAGCTCCCACGGCCACCACCAACACGCCTTGGTAGGCGCCGGCCAGAAGCTCCGCCGCTTCGAGAGCCTCGTCCAGCGTATCCACTCCGAGAAAGACCAAAAGGCCGGCGGTAAGGGCCAAAGCGAAATGAATCCAGCGCCGATCCAGGCGCCTCAGAAACGGAAACCAAAGCAACCCGATGGCCACCGGGAGTACACCCACGTACAGCCCGATCGCAGTGAAAACTGCAAAGTATCGCGCGTCCGGGTGCGGTGTTTCGGTGGCCACCGCGATCTCGTGACTGAAGGTGAGCCCCGTAGAAGTAAGCAGCGTTACCTTATGAGGCTCGCCCTCGACCCAGGGGTAAGGAATCCTCACTGTGGCCCGGCCCAGACGGCCGAGGGTGGCCGAAGGCGTGATCTGAAAGTCCCAGAACGCCTCGTCCACCATCACCTGGGCGACGGTCACCGGATCGGTACCACCGTTTATCACCTCCAGCTCGATCTCTCCGGGAGCCAGGCGCACCCGCTCGAACGACAGCTGCTCCACCGGAGGAACACCGCGACGCAAAAACTCCAGCAGCCCGCCTTGCACCAGCGCCGCCGACAACACGGCCAGCAACACCAACGGAAGGAGACCCCATACCCACAACCGGCGCCGATCGCTCACGCGACAGCCTCCCCCTGGACGTCGAACATCCCCATCCAGCCCAGCTCGGTGAACTCGGATTGATGGGCGTGGAACATGTACCTCCCCGGCTCGTGGTAGGTGAACTCGATGATGTGGCGCTCGCCCTGACACATCATCAGCGTGTCGGTGTACTCGTGCGGGGTGAGGGAGGACCCGGTGCGATACACGTAGAAGAACTCTCCGTGGAGATGCATGGAGTTGATCAGGTCGAACTCCAGCACGTTCACCAGGTAGATGCGCTGGAGCTCTCCTAACTTGACCGGGATCGGGTGCTTCTGATAGGCAAACGGCACCGTGTTGGCCGCATAGATCTCGTTCTCTGAGTCGAAATTGGTGTCGAAACCGTTGAGAACCATCACCATCTCCCGAGCCGGAGGCCGTCCCGAGCGGGGATCGATGATGAAAGCTCCGTACAACCCCTTGGCGATGTGCCTCTTCAAAGGCACCGAATGACAGTGATACAGATGCACCCCGAAAGGCTTCGCCTCGAACTCGTAAACGAAGCTCTCGCCGGGAACCACCACCTCGAACACCCCGTCCATCCGCGCCGGGTGGATCCCGTGAAAATGGATCGTGTGGGGATGAGTTCCTGTGTTGCGGAAATAGACCCGAACTATGTCCCCCTCGGCAGCCCTGAGCGTAGGACCCGGCACCTGACCGTTGTAGGTCCAAGCAGGAAACCAGACCCCGGGGGCAACCTCGATTTCCCGATCCACGGCGGTAATTTCGTACTCCCTCACCACCTTTCCCGAAGGGAGCCTCGAGACCTTGCCGTAGTCGAAGTGCTCGAGAAACCGTACCGGATCTATCCCCGCCCGGGTCACGTCCCCTACGATGCCCATGAGCGCCGGATCGTGGGGCTGGTGAAACCGGGAAGCCTTAAGACTCCGCGCCGCCGCGGCCAAACCCGCCACACCCAACGCCCCGCGCTTTATAGCCTCGCGCCGATCGATCGCCATCAGCCCACCTCCTGCGGAACGATGCTACAGTAGAGACCCCGGGCCAGCTCGTAACCCACTACCTGATCCCGAGAAGAGCCCGCCACCCGAATCGTCACCGGCCCGTGGAACGGTTGCCGCCCCACGATCCGAAACGTCACCCCCGGCCTCAAACCCAAAGACGCTATGAAGCGAAGCCGCTCCGCATCCTCGTCCGAAACCATCCTGAGCTCCGCCGTCTCGCCCACCGGTATGTCCACCAGAGATACATGATCCAACTGCTCCACCTCGCCACTCACCGTCGGAATCGGAGCCCCATGGGGATCGTAGCGGGGATTGCCCAGCGCCAAAGCCATACGCTCAATCAGCTCGTCCGAAACGGCATGCTCCAACCGCTCGGCCTCCTCGTGCACCGAGTCCCAGTCATAACCCAGCTTCTCCGTGAGATAGGTCTCCAGAATCCGATGCCGCCGAACCATCTTAAGAGCCGCCCGCCTCCCCTTCGACGTCAATTGAACCCCCCGATAGGGGACCCGCTCCAAAAGTCCCACCTCCGAAAGACGTTTGATCATGCCGCTAACCGACGGCGGCGCTATGGACAGCAGACCGGCAATGGCACTAGTCTGAGCCGACCCGCCGCTCTCCTCCAAAAGGTAGATCACCTTGAGATAATCCTCGGTCGAGCGCGACAACTCGTCGCTTCGCTGAGCAGCTACCATACGAGCCTCTGGCTAGGGCGCCGGATGAGGAGAGCCACACTAAAAATTTAAGCTTGCCTAAACTATACCTTCAAGAAGTCTCGAGCGCAAGGGAGGGATCAAACCTGGCGTACTAACTCCAAGAATCTAGATACGATACGTTCGGTCATCCCCCACACCGGATAACCCCCACCCACCAAGTAAGCGGGAAAGTTCCGGCCCACACTTGGTATCTTTACCTCCTGCCGGCTTCCCTGCGCCAAGAGTTCTTTTAGCGGAACCCACAGACACAGTGCCACTTCCGGGCTGGGACTCAACGGGGGTTTCGAAGCAAGTCCAAAGGCGAAAGGCCGCACTATCAGTTGGGGCAAAGTACGCGTCCTTGGCTTAAGGTCGTCGAGCTCGCCCAACAGCTTAGCGAGCGCAAGATCAAGTCCAATTTCCTCTTTGGTCTCCCGGACGGCGGTGTCCAGCAGACTCAAGTCCCCCGGTTCCCAGCGGCCCCCGGGAAGCGCCATTTGGCCAGACCAGGGATCACTCGGATTTTCAGCTCGCTTGATGAGGAGGAGTTCCAACCCTTCCGGTCCGGTACCTGGCGCCAGGACCAAAGCCACAGCTGCCTGCCACCCTTGAGGCTCGGCAATCCTGCGCGGGGGGTAGACAGCGAGGCGTTTCCTCAGATGCTCGAATGTGATGGCGGTCACGCTGTTGTTGTGCTTGCCTGCGTCGCGCACCCCTTGCGCTATACGCTATAATTCATGTGGTAACCAAAAGCCCAGTCACCACTCACATGGGGGTGCATATCCGTACCTTTGGCGTTGGACTCATTGCGTTGGCAGCTCTAGCGGCCGTCGGTCTTCTGCTCAGCCGCCGTCGCCGACCGGCCCTGGCCGGCAAGGCCGCACGGCGAAGCCCGGCGTTCGATGACCTCTACGCGGCCGGTCTCTGAAACCGGCCAGCGCTTTGAGGGCCGCGGCTGAATGCCCGGGTGCAGCATGCATCCGGGCGTTCAGCTTAACATAGCCGAAAACCACGCCACTGCAGCATCGATCATCTCGCTTTCCCTCGGCACGCGGCGAACCTCCGCGGCACCGCCGACTTTCTGCCCACTCCTCCGCGGGGGCGCGGTTTCTATTCCAGATCTCAGCTCTAACCAGCGAGCTGCTACGCCTGCCGACAGCGCGCCGCCCACGGTCTTTTCAACCGACTCCCAAACTTCCGGACTCCAGGTTACCAGGCGGGTAACGCGGGGCTCGCGAGCGGCGACTGCGATCGCCAGCAGCGCGTGCCGCTTTTCTCCGAAAATCCCCAAGGCTACAGGCGGTGCCAAACCCGGATGCCGCCCCGCCAAGAGAACCGCCGCGAATTCGGACACCGCATCCGCCGCCTCTTCCAGCGCCTCCAACGCCCAGTCGGGGACCAGTTCCACCGAGATCGCCGTGAGCCCCGCCCTGGCCACCCGTTCCAGCAGTCGCAAGCTCGAGCTTTCCGTTCTCTCCGCGCCGTACAAGATCAGCACTGCGGGTCGCGCGTCGCCGGCGCCCGCGGTATTTACCTCGCCGCGGATCGCGAGCCCCCCGCTCGAGACGCGATGGTACGGAGCGCGCTTTACCGTAGCCATCGATCCCTTCTCAGAGCCCGCTCCACCCCTCACCCGGGTGGTGACCCGGTATCCCCCCGTCGGCCGTTTTGACATCAGGTGAAACGGCGGGGTACATTCTACGGCCCATGGGCCTAACCATACGTCCTTCCAATCCCGCCCTCGAGAGTGTGGGACGGGTCTTGGCCGCCAACCGCGAGCAGTTGGTGGCGAGGTGGGCGCGGTGGATCGGCGATCGGATGAGCCAGGCACCCCAGGTGCGCAGGCCTACCGTAGAACGGCAGCTCAGATTGCTGGTGGACATTCTGGTGGAGATGACCGGACCTTTGCGCCGGAGGATCACCGAGCTTTGGTTCGACGCCTGCGAATTCTACGGGCAGACGGCGGCCACCCGCGGTCTGGCTGCGGGTGAAGTGGTGGAGGAGATCCAGCATTTGCGGGAGATTCTGATCCGGGATTTGGCCGAGATCATAGCTGCGCTTCCTGCGCGCTACTCCATGGCCACGTTTCTCAGGTTGAACCGCCTGGTGGACCGGGGTATCGCGCATGCAGTGGTGGGGTATACCGACGCTTTGGTCCAGCTGCTCTTTGCCCAGCGCGGAGTGCTTCTCGCCGAGCACGATCCTTCGGAAGAAAAGATACTGGGGCGGCTCGAGCAGCTCGAGGTCGAGCTGGAGGCTTTTCGGCATTCGGCACGCTGACTAACCTGCGATCTCTTCGCCGCCGTCCACGTTGATGACGTTGCCGGTGATCCAGTCGGTGCCGGGATGACACAGGGCGACCACCGCGCGCGCTACGTCGGCCGGCGTGGTGAGCCGGCGGTGGGGGTTGCGCCTCATCGCCTGCTCGAACAGTTGATCGCTGCCGGGAATTTTCTCCGCGGCCGGCGTTCGGGTGACTCCGCCCCTCAGGGCGTTGACCGTGATCTTGAAAGGAGCCAGTTCCAGAGCGAGCTGCCGGGTGTGCGACTCCAGGGCGCACTTCGCGGCGGAAACCGCCCCGTACGCGGGAATCACCCGGGTCGAGCCGGAAGAGGTCATCGAAAAGATTCGCCCGCCCTCACCCATGAGCTTGCGCTTCACCAGGTCTTGGACCCAGTAAACCAGCGAGTGGGCCATGACGTCGAGCGTCATCTCGATGTTGGCTTTGGTCAAGGCGTCGTCGCCGATATAGGGCTTGAGCGTGCCGAAGGCGAGCGAGTGCATCAGAACCGCGACCGTGCCCCCGTGTTGCTGGATGTCCGCGGCGAGGGTATCAAGCACCTCCCGGCGCTTGTTCTCGTCTGCCGCGTTCACGTTGAAGAAGAGGGAGCGCCGCCCGGCTTGGGCGATCGCTTGCTTGATCTCCTCCACGTGCTCCAAGCCCGCCTTCCGGTCCAGATGCACCCCCGCTATGTCGTAACCCGCCTTGGCGAGCTCGCGGGCACAGGCCTCTCCGAAGCCGCTGGAAGCTCCGAGAATCAGAGCCCAGCGCGGGGTAACAGTTTGGGCGTGAGCCAATCCTACACCTCCGCGTTCAGTCCGTGGTACCGCCCTACCGGCAACAGCGGCGGGAAGTTAGCCTGTGAGACTTAACCTCGCCATCGCCGCGGGCCTCGTGGCAGGACTCGCGCTGGGATTGTCGGCTTCCGCCACCGGCGTCCCCTGGGTTTTGGCCGCCGTAGAATCGGTAGAGCCGGCGGGAACCGCGTTCGTGAACTTGCTGCGGATGGTGGTGATCCCCCTGGTGGCCGCCACGGTCTTCGTGGGAGTCGCCGGTCTGGGTGATCTGCGCAAGCTGGGCCGGCTAGGAGGGCTCGCTTTGTCCTTCTTCGCCGCCACCACCGCGATCGGAGTCCTCCTCGGAATGGGCACCATGCATCTGTTTTTGCCCTTGGCCGACCCCCAAGCAGCCCGCGCGATCTCTCCGACACGGATTGAGCAGGGTACCTCCGTGCCCGGCCTAGTGGATTTTCTCTTGGGGCTGATCCCCAGCAATCCCTTCCGCGCCGCCTCCGATGGTACTCTCCTCCCCCTCATCTTTTTCGTCCTCTGCTTTGCCGCAGCAGTCACTACGCTGCCTCGCGAGCAGCGGGACCGGCTGATGGCCCTCGGCGAAGGTATCAGCGCCGCCCTCATTAAACTGGTGTACTGGGTGCTCTGGACCGCTCCCATAGGCGTGTTCGCCCTCGCAGCACCCTTGAGCGCTCGCTCGGGATGGGCGATGTTGCAGAGCCTGCTGGTATTCATCCTCGCCGTGCTGGCGGGGCTTTCGGTCTTCATAGCCGCCGTCTACTTGCCCGGGGTCAGAATGCTGGCCCGCTACCCGGTCGCCGCTTTCCTCAAGGCTTGTGTAGGGCCGCAAGTGATCGGGGCCACCACCACTAGCTCCCCTGCTACCATTCCCGCCATGCTGGCCGCGGCCGAGGGACCGCTGGGAGTATCCCGTCCGGTGGCCAGCTTCGTGATCTCCCTAGGCGCGGCGTTGAATCGCGCCGGCAGCGCCTTATTCCAGGGAGCGGGACTGGTCTTCTTGGCCTGGCTCTACCAGGTGCCGTTGCCGCTTTCCAGCGTGGCCGGTGCCGCACTGGCAACCTTCTTGGTCGCTTTTACCGTGGCTGGAGTGCCCGGCGGAAGCGTGGTGAGCCTTGCCCCCGCTCTCTCCCATACCGGCGTGCCGCTGGACGGGTTAGGTATCTTGCTAGGAGTGGACCGGATCCCGGACATGCTCCGCACCGCCACCAACGTCACCGGGCACCTCGCCACCAGCGTCGTGGCGGATCGGCTGCTCAGGGGAGGTAGAGGCGTCGGCCCCGAGCCTGAAGGAGCCTAACCGACAAAGTGCTGTATCGTCTCATCGCCGACTTCCTGTTGGTCTTCCACCTGAGCTTCATAGTCTTCGTGCTGGTGGGGGGATTTTTGGCTTGGCGCTGGCGCCGCTTGATCTGGCTCCACGTTCCCGCCGCGGCTTGGGGAGCTTGGATCGAGTTCGCGGGCTGGATTTGTCCCCTCACTCCTTTGGAAAACCGCTTCCGGCGCCTCGCGGGCCAGTCGGGATACGAGGGAGGATTCATCGAGCACTATATAGTCCCGCTGATATATCCCGAAGAGTGGACTCTCCCTCTGCGGCTGGTTTTCGGGAGCTTCGTGGTGGTGATCAACGCTGCCGCGTACGCCGGGTATTTTCGGTTCCGGAGAAAATGACGGGACTGCCACCTCTCATACCCCGGACCATTTTTTTCGGCAATCCGGAGAAGGCCGAGGCGCAGCTTTCTCCCGCGGGAGACCGGTTGGCCTATTTAGCTCCGCTGGACGGCGTCTTGAACGTATGGGTATCCGACCCGAGCGGTAAGGATGCCCGGCCGGTAACTCACGACACCGAGCGCGGAATTCACCTCTTCCTTTGGGCCAAGGATCGCCGCCACATCCTCTACCTCCGGGACCTATGGGGAGACGAAAACTGGCGTCTGTACGGAGTGGACCTTGAGTCCGGCAGGGAGCGGTGCCTCGCCCCGCTGGATAACGTGCAGGTCCGGCTGGTGGCTCACGAGAAGCGGCATCCCCATGAGCTTGTGCTGGCGATCAATCGCGACGACCCGCGCCTGCACGATGCCTATCATCTGGATCTGCGCACGGGAGAACTCACGCTGGTCGAAAAGAATCCCGGGGACGTAGTTGCTTGGGTTGCCGATGCCGATCTAGCCGTGCGGGGATCCCTAACTGCCAGGGAGGACGGCGGGTTAGAGCTCCGGGTCCGGGCATCCAAGGAGTCGGGGTGGTTCACTTTAGTGAGTTGGAGCGCCGAAGATGCCTTGAACAGCGGCCCGGTCGGTTTCACAGCAGATGGCAAAGCCATTTATCTGCACGACTCCCGGGATGCCAACGCGGCGCGCTTGGTAAGACTGGATATCTCCACCGGAAAGTTAGAGGTCCTAGCGCAAGATCCCCAGTATGACGCGGGTCCTGTGGTGCGCCACCCGGACACCCGGGAGGTTCAAATGGTGGCGTTCTTGCGGGCGCGCCAGGAGTGGCAGATACTAGACCCCTCGATCCGAGAGGACGTAGCCATGATCCGGAGGCTGCGCGACGGGGATTTCGCCATCTCCAGCCGCGCCGATGACGACGAGCAGTGGGTGGTGGACTTCACCGAGGACGACGCCCCGGTCAGTTACTACCGCTTCGATCGCAGAACCAAGAGCGCTCACTTCCTCTTTTACACCCGGCCCCGAATCGCGGAGTTTACCCTTGCTGCGATGAAGCCCATCTGTTACACCGCGCGCGACGGGCTCACCATTCACGGTTACCTCACTCTTCCGCAGGGGCTACCGCCCCGGAACCTTCCTCTGGTCCTGAAGGTGCACGGAGGGCCTTGGCACCGGGACACCTGGGGCTACGATCCCGAGGTACAGTGGCTCGCCAATCGGGGCTACGCCTGCCTACAGGTGAACTTCCGCGGCTCCACCGGCTACGGTAAATCGTTCCTCAACGCAGGCGATCGGGAATGGGGCGGCAAGATGCACGACGACCTGGTCGAAGGCGTAAGGTGGGCCGTGGATCGAGGGATTGCGGATCCCAAGAGGGTAGCGATTTTCGGCGGGTCCTACGGGGGCTACGCCGCCTTGGTCGGGGCGACCTTTACACCCGACCTGTTCCGTTGCGCCGTATCGGTGGTGGGGCCTTCGAACCTGGTGACGTTCATCAGGTCGATACCGCCGTATTGGAGCTCCTATCTCTCGATGCTCCATCGCAGGGTGGGAAATCCCGACACCGAAGTCGACTTCCTGCTCTCCCGATCGCCCTTGAGCTTTGTGGACCGGATCCGGATTCCGATACTGATCGCTCAGGGGGCCAACGATCCCCGGGTCAAGCGGTCGGAGTCGGAGCAGATCGTAGCTGCGATGAAAGAGAAGGGGATAGACCACGACTATCTCCTTTTCGAAGACGAAGGCCACGGCTTTGCCAAGCCGGAAAACCGGTTGCGCTTTTACGCCGCCGCCGAAGCTTTTTTGGCGAGGCACTTGGGAGGAAGGGTCGAACTGTGATCACCTAGGACGAAAGACTTCTCGACAGGGTGACGCTATGAATTGCATTTCCATTTTGAGGCGCATCTATTTTGGCATCTGGGCAACGGCGGTCGCCTGCGCCGCCTTCGTCTCTCCAGCCGCCGGCCAGCAAACCGCACAACCTCGACCTGCTCGCGACGTTATCCAGGAAGCGATCCGGGACTACCCCGGCGAAGCCGACGCCAGAGGCATCTTATTCGGGATCCTCTACACCATCCTCACCACCGCGGCCTTCCTGCTCGTTTTCAGGCTGCTCAACCGGTTCTTCCCCGCCTTGTACGCCAAGCTCGAAAACTGGCGGGGAACCCGCCTGCGTGCCATTCGAATCCAGCGCATGGAGCTCATCAGCGCCAACCAGCTCACCAATGCGCTGCTACGCGCGGCGCGAATCGCCAGAGTGCTGGCTCTAGCGCTCCTCATCTACATCTATTTGCCGCTGGTTTTCAGCTTCTTCCCCTGGACCAGGGGGTTGGCAAACACGCTCTTCGGCTACATCCTCGATCCTCTGGAGCGCGCAGGGACCGGCATCGTCAATTACCTGCCTAATCTTTTCGCCATCGCGGTCATAGCGCTGGTCGTCCGATATCTGCTCAAATTCATCCACCTGATATTCCAAGGCGTGGAGCGGGGGACCATCTCCTTCCCCGGCTTCTACCCCGACTGGGCGGAACCGACGTACAAGATCGTGCGCTTCCTGGTCATCGTCTTCGCCGTAATCATGATCTATCCCTACCTCCCGGGCTCCGGCACGGCGGCGTTCCAGGCAGTGTCGATTTTCATCGGCGTCCTGGTATCCCTGGGATCGGCCGGCGCTATCGCGAACATGGTAGCAGGAGTAGTGATGACTTACATGCGGCCGTTCTCCGTGGGCGATCGAGTGAAGATTGCCGATACGGTTGGAGATGTGGTGCAGAAAACTCTGCTGGTAACCCGGGTCCGCACCATCAAGAACGTGGACATCACCATCCCCAACGCCATGGTCCTGTCCAGCCACATAATCAACTACAGCTCGTCGGCCAAGGACCGGGGACTGATTCTCCACACCTCGGTCACCATCGGATACGACGCCCCCTGGCGCCAGGTGCACCAAACGCTCGTAGCGGCAGCCCTCGCCACCGAGGGAGTACTGAAGAATCCCGAGCCCTTCGTGCTCCAGACCGCGCTCAACGACTTCTATGTGAGCTACGAGCTCAACGCCTACACCGACCGTCCCAACGAGATGGCTCGGATCTACTCGGACTTGCACCAGAACATCCAAGACCACTTCAACCAGGCCGGGATCGAGATCATGTCGCCCCACTACACCGCTGTGCGGGACGGCAACCAGATCACCATCCCCGCCGATCAGTTACCCGAGGACTACCAGGCTCCCGGATTCAGGATCCTCCCGCTGGGCAGCCTGCTGGGAAACCCCGGGCGCAAGCACGGCACGTGAACCGGGAGATTTGCTTCCGGTACAGCCGTCCCGGGAAAGGGGGTCAGGTCTTTCGCCAGCGCCTGGTCCTGGATCGGCCAGAGGTCAAGGTGCTTTTGAGCGAGCGATTCGAAGGCGAGCCCCTAAAGATCGGGGAACGAGTAATCTTGGAAGCCGGGGCACCGATAGTCTGGTTCGTGTTTCCCGCGAAGTGGTACGACATCGGGAGATTCCACCTAGCCGACGGAAGCTTCACCGGGTGGTACACCAATCTGGCCACACCGGTGGAGATAGAAGGGGAGCACTGGTCGGCGAGCGATCTCTTTCTGGACCTCTGGCAGCCCGCCGAGGGCGGTTCTGTTTGGCTGGACGAGGAAGAGTTCGAAAGAGCGGCCCGGAGCGGGCTGCTGGACAGGGCCACGGTGCGCCGGATCATGAACGAACGCTCCCTGCTCGAGCTGGAACTGAGAACCGGGCGCTGGCCGCCACGTGTCGCTCGGGACATCGACTTGCAACAGGTGTCGAGACTGCTTGCCGCCACCACTTAACCACCCGCCGTAGCGCGACATTCGGTACCGGTCCGCAAGAATCTGACGACGATTTAAACCGGCACCGTTCTTACCCTGGACCGGCGTCGCCATGCACCGGTCCGAGATTCTATCCGCACTGCGATCCATTCGAGGCGTAACCGAGGTTTCCCGGCTGTTCTCTCTTCTGGGCTACCGACCCGAGGGAGAGCCTCACGACGGTGATCTCTGGGTCGCGGCGAGGTGGAAGAACTTCCAGGTTCTGGCTTGCCAAAGCGGCGATCCCTGCCGAGCGGCGCGCGCTCACGCCGCCAGGCTATCCGGCGCAGCCGAATGCGCCATGGTAGTGGCCCTGGGAGAAGACGATCGCCTGGTTCTGGCGGCCCCCAAGATCGGAGGTAACGGCAGCACCCGCCTGGCAGTCGTCTCTCGGACTCAGCCCTCCGCTGCCATGCTGCAGCTATTGGAAGAGCTTACCCCGAAAGCCGACAACTCCCTGGGCCACGCCATCCGGGTGGCGGAGCTTCTGACCAGCGAAACCGCGGGGGAGCGGTTCTTCACCGCCTTCCGGGCCATACTGGAGCGAATGGCCGCTTCCTTGGACCACCGCCATTCCTTTGCCGACCGCAGAATGGCGGCGCTCATCTCGCTCACCCGGGTCTTGTTCCTTTACTTCGTGCAGGCCAAAGGCTGGCTCGACGGGGACACCGACTACCTGCGGAATTTGCTGGACCAAGCGCTCTGCCAAAAAAGGCAGTTTCACAGAACCGTCTTGGATCCTCTCTTCTTCGGTACCTTGAATCGCCAGCCAGCGGATCGCTCGCGCCGCATACGATTGGGCAACGTCCCCTACCTCAACGGCGGGCTCTTCGAGCCGCATCCGGTGGAAAAGCGAATCGGGCCAGTCGCCTTTTCCAACCGACTGTGGCGCGACGCCTTCGACACTGTGTTCGAGCGGTTCCGCTTCTGCGTGCGGGAAGCCGAAGAGGTGGACTCCATAGCCCCCGACATGCTCGGCCGAGTATTCGAACGCATCATGGAGAGCGAAGAACGACACCTCACGGGAACCTTCTACACTCCCGAGCCGGTGGTGCGCCAGATCGTAACCGCTACCATCGAAACCGCTATCTCGGGATCGTACGGGATCACGCCCGATCTCGCTCGGCGGATCCTGGGTTGCGAAGCACTCACCCCCGCCGAACGGCGAGCCGCCCGAACGGCGCTGCGCGAGCTCCGCCTGCTGGATCCGGCGGTTGGGTCGGGAGCTTTTCTCCTGGGAGCGCTGGAGTGCCTCACCGAAATCAGGCTCCCCCTGCTCGAAGATCCCGCACCCGATGCGCGCTGGGTCTTAAGGCGGCGGATTCTGAAAGAGAACCTTTTCGGCGTGGATCTGAGCCCGATCGCGGTTCGCCTCGCGGAACTGAGACTCTGGCTCGCGGTCATAGCCGACGATCCTACGACCGATATCTCCGCGGTAGCACCCCTTCCCAACCTGGACGGAGTGGTCCGCCAAGGGGATTCCCTCTTCGATCCCCTGAGCGCCGCCCGCGCGCTGGGAGCCGGAGCACAACTCCGCCCCGAAGTGTCGCAAGAGGTGAGCAAGCTGCGAGGGCTTCTTTTCGACGCCCGAGGCAGTGCCCACCGGGCGTTGGTGCGCCGACTGCGCCGAGCTGAAACCCAGCTCGCTACCCGGCTGGTCAGGGAGGCTACAGCAAGAATCGACTCTCTGTTGAGCGATCTCACCGCCGCCGCATCCGGACGCGACCTCTTCGGCCGCCGTTTAGGTTTGGACCCCGCGCAGAGACGGCGCTACCGGTCACTTAAGCAGCAGCGCCAGGCGCTGCGCCGTCTCGAAAGACAGCTGGCCGACAATACGCTGCCGTTCTTCGCCTTCGAGGTCCACCTGCCGGAAATCGCATCCACCGGCGGTTTCACCGCGGTGGTGGGAAATCCGCCGTGGGTCAGGGCCGAAAGACTGGCCCCCGAGTTGCGTCGGGCGCTGCCCGAAAGATTCACCTGGTGGCGGACCTCTGCCCAGCGCGGATTCGGCCACCTTCCGGATCTGGCGGTGGCTTTCCTGGAGCGGGCTCTCGAGCTCACCCGACCGGGCGGGGCCGTGGGCCTGTTGCTACCATCGAAAATCGCCTCGGCGAGTTACGGGGAAGTGGCCCGCGCTCACCTGGCGCGGGAAGGCACGATCGCTTATCTACATCGTATCCCGCCCCAGGAAGCCGCAGCTTTCGGAGCGACCACCTATCCCCTGGCCGTGGTTTTGAAAAAAGAACCTCCGCCTAGAACCCACCTCGTCAAGCTCGACTTCGATCGGCGCAAAGCGGGGCAGGTGCGTCAACAGGCGCTCCGCGCTCCAGGTCCCTGGATCTTGGTAGAGGATCGAGCTCGTGCCGCCCTGCAAGAGTTCAAGTCGAGCGGCCGGCCCCTCGCCGAAGTAGCGCCCCCAGCTCTGGGAGTCAAGACCGGCGCCGACAGTGTGTTCGTGGGACGGCTGCTGCGCGTCGAAAACCACACCGCGGTCGTGGAATTCGCTGCGGGAGAAGTTGAGCTGGAGGCCTTCCTCCTTCGCCCGGCCCTGCGGGGGCGCCACATCCGTCCTTTCCGGGCCGAGCCTGCCGATGTGCTGTTGTACGCTCATCGCCCTTCGGGCGCCCCTCTCGACCGCTTGCCCCCGCTCGCATCGCGGTACCTGGAAAGACATCGACCGCTTCTTTCCGCCCGAGCCGACGGCATGGAAGTGCCGATCTGGGCGATCTTCAGGCTGCGCGCCGCCCTGGGATCCCACCGCATAGTTTGGGCTGACATATCCCGCCGGCCCACAGCGGTGGCGCTGGACGAGACTCCTCACTCCCGCGCTCTGCCGCTGAATACCTGCTACGTAGCGTCCGCGCCGGACCGCGATACGGCTTTGGCAACGGTGGGGGTCATGAACTCCACCTGGGCTGCCGCCCTGGTCTCGGTGACCGCCGACGAAGCTCGGGGGGGATACCGGCGGGTCAACGCCCGCGTGGCTGGAGAAATTCCGGTACCCCATCGAAGTCCGCAATTCGACCGCCTAGTTGCCCTGAGCCGCAGCGCTCATTCGACAGGCTCCTGCGATCAGGACGTTTTGGACGCCGCCGTAGCTGAAGCCCTCTGCCTCGCACCCCATGCCCGTGAAGCTCTGCGATCCTTGGCCCCGGATCACAGCTGAACAGCTCAAGCTGGTCCGGGAACCGCTGGCCTGGCTGTTGAGCGCTGGAGAACGAACCGCGCCCGAACGACTGCGTCCCCTTTTGGGTGTCGCCGCCATGGGTGCCGCGGATTACGGGTGGACACCGCCGGCGTGGCTTTTGCGCCATCAGGTAACGGTTGCCCGACGTATCGCCGGGCGACTGAAAGCGTTTCGGGGAGCTCTATTGGCCGACGCCCCTGGGCTGGGGAAAACTTACGTCGCCCTCGCCGTCGCCACCCGCTACCGTTCCTCCACCGCCTTGGTGCCGGCTGCTCTCAGAGATCAATGGAGCCGGATCGCGCAAGCTCTTCAAGTGCCGTTGGCCATAGTATCCCACGAAGCGGTGAGCGCTGGGGAAGAGATTCCTCCCGCCGAGCTTTTCATAGTGGACGAAGCCCATCGCTTCAGAAACCCAGCTACCCGGCGCTACGACCGCCTGGCGCGTGCGTCGGTGGGTAGAGACATCCTGCTAATCACCGCCACCTTCGTAGTGAACCAAGTCGGCGACGCCGTCCATCTGTTGCGCCTGTTCCTACCCGACAACGGCCTCGCCCTAAGCGGCGTTCCTTCGATCGAGCAGGCTTTGGAAAGCCGCCGCTACGATGCCCTGGGCCACGCCATAGCCGCCTTGGCCGTAGCTCGCACTGTGCGAGCCTCGCTGAAAGACCATACTCTGTTCCCCAGAGTCGAAGACACTGCGGCGGTCCAGCTTTCTCCCGTGCCCGTGGACGCGCTTAGGCGCTTGGCCAATTCGGTAGCCAAGCTCGCCTTACCCGCAGTGCAAGAGCGCGAGGCCGCTGCCCTCATGAGTCTTCATTTATATCTCCGGCTCTCCTCGTCTCTGCCGGCCTTCCTCGAGACCGTTAAACGACACCGCCGGTATCTGGAGCACGCCCTCCAGTCCGCCAAGCGAGGTCAGCCGCTTTCCCGCCGCCGTGCCCGCTGGTTACTAGACGAAGGTGATGATCTTCAACTGGAGCTCGAAAGCCTGTGCCCGAGATCGGGACAAGCTCTGCCGCAAGTGGCTTTGCTCGAGCGGGAGTTGCAGCAAATCGAGGAAATCTTGCGGATCGCTAAAGTGGTGGGCGAATCCGATCCCAAGGCTGACCGCCTCTGCCTGATCCTGGAACCGGGGATAAAAACCATCGTCTTCACCACCGCGGTGAGCACCGCTTTGCACCTGGCCTCTAAGCTCCGCTGGCGGCGGGTGGCCGTGGCCACTGGGCGAGGTGCTCGGATCGCTTCCGGACCGATCCCGCTCGCCGAAGCGTTGGCCCTTTTCGCTCCACGGGCTCAAGGAGGTGCGGACCCGCCCGAGATTTTGCGGGTGGACACTCTCATCGCCACCGACCTGGTGAGCGAGGGGCTTAACCTCCAGGACGCCGAACAAGTGATACACTACGATCTGCCGTGGTCGCCCCTTCGCTTGGAGCAGCGGATCGGGAGGATTGCCCGGCTGGGCTCGGCGCACCCGGCAGTGCGCTCGGTCTGGTTCGCTCCCCACCCGGTCTTGGAGCGACACCTATCCCTACAGCGCAGGATTGCAGAAAAAGCGTTCCAGCAACTCCGCTCCGGAGTGCCTGGATCTAGCAAAGTGGGGAGGGCGCAAGTTCACGGCGGACTATTCGACTGGCGCGAGGCTCTTGCGCCGGTGCCTGAGACAGCTTTTACCACCAAACCGCTTTGGGCTGTGGTCGCGGGACCGCCCGCGGTCATTGCAGCAGTCCGTTGGCGTTGGGGGGAAGCGGAAATACCCGAGCTTTGGGCGCTCGAAGGAGTACCGCCGCACCCTTTGCTCGAGGAAAAAGCGATAGCGTCCCTCGCGGCGCGGCTCCTCGAAGCGGAACCCAATCACGCGCACCCGCCTCCGGCGATCCTCGAGGCTCTTTACCATCTCCTCAAGAGCTTGGCGCGCGAGGCTGGCCGCGGTCCTCGGGACCGCCGCACCCGGCAGCTGGCGCGCCGAATAATGACCAAGGCGCGAAATGCCGCCCGGCATCGCGACAAGCGGATGCTGGCGCTCCTGGATGAAAGCTTGCGGGCCGTCAAGGCCGGGCTTTCCGCAGGCGGCGCCTTTGAGCTGGAGGAGGCACTAGCCCTGCCACGTCCCCGAGCCCAACTTATCGGCCTGCTTCAGCGCCTTCCGGTTCCCTCGCCGTGCTCTCCGGTACCGGCGCTGCAAGCGGTGCTCGTAAGCTGTTCCCCGCAGGGAGCGAAGTAGCTTAATATTCTCGCGGAACGTTTGCGGGACTGGGGCGCTCCTGTGGCTTTGCGTCATTCCCGCACTTTGGCCTACGAATCCGGAGCGTTTTATGATTCTCCACGAGCGCATACTTACGCTGGTGGGATTTTCTCCCATGGCACATCGACCCAAGCTGGAGCCCCGTTTCTGGCTCTACTGTGTGGCCGCTTATTTGATGCCCGTGGTGTCCCAGATAGTGCTACCGGACGATCCGGGGATGTACGACGAGCTGGTCTGGCTGGTGACCTTGGCTCCGGCTTTTCTTCTATCTTTGCACTACGGGCTGAAGGGTGCCGTGACTGGATTGCTGATGGGTACCACGCTCTTCGTGGTGGTTCAAATAGTGGTGACACTGAATTACACTCCGGACGACTGGCGAATTACTGTACCCATTTACATAGCCTATGGGACCTTGGCGATAAGCGTAGGGTGGCTGTCGGAACAGCTCCACGAGCACTATACGCGCGCCCTGGCAAACCAGCGTCTTGCCACTCTCGGCCAGTTCGCAATAACGGTGCGCCACCAGATCAACAACGCTCTCACTGCGATCGTGGCGGAAAGCCAGCTCTTGAGCGAAGCCACTTCTCAGCTGAGCGACGAACAGCGCCGCTCCATCGAGATTATCCGCAACGCCGCTTTCAAGATAGGGAACGACCTGAGGAAGCTCAGCAACTTGGCTGAAACCCCCGTCATCGAGTACCCAGGCGGCGCAATGATGCTCGACTTCAGCGTCGCCTCGGAGCGCACCTCTAGCCGCTCATCAGGCGGATCGCCACGTAGCTGATTCCGGCGATAGCTGCGGAGGCGGGGATGGTGAGGATCCAGGCCCATACGATCCGCCCCGCAACTATCCACCGCACCGAGCTCGCCGTACCCACCCCAGCTGTGGCGCCGGCGATGGTGTGGGTGGTGCTGACGGGAATGCCGAAATTCGAGGCCAAGAACAGGGTCAGGGCACTCGGGAACCGGACCCGGCCGGAAGATCTCCGCTCGCCGGGCTGCCAATGTACTTTGCTCCCGAGCCCAGGACCGCCTCCCTGCGGCTTACCGCACCAGCTCGGACGCTCTAAAGAGACACCCAACCTTGCCAAAGAAGGGCTTCGGTATATATTCGGGTAGGATCATGAACCAGCCCCTCGCTTCGCAGCGTCCTGCTTTCCTCCCCGTCTTGGGCGCGCAGCTCAGGGGAACACTGTTTTTGGAACACGACGTGCGTTCGGTGTTGAATCCCCCAGAGTCCACCGGCATCGGGTGCTGGTCTTTCAACCCTTACGTGGGCTGCGAGTTCGGCTGCAGTTATTGCTACGCCCGGTTTGCCCACCGTTACGTGACTCAGAGGGCCCGGGAAGGGGGACTGATAGACGCTCCGACCTTCCGCAGGCTCCGCGGCCGGCGGGCAGTGGAAGGATTCGAGAAGAACATCTTCGTCAAGCGCCCCGCTGCAGTGCTGCGGGCGCTAGAGCGCGACCTGGCTCGAATCACCGCTCGGTGCGGCGGCGTCCCCGCCCGCGAGACCCTGGTGATAGGCACCGCCACCGACCCCTACCAACCCGCCGAGCGCAAGTTCGCAATTACCAGAACGGTGCTGGAGCGACTTCGTAGCGCTTTCCCTCTGAGGGTAGAGATCATTACCAAGAGTTCTCTCATCGTGCGTGACATACCGCTGCTTCGCGAGCTGAGCCAAAGACATCTTTTGTCGGTCAACATTTCCATAATCGCCGCCAGCCGGTCCCTCATTCGTTTATTCGAACCCCGCTCGCCCATGCCCCACGCGAGACTCCGGACCCTCGGCCGGCTCGCTGCCGCGGGGATCAACGCCGGTATCCTGGTGGCACCGGTCATTCCGGGTCTCACCGATCGCGTTTTCGTTTTGAAGAAATTGCTCGAGGCGGCGAAGCGAGAGGGTGCCTGCTACGCTCGGTGTGGCGCCCTCCGGCTCTACCCGGCCGTCCGGCCGCTGGTGCTGGCGATTTTGGAGTCCCGCTTTCCGCGCTTAGCCGATCGATATCGCCGGGCCTATACCACCTCCGGCGCGGCGCCCTCTCCCTACGCAGCGGCTCTCCAGTCTCGCTTCCAGCAGCTCGCGCGCGAGGTCGGCGTACCCACCGCCGATCCGCTGGACCGCTCCGCGTGGGAAGGGCACCAGATCCAGCTCGACCTGCCGCTGGCTCAGAGCGGAAGTCGAGGAGGCTCCGAGCCCGCGGCCTTGATCTCGAGCGGGGCGAGGACCGAGCGATAAGTCTCCTCTAGTTCCGGAGGGACCCCCACCTCACCCCCGCTGTACAGCTTGCGCAACATCGCCGCGTTCACCGCCGCCTGCCCGCGGTAGTGGTTGTTCGCTATGACATAGGTGTCCCGCGCTCGCTGGGCCACTTCGTGGATACGATCGATCCAGGGCTTCAATTCTTCGGCGCTGTACAGATAGTCGTAGCGCTCATGAGGCGCGGCGTTTTCACTGAACCAGTTCTCGTAGTTTCGGCCGTGCAGCCTGATGTAGCCTACGTCCGCGGTAACTCGGGCTCCGGGCTTGATGGAGTTTTTGAAAACCGGCTGGTCTATGTTCACCACTCCTACCCCGCGCTCGGCCAGGGAAGCGTAGAACTCCGGCACGTTCCAGGACGAATGACGTACCTCCACGGCAAGCGGAAAATCCCCGAACGCTCCCACCAGGTCCTCCAGCCACTCCCGGGATTCCCGGGTGCGTTTGAAAGACCAGGGGAACTGGGCCAGGAGGCAGCCCAAGCGTCCGCTCTCCCCCAGCGCCTCCAGGGGTTCCCGCACCAAACTCACTTCTAGCAGACTCCACGCGGTATCGCGCTGATGGGTGAAGCGCTGCCAGAGTTTTACGGTGAACTTGAAGTTGCGGTTATGGGCCACGCGCTTGCCCCACCGGGCGGCGGCCCTGGGATCGGCCGGTCTATAGAAGGTCGAGTTTATCTCTATCGTATCGAAGTAGCACGCCAGGTAGGCGAGGGGATCGAAGCCCCGCGGCCTGGTAGCGGGATACACCACCCCCCACCAGTCCCGGTAGTCCCAGCCAGCCAGGCCGAAGCGAACCATCGTCGGGCGAGTCTGAGATTCCGTGCTCAGCGCCTCACTTCTCCACGCACCTCGAACCCAACGGTGATGTGGATACACCTGGTGACGCCCCACCCGTCGACCCGATCCCAACTACCTCTCCACCCGACTCGGAATCGCAGGTGCATGAAGCACGAGCCCTCGGCGCGCCGTCGATCATACTCGGCTAGAGTAACCTCGGGCCGCCCGAAGCACCAGACGAGCACTCAGCACCCTGCCCGCGCGTGGCAATTTGCGGGAAGTTCGTTATCCGGCACGAACTTGGTGACCTTGTACTTCAGCCGCGACCGAAATATTTTGCCCTGCGTGCGGACGCCATCGACGATCTCACTTACGGCCTGCGTTACTCTCGCTTGGTGGATTTCCACCGGGTGCGCCGCGGAGGGACGCTCCCCGGAGTCGTGGGCCGGCTTCGCCCTCCCGGAGCCGCTGCAAAAGCCCCAGGTACTTTTGACCGATGCCAAGGGCCTGCCGTTCGATTTCCGGGAAGGTACCCACGGGAAATTGACGCTCCTGTTCTTCGGCTACACTCACTGCCCCGACGTCTGTCCCGTACAGATGGCCAACCTGGCTCGAGTCATAGGAAATCTCAGCGCCTCGGACGCGTCCCGAATCAGCGTGGTCTTCGTAACCACCGACCCGGCGCGCGACACTCCCGAACGGCTCCAAGAGTGGCTCGGGCAGTTCAGCCCTTCCTTCATCGGGCTCACGGGCGACAGCACCACGATCCGGCGGATGCAGCAAGAGCTCCAGGTGCCGCCAGCTGTCATCGAATCGGTGCCGACGCCGCAGGGCGGCTACAGCGTCGCCCATGCAGGCTACGTGATCGTTTTTACGCCCGACAATTTGGCCCGGTTCGTGTATCCCTTTGGGACCCGGCAGGAAGACTGGGCTCGTGACTTGCCCCGACTGCTAGCTGAGGAGTGGACTCTCTGAGGTGGTGGTGTTCTGCACAGCTCGGTGCTCCCTGGAGCTGGGAATGGCAGGCCTATCCCGGTATCTGGGCGGTCGTGGGCCTGCTCATAGGGCTCTACCTCTGGGCGATTCGCCGGCTCGAACCTAAGAAGTTTGCCGCTGACGATGGCCCGACCACCCGGCGCCAGATATTCCTTTTCCTAGCGGGCTGGCTGTTGCTTTGGGTGGGTCTCGACTGGCCGATTGGAGCCCTGGCGGCCGGCTACCTTCTGAGCGTCAAGACCGTTCAGTACCTGCTCATCGGTTACATCGCTCCCGGCCTTATGCTGCTCGGCATGCCTCGCTGGCTGTTGCGCCGGATGATCCGGCCGCACTGGGCCTTCCGCGTCGCCAAGATACTCACTCGTCCCCTGATACCTTTGGCGATAGCCAACACGGTGCTCGTAGTATCCCACACCCCGGCGGTCATCAACGGCTTGGGTGGAAGCCAGCTGGGCGTTTTCGCGATGGACGCAACACTGGTGGTTTCGGGATTGGTTTTCTGGTGGCCGGCTCTGGGACGGGTGCCGGAACTGAACCCCATCTCTTATCCGGGCCGGATCGGCTATCTTGCTTTGAATCTCCTACTACCGACCGTGCCGGCGTCCTTCTTCACTTTCTCCCAATATCCTATCTATACCTTGTACGAGCTCGCACCCCGCGTGGGCAGCATCTCGGCAGTTTCCGACCAGCAGCTAGCCGGGCTCGTCATGAAGGTAGCCGGCGGGCTGCTCATCCTCGGAGTGATGTCGGTCATGTTCCTTCGCTGGTACAGTGCCGAGGAGCGAGAACAGGAGCGCATAGTGGTACCTCCCACCTCCGGGTCGGGCTGAGGACCGGGCAACGCCCGTGGGTTGCCTCCACGGCGAAGCGGCCTCAGCTGCAAGCGCACGTTGCGCGGCTTCGTAGAAACATCACGGCTTGCTCAAGAAATCAACTAGTAACTCGGTGTACTCTTGCGCGTGACTGAGATAAGGGAAATGCCCTGCGGCAGAGAAGGTATGCACGGTCGCATTTGGATAGGTGGCTTTCAATTGCTCGCGTAGCGTCAACTCCACCAAAGGATCATTGTCAGACTCAATGATCATCAGGGGCACAGTAGGAGTAGGCGTTGTAAACTTTTCGATCACGCAGTAATAGCGTCCAACCAGCTGTGCCTTACTCATTCGCCCATAGCCGATCTCGTTCAGAAAAGCTAAGGTCAACTCGTCGTTACCCGAAGTCGGGTAAATGGCTTGCTCAAAATTGGCCCGAAGTACAGACAACACCAGCCATTCAGGCAAATAAGGGAGAATCGACCCTAATATCCGGTTCTTTTCAGCGATCAGGTCATTCGGCGGGAAAGTGTTCGATAAGACGGCACGCCGAACTCTCTCTCGGTGCTTGGCTATGAGATATTGAGCAAAGTATCCGCCCAGGGAAGTGCCAACGACGTTGAAGTCTCTTACTTTTTCTTTTTCCAAGATAGCCAAAACACCCCTTTCTAACCCTTCCAGACTTTGGACAGGCGGATAGGTAACAGAGATAATGCGGTATTGTTTCTTGAGCGCATCGATCTGTTGCCACCAAATATCATAAGCGCCAGTCATACCATGTAAGAAGAGAATGGTTTCTTGCCCCTGTCCTATGGCAATGTATTCCCAGGTTGCACCGTCAACTTGAAGTTGCCGACTTGGATTGGCTTGGCGAAAGAACTGTAGCCAGTCAACGATAGCTGGATCAACCTTGGCGTATAACTGGTCAAACGGCACTCTCGGTACTGGCCAGAGGTAAAGAACGCCTAGGCCTGCAAGAATAAGCAAGGGAACGATCCATTTGAGACGCCTCTCGAGAGGCGCAACAACCTCGCGAAGCTTGAGGACGGGGACTGAGTCCACCCCTACGGCACCGGGATCCGTGGGACACCCACGAGCTGCGATTCCAGCCTCGGCTCGCCATCTTCCAGCAGCATCCCGATGGCCTCCTTCAGATTCCGGTCGAACTCCTCGAGGTCCGCGCCCTGGGTATGAGTGGCCGGCCAACCTGGGACGTAACCTAGCAGGAACTCTGTTTTCGCGTCACGCTCGACCAGAAACTCGAAGGTTCGCATGGCTACATCTCTCCAGGCCCGCGCCGAATGATACCGCGAGCCTGGCCTCAGGTCCACTCGGCCCAACGGCCCGCCGCTGAGCTGCGGGCGACTCTGCCGGTTGCGCACAAACGTGCGTTTGCTTGTAGTGTGCGGGGGCGCTGCCTGGGTCACGGACGCTGGCCGATCGGGGCGGCGAGGCGCGCCCCGGCGGCATTCCGCCGGAGCCGGTGGGAACAGCCTTACCGCCGCCCCGGTGGAGGTTCGAGCCGCGAGAGGCGGTGCAGGTTGATGGAGAAGCGGCGGAAAAACGCGTAAAACATGCCGGCGCTCAGCGCCACGAAAACCCAGTTGGCAACCCGCGCCACCTCCGCGGCCGTCACGCCGCCATACACGTCGCCCGCCCAGAGCCCCGTATTGGCCAGGATGAGGAGCAGACGCACTTCGGTGGGACCGAAGACGCCATAGCCCATGTCCAGGACACGAAAGACGTGGGATTCCAGGTAGAGGTTGATGGACAGGCACAGATACACGATTACCAGGAGCAGCGCCAGTTCGAGGCGCACGTACGCGGACAGCCCGATGCCGAGTCCGATCACCGTGGTGTTGACCGCGTCCACCGCGTGATCCAGGTAATATCCGTACTTCGGCCGCTCGATCGCGCGCACCCGCGCCGTGGTCCCGTCCAGGCTGTCGCCGAACCAGTTGAGGACCAGCATGCCGCTGGCCAGCCAGAGCCAGCCGGGATGGGACGCCGAGAGAACGTAGCCCACTCCCACCCCAAGCGCGCTGGCGATGCCCAGCGCCGTGAGGTGGTTGGGCAGCACCCAGCCCGGCAGGTGCACGGCCAAGGCCCGCAGTAGCCGACGCTCGGGAACCGCTAAGAGGAACGTGAGATCGCGCTGCGCCGTTTCCATGCGGTCCCGACTGACGGAAGCAGCATGAAGATGAACAGAGCGATCAAGACCCAGGTGGGAAGTCGGATCACCACGCCGAGGGCCGCGAGGAGCGCGTACCGCGGGAACCGCCCCGCCGCCGTGGCGGCCAGATAGCGTCCCAGCGGGTAGTGCTCGGCGAACGCCATCGCCTTGAACTGGAAGGCGGGGAGCGGCGCCAGCCCCGAGGCGGTGAGCACGAGAAAGGGCGCCTGCGCGAATCGGCGCCGCAGCCAGCCGATGATGCCGCCCATCATGACCGGCTGCTGCGCCACGCGGCGGATCAAGACGAGATCTTGCCTCAATTGTGCGGCCTTCCCCAGTAAACTGTCAAGCCAGAAAAAGGGCAGAAACGCTGCGGAGAGAGCGGCCTACCCTTCGCCCGGCGCGCCACGATCTCACCGCGCCCGAACTCCACGTGCTCCACCCGGAGCGGCGTCGAGCCAGCATCAGGAGCGGCGTCGAGCCAGCATCACCAGCAACCTTCCCCAACACGAACCGGAACCCCAGCAACCGCCAGCATAACACAACTCATTGTAGAAAAATAACTTAGAACCACAAGCCCAGACCCTTGCACCACCCCATCTTTCGGGATATATTCGGGTTCCCTAAAGACCCTAAACCACTATGCTCCAAAGCCACCTGGCCTGCTGCGTCTGGATCCCGCTCTTCCCGCTGCGCTGTGAAGAGGTGCGCCGCCCAGACCTTTGGACCAAACCCACCGCACTGCTCAACCCCCACAACCCCAAATACATCTGGCAAGTATCACCCCTCGCCCGCCACCGGGGCGTAAAACCGGGCACCACCGTAAGCCAGGCCATCGGCCTCTGCCCCACACTCACACTCCTCGAACCCGACCCGGTGTGGTACGACGAACGCTTCGCCGCACTCCTACACCAACTCTACCAGGTCACACCCGTGATCGAACCCGACTCCGAACCGGGCCGCGCCTTCGTGGGCGTAGAAGGACTGGAACGACTCTACGGCCCGCCCGAACGAGTGATCGCCGCCATCACCAAAGCCATAGATCAATGGACGATCGAGGGCGCTACCTGCACTATCGAAACCACCACCCTCGCCGCAGCCGCACGCCTGGGTTGGGCCCTCGGCAAGTTCGCCTCCTGGGTCGCCGCCACCCGCTCCAAACCCGGCGAGTTCGTCATCCTGAACCGAGCCGAACAACAACGCTTCCTCGCCGCCCAGCCGATCGCCCTGCTGCCCCTCGACTCGGACACCCAAAACCGCCTCTACCGCCTAGGCTTGAGAACTTTGGGCGACCTCGCCGCGCTGCCGGAAGCAGCAGTGACCTCGCAATTCGGCAGCACTGGCCGCCTGCTGTGGCAACTCGCATCGGGAACGCTCATCGAGCCCGTGATCGGCCGCAAACTCCCCGAACCGATCACCGCGGCTATGGACTTCCCCGCCCCGGTCGCCGACCGCATGCTCCTCGCCCGCGCCCTGGAAAAACTCATAGACCGAGTCTTGAAATCCCCGCGCCGCACCGGCGTGCGAGTCCGCACAGTGCGCGCCCGAGCCGAACTGGAATCGGGCGGATCCTGGATGCTGGAAATTACGCTCAAAGACCCCTCGGCGGACCGCAACCGAATCGCAGCGCCGTTCAAAACCCGCTTAGAACAGGCACCGCCCAACGGAGCGGTGGAACGGCTCGTCATAGAGTTCACCTCGTTCGCCCCCGGCACCGTGGAACTCCAGCTCTTCGCCCGGGACGCCCAAGCCTCAGCCCGCGCCGGACGGCGCCGCGCTCTCCGCGCCGCAGCAGCGGAGATCCAAACCCGGCTCAAACGCAACGCCCTCTACCACGTGGTGGAAGTACAACCATGGTCGCGCATCCCCGAACGCCGCTACGCGTTGATCGACTACGAGCCCTGAACCTGCCGCAACCGGTGGAGGTGAGGACCGATACCGGCGGCCGGCCGGCGGCGATACGGTTCCCTGCTCCTCGATCGCCCCGTCCCGCCGGCCCCAACCGCCCGCACACTACCACGCGAACCGCAACCAGCGCCGGAAGCATACCCCCGCACACCAGCTCGATCGGTCGGCACGGCAACGCCCGCCCTACAACCGCCGGACTCGAGATCGCAACACCACACTCGGAAGCATGGAAACCGCTGGAGGCGATAATCGAAACCTGGCGCGTGGACGACGAGTGGTGGAGAAAACCGGTCTCCCGCCTCTACGTGGAAGCGGTGCTAGAGGGAGGAAAACGCCTGCTGCTCTACCGCGACCTCACAACCGGCCAGTGGTTCGCGCAACAACCCTGACCCTATGTACGTCGAACTCCACTGCCACTCCGCGTATTCCTTCTTAGACGGCGCCTCGCTCCCCGAGCACCTGGTCCTCGAGGCGGCGAACCTCGGTTACTCGGCCCTCGCCCTCACCGACCACAACGGCCTCTACGGCTCCATGGCCTTCGCCCAAGCCGCCAAGCAGATGGGCATCCAGGCGATCACCGGCGCCGAGCTCACCCTCCTCGACGGCTCGCACGTGACCCTACTCGCGGAGACTCCCGCGGGATACGCCAACCTCTGCCGCCTCATCACCCAGGCGCACCTGGAACGGGAAGATCGGCGCGATCCGAGGCTCGATTTTACTTCCCTCGAACACCGCCACGATGGGTTGATCATCCTGTCCGGCTGCCGCCAGGGACTTCTCGCCCGCATCCTGCTCGAACAGGGACCTGCCGCCGCCCGGCGGTTCGCCGAACGCTGTGCTGCGATCTTCGGCAAAGACCGCTTCTTCGTAGAGATCCAACGCAACTTGGTGCGCGGCGATCGAGACCTCACCCGCACCCTGTGCGACCTCGCAGACCGCGCGGGACTTCCCCTGGCGGCCACCACCGATGTGCACTACCACCGCCGCGAGCGGCACCGCTTGCAGGACGTCCTGGTCGCCATCCGGCACCGCACCACGCTGGATGAGTCCCATGCGGTGCGCCGCCCCAACAGCGAGTTCTACCTCAAGCCCCCGAAGGAGGTGGTACAGCTCTTCCCCGACCGGCCCGACGCCATCGCCAACACTCGGCACATCGCCGAGCGCTGCGCGGCATTCGATCTCACCCGCGATTTAGGCTATACCTTCCCCGACTTCAGCGGCGCCGATCGCGCTGCCGCACCCCAGGCTTTGAGCGAGCTCTGCCGCGTCCGACTCGAAGAGCTCTACCCGCCCGATTCACCTCACCGCGAGGAGGCCGAACGCCGGCTCGCCGAAGAGTTGCGGCTGATCGAGCACCACGGACTCTGCGGATTCTTCCTGGTCTATCACGACCTCTTCGAGCTGGCGCGCGAAGTGGCAGCCGACGTGCGCCGCGGCACCAGGCGTCTCGCGGCCAATCTCCTGCCGGGGCGCGGCCGGGGATCGTCGGTCTCCTCCATCGTCTGCTACCTGCTGGGTCTCTCGCACATCGATCCGGTAGCCAACCGGTTGTTCCTGGGGCGCTTCTTGAACGAGACCCTGGCCTCGGTGCCGGACATCGATCTCGATTTCCCTCGCGAGATAAGAGAGGAGCTCATCCGCCGCGTCTACCGCCGTTACGGCGCCGAGCATGCGGGGCTGGTCTGCTCGTTTCCCACTTACCGCCTCCGTTCCGCGGTGCGCGAGGTGGGCAAGGCCCTGGACCTTCCGCCCGGAGAGATAGAGCAGGTGGGCAAGCTCGCTTTTCACTACTCCGCGGAAGAGTTGCGCCAAGAGCTCCGCACCCTGCCCGGTTACGCGAGCCGAGTGAACGCGCCTTTGTGGCGTGAGCTGTGCGACCTTGCAGAAGAGATCGCCGGCTTGCCGCGTCACATCTCCCAGCACGTGGGCGGGATGATCATCTCCAGCCGCCCGCTGGTAGAGCTGGTCCCGCTGGAGCGTTCCGCCATGCCGGACCGAGTGATCTGCCAGTGGGACAAGGACTCCTGCGACGACGCCAGGTTCATCAAGATCGATTTCCTGGCGCTGGGGATGCTCTCCTTGGTAGAAGAATGCGTCGAGCTGATCGCCGCGCGTGAAGGCATGCCACCGGATCTCTCGCGGATCGACTTCAACGACCAGGCGATTTACGACCGGATCTGCGCCGGCGATACCGTGGGCCTCTTTCAGATCGAAAGTCGCGCCCAGATCCAAATGATCCGCAGAACCCGGCCCCGCAATCTGGAAGATCTTGCAGTCGAGGTCGCGATCGTGCGGCCCGGCCCCATAGTGGGCGGCGCGGTGAATCCTTATGTCAGGCGGCGCGAAGCCAAGCGCTTAGCGGAGCTGAAAGGGGAGCGCTACGAGCCGCCCCTCGACCATCCTCTTCTAAAGGACGCCCTGGAAGAAACCTTGGGCGTGATTCTCTATCAGGATCAAGTACTCCAGGTCTGCCAGGCGCTGGCCGGCTTCACCGCGGGGCAGGCAGAAGCGTTGCGGCGAGCGATGAGTCGGCGCCGATCCCGGGAACTGATAGAAGGTTTCTGGGAGGAGTTCCGCCGGGGAACGGCCGAGCGCGGCGTTCCGGAACATGTGGCGAAACGGGTATTCGAGCAGATCGTGGCGTTCTCCGAGTTCGGGTTTCCCAAGTCGCACGCCGCGGCGTTCGGGCTTTTGGCCTACCAGTCAGCATGGCTCCGGCATTACTACCCAGTAGAGTATTACACCGCGCTCTTCAACAACCAGCCCATGGGCTTCTACTCGCTGGACGCTTTGTGTCGCGACGCCGCGCGCCACGGGATCGAGATCCGGTTGCCGGATGTGAACCTGAGCGAGGTGTACTGCACCGCTGAATACGACGAGAGCGCGACCTCGAGAAAAGAACCGCAAACCGCCCGCGATGATCTCACCGGAGCGGCGGCGGCCGCGGCGGCCGTTTTACGCCCGGTACCGCTTGCGGCTGCTCGCGGTGCGGTCCGCGTGGGGTTGGCGTTGGTTCGCGACTGGGGCGAGGAAGTAGCCGCAGAGCTGGTGGAAGAGCGCAACAGGAACGGGCCTTTTGTGAGTCTGGCCGATCTGGTGCGCCGCGCTCCGCCCAAGCTGTCCCGCACCGCCATCGAGAACTTGGTCTGGGTCGGCGGTTGCGACTGTTTCGGGCTTACCCGGCGCGAGCTTTTGTGGCAGGTGGGACTCTGGTTGCCGCCCAAGCACGAGCGGCACGATCCCGCAAGAGTTCGCAGCCAGCTCGAGCTCCCCCTTGATCATCCTTACGAGAACCTGTCCTTCGCGGGCGTAGCAGCCGGCGAACGCTTGATCGCCGAGTACGAGATGCTGGGGTTCGCGGCGAGCGGACATCCCTTCCTTCTGGTGAGAGACGCCCTACCACCCGGGATCGTGCGATCCGACCGCCTGGCCGCGCTGGAGCACAACGCGGCGCTAGAAGTGGCCGGCCTGGTGGTGGCCCGCCAGCGTCCCGCCACCGCCAAAGGTTTCGTCTTCGTATTGCTGGAGGACGAAGCTGGAATGGTCAACGTCATCGTGCGCCCCGATATCTACGAACGGGATCGGGTGGCGATTCGAACCGAGCCCTTCCTGTGGGTGGCTGGAAAACTGGCGAAGGATGATGGGGCGCTGAACGTGATCGCAGAGGAGGTACGGCCGTTACGGACCGAACGGCGCATCTGCAGCGCTATAGAGGCGGAGTGTCCCTCTCGTGATCCCATGGCCTTTCTGAAAAGCCTCCGCCGCCACCCACCGGATGCGAGGAGTTGGGAGTGAGGAGCTACTCCTTGGTCCAGCGGTCCCGAGTCAAAACGCCAGCATCGGGGCGAGCTGTGAGGACCCACCGGACCGCGAAATTCGCACCGATAGTGCCAAGACCTTCAGCGGTCGGCCTCCGGCGCATCGCGGAACTGCTGGCGCAGCTTCTTGAGCTCCTCCTTAGCCAACTCCCCTTCTCGTGTGCCGGCAAAACGGTCGGCCAAGCGGGCCAGCTCCGGTATCGCCCGCCGCGGCTCACCTAACTTGGACTGGTAGATCTCGATGATCTCCCGCGTGAAGAGAACCTCCTGGCCCGGTGTGGTATCCGCAGCCAGGCGGGCCCTGCGAAACCAGTCCACCGCTTCCCCGTACTGCCCCAGATGGTCGCGGTAAATGCGCGCGATGCTAGCACAGGGCTCCGGATCTGCCGGATACTCGGCGACGTACCCTTGATAGCAATCGATCGCTTCCTGGAACAATCCTTGCAGTACCAAAGCCTGGCCGTCAGAATACTCCCGCCGCCGAGGCGTCGAGTCACCCGAAGGGTGATAAACATTCCGCATCAATCCTGCGCCACTACTGCTCAAAACCCAGACTGCGTAGAAGAGGAGCGCGTAACCGAGAACCGCACCAACTACCATGCCTATAAACCCGAATTTGTGGCTTCCCAACGCCCCTCCCACCAGACCCCCAACCATAGCGTAGTAGCCGATTTTTATCCGCTAACTCGTCTCGACCAGATCAGTATTCCGCAGCCGCTCGGGATCGGGCGGCCGATCTTCGTAACGGCGCTTGGGAACCCACCTCACCACGGTTCCAGCCAACGTGCCAGGGAGCTCTCTGTCTCCACCTCTACCCTCGCCTAGAACTGCGCACCAGCAGAGGTTCAAAACCAGCGATTCGGAAATCGCCATCCGTGGTCAGCACCTCCCTGATCCCACGCTCCCGCATGACCACAAAGTTCGTGCAGTCGGTAAAAGGAAACCGTTGGTCCCGATGTCTCCGAAAAATCATCTTTGCACTAGCAAATCGGTCCGGGCCCACCCACCCCACGCCGACCGGCCGCGGTCTCGTCCAACAGGTCCAGGAGTCCCACCGCCTTTGCCCCGGGCACCCCAGCAACCAAAATTTTCGCCAGCGGCAGGTTTCGGAAAAACTCCCAAACCATGGCTACCTATCGGTGCGGATCGCCACCAAATTACGCTTTTTCCTAAACCGGCTCGAAAGAAGGTTTAGGAAAAAGCTCAGGCCGGGACCGACAAGCCCCGAGTGGCGAGGATCCGTTCTATGACCTCCCCGATCTTGTTGTTGGGAGTGGAAGCGCCGGCGGTAATACCGATGGTCCGATCGCCGTCCCCCAACCAGTACTCGGCAACCACCTCTTGGTCCCGATCTACCGGCTTGTAGCGGATACTGCCCGTCTGCGGATCGATACAGCTCGAATCCTCGATGTGATACGTAGGGCGCCGCGCGGCGCAAAGCTTGGCCAAGTGGTTGGTGTTGCTGGAATTGTATCCCCCGATCACCACCATCGCGTCCAGCGGCTCTTGTAGCAACTCCAAGACGGCGTCCTGCCGTTCCTGGGTGGCGGAACAGATAGTGTCGAACGAACGAAAATGCTCCTCCAGCGGATCGTACGGATAGCGGCGCGCTAAGGCCTCGCCGATCCTCCGCGCGATGGCCAACGACTCGCTGGCCAGCATCGTGGTCTGATTGGCGACCCCGATCCTCACAAGATCCCGGCCAAAGTCGAAGCCCGGAGAAACTTTGTGGCGGAAGAGCTTTTCCATCTCAAGCAGATTGTCGCCTCGCTCGATAAAGCGGCACAACACCTCGGCCTCACCCATGTCCCTCACCACCAAGTAGCGGCCGTTGGGGTGCTTGGTAGCCTGGCTCACGGTGGCTTTGGTTTCCTCGTGATAATGCTTGCCGTGCACCACCGCGGTAAACCCGTCCTGGGCGTACCGCTCCACCCGCTTCCAGACATTCAACACCGAACCACAGGTCGTATCTACCAGCACGCACCCCAATTCCCGCAGCCGCCGGAAATCGTCTACGGTCACGCCGAAAGCGGGAATCAGCACCACGTCCTCCGAGGTGACACCGCCAAAATCGAACCGACCGTCGGACCCCGCTCTCAGAATCGTGATGCCGACACCCTCCAGCCGTCGGTTCACGTGGGGATTGTGAATGATCTCGCCCACTAGAAAGATCCGGCGATCGGTAAACTGCTTGCGGGTCTCGTAGGCATATTCCACCGCTCGGTCCACTCCGTAGCAGAAACCGAACTCCTTGGCGAGCCGAATGATCAGCCCCTCGACCACCAAGGTGTACCCCTCGGCCCGGATCCGATCCACCAGGCGGCTGTGGTACGCCCTGAGATCCTCCTCGATCTCCTGCTTCAACCCGAAGCCGCGCCTAAAGTAGGTCTCGACCATCGCCCCAATCTAACAGCTTTTGCCGCCCCACGTTCCTTGCCACCCCACGCTTTCTCCCTCTCCGGCTTGAGCAGCCGGCTGCAACGATTCAGCTGATCGGCCGATCCAGCTTCGAAACCGAATCCGGCGGCACCGGCGCGCCGCAGTACTCTTGCGGCCAGGGCTCCAGTTCCACGCGGGAGAAAACCGCCGCATACCGAACCTTCTCCCAAGAGCTCACCTCCCGGAGCACCACCTCCACTCTTCCACCTACGGAGCCGTCCAATTGGTCCAGCTCTACAAAGCCCTCTACCCCCTCGTAAGAGTGCGACACGTAACCCACCCGCTGTACCCCGACCCTGGCATACCCAGCCTCAGGCGGGAGCCGGTCGCGAGGAACTACGCCGTAGCGTCCGACTCTGCCCTCAGTGCCTTCGAAATAGACCACCACTAGCGCGCCGATGCTGTCCCCCTCGGCCATTACCTGGATGCTGGGCGGATCGCCGCAGCGGCCGGCCCGCACCGGCAACGCTCCCGTTAAAACCCCGCTCAAGGGAGTGCGGCCCACCCACTTACCCGGCACCGGCGACGCGGGAGCGACCTCGCCCAGAAGCACCGACTCCGCCACCGCACCTCTGAGTGTGTCGGCGCCACTATCGCTTCCCTCTGAGTCCGCTCCCTCCCCCGAGGCCCCGCAGGCGAGCACTGCGGCCCAAGCGCAGCAGAATACTATCCGATTCACCGGTCCCGCGGATCGTCGCTCCGGATACCCAGCTGCCGCCGTGACTCCTCCGGTGTCAAGGTGAACGGCGCGAACGCCGCCTTCAGCTCATCGGGAAGCGGCCGCGGCCGCATGGTTTTGCGATCCACACAGACCAGTACCTCCCGAGCCGAAGCGGCAAGCTGACCGCTGGTCGCGTGCACTACGTCGAAACTTATGTGCACCGAGCTCCTGCCGAAGCGCGTGAAGTACGCTGCCACCTTGAGGCAGTCATCCAACCGGGCGGGATACTCGAAATCACACGAAAGGTGAGCCCGCGGCAGCCAGATGTCGAAACGGTCGAAGACCTCCCCGTAGGGCACACCGGCCGCACGGAACAGCTCGGTCTCCGCGATCTCGAAAAAGCGAACATAAGCGCCGTAAAAGATGATGCCTGCGTAATCCACGTCCGACCACCGAACGTACTCTTGCACCAAGAAAGGAGCACCCATGGCAGGAAAGCTACCAGCTTGCCCGCCGGTTGGCAGACCCCGGGCAAACCGGTAGGTTGGCTCGGGCTTGAGACTCTCTCACCAGCCAGATCCTAGAGCCCCGCCCGGGCCACTCCCGCTGCTGCGGCCGCGGACGGAGCTAACCGCGTCGGCGTCCGGAGAGGACCCCCAGAGCCGCTTTTAGTTCTTCCACCGACCGAGCTCTCACTATCTCGCGCTTACCCCGCATTACGCTAAAGCGAACCGGCCGATCCAACGCTGGGATTTGGGATTCTTTCAGGCGTCGCGCCTGGCCCTCTCTGAGCCTCAGGCGCACCACCGGCAGCCCATTTTCGAAATCATAGATCAAGGGCACCCGATCTCCTAGCAGGTGAACCGAAGCGGGGAGTGCGTCCAGTGCACGGCGGGCGGCCTCGGGCACGATTTCCTCTAAATCCAGCCTGAGCCGAGTGTCCAGGAAGTCGTGCCAGCTCTCCACTGATTCCAACTGAAGCCTGAGCTTCTGCTCCAACCTCTCCGGCCGCGCGCTCTCCAGCTCCCCTTTGGAGCGCTTCCAGTACTCGGCGGCCCGTCGCGCAACTCTGGCTATGGTCTCCTGATCCGGGTGTCGAGTTTCGCCGGCCAGCAAGGCCCGCGCCAAGAGCGACCTGACCGGTTCGGCCAGCTCGGAGGGGAACTTCCCTTTGAGCGCCTCCCTTTCGCTTTCCAACTCAAAACCGGCGTACTGGGTCCTGCGCACCACCACCAGTCCCTGGCGACGCCCGTTGCTGAGCTCCACCACCGGAGCGCTTCTCGAGGCGTAACGGCGGATCAATTCGAAGGGGATGTTGGTTCCGTCGATCGCCGCTCGGGGACGGCCGTAGCGGTCGGCGAAGTAGCGCACCGTGCCCGCTACTGCGCCCCACTCGCTGCAAACCGATCCCCGCGCCACCCTCACCGGCTCGCCGCTGGCAAGCTCGCCCTCGATCGCCAGACCGAACGGCAGATAGCGCGCCAAGAAATCCTGGAACTTCCGCAACACCTTCTGATCCGCCAGCGGCAGCCGCGCCGGGAGCTCCATCTCCAGAGTCCGGTACACCGACGCCGTTCCCAAGGCCACGTCCTCTATAGCCTTGACCAGAACCCCGCGCCGCTCGGCCCACTCCTCGAAGCCCTCGCCGAACAGATGCCGGGGCAGGCCGTAAACCTCACCCACGTAACCGTATTCATTTAAAGCTTCCGCGTAGACGTTGTAGGCCGTGAGGTGATCGCTCCCCCGCACCACCAAGCCCCTCAAGTCCCTCTCCTCCCGCGTCATGCGGCGCAACGACTCCACGTTGGCACATACCGCGACGTAGGGAATCAGCTCCTCTGGGGCGTGCACCAACAGCTCGCCCCAAGGTCGCTCCACCGGCATCGCCTCCACATCCCGCCCGTAGGCGGTTAGCCTGCCATCCTCTATGATCCCTCGCTCGGTAAGGGTGCCAACCGCCGCGCGGTAGGCTTGCCGGTCCAGTGGCACCGGAAGGTCGAGCTCCGACAGATCGATCCCCAGCGCCGCGGCGGTAAGAGCCACCCGCTCCGCATCACCGGCCAGCTGAAATTCGACCGGCTCCGGCCGAAGCGACTGGAAGTCGATGTTGCGATCGGTGAGAATGTATACCTCGCCCCCCGGCACCCGGCCGTGAACTCTTCCCGACATCTGGAGTATCTCGTTAGCTCCCAAATACTGGCGGGTAAGGATGTTTCGCCCCCGCTCGACCACGTTGCTGTAACGGGCATCGTAGATCACCACCGTGTCCAAACCCGCAATATTAAGGGCCGACTGTCCCGCCGCCGTCATCGCCAGCAGGTAAGGCTTCGGCGCAGCCCCCTCCAAGAAGGGGCGAATCACGCGGATCGGCTCGCCCCCGTGGTAGAACGCGGTGTTCAGCCGCCGCCAGCGATCCCCTAGCTCCTTGGCGACCTCCTCCACCTCCGAGCGCGTGGGAAGAAAGACCGCAACCCCGCGCCGCTCCCTCATGACGTGCCGCAAAAACTGGTCGTTCAAAAACTCCAGCGGCTGCTGCCGCCTGGCCGTCACCCGTGCAGCCAACTGGGGGTCGAAAGCCGAAGTAATCAGCACCTCCGCCGAATTCAGGTAGCTGGCATAGAAGGACGGATCCACCGTAGCAGAAAGCCAGATAAAGCGACACCCTATCCGCTTCCCCAATGCCAGACACAGCTCCAGCTCAGCCGATGTCTGATGGATCTCGTCCACTACCAGAGTGTCCTGCGGCTGGATCAGCTCCGCCTGGAACCAGCGCCGCGCTATCCCCGTGGTCACGATCACCACGTTCCAGCTCGGTGTCTCCGGCGTAGCCTCGCGCTCGCGATTTACCACCCCGACCTTTAGAGGAGCCTTAAGGATCTCCTCTGCGATCGGCCTGATAGCCAGAGTCTTCCCGGTCCCGGTGGCGGCAACTATCCCGAAACCCAAACCCCGCCGGGCGAGCTCCCGTATCTCGGCCCCGTGCTCGCGCTCCAAAACGGTCTCGATGCGAAGCTGCATGGCAAGCTCTATCGTCTCGCACGCCGCCCGGGTGGGAGCGATCACGATGACCCGCCCAGTGGGAGGCTCCGCCCGCCGAAACGCCTCGGCGTCCGGCGGGAGAAAGTGATCTCGGAAATGGTGCGGAGGTGCCACCCTGCTCAATCGCCCAAACAGATCCCCAACTCGCGCGCCGTCAGCACCGAATCGCTGTCCAACGGAACCCTCTTGTATTGCGCCAGCGCGTCCGCCAACGGAACAGTGGTGATCTCCGGAGGATCTAGGGCGATCATCTGGCCGAACTTACCCTCCACCACCGCCCGCACCGCAGCGGCCCCGAACCGCAAACCCAAGAGGCGGTCGAAGGTAGTCGGCGAACCGCCCCGCTGAAGATGTCCCAACACCAAGCTCCGGGTCTCCTTGCCGGTAAGCTCGGCGATCTGCCGCGCCACCACCTCGCCCACCCCGCCCAGCCGCTCCATCCGCCCTGCCCCCGCCACCTCCTTTAGCGTCGGGCCACCTCCCTTGGGTACCGCCCCTTCAGCCACCACCACTATGCTGAAACGACGACCCTCCGCCTCCCGCTCACGAATCTTGTCGCACACCCGCCCGATATCGTAGGGAATCTCCGGAATCAAGATCACGTCCGCACTCCCCGCCAACCCCGCATTCAGCGCGATCCAGCCGGCATACCTCCCCATCACCTCCACCACCATCACCCGTTGGTGACTCTCGGCCGTGGAATGAAGCTTGTCTATCGCCTCGGTAGCCGTGGTCACCGCAGTATCGTACCCGAAGGTGATCACCGTGCCGCCCACATCGTTGTCGATCGTCTTGGGCACCCCCACCACCGGCAATCCCTTGCACCACAACTCGTAGGCGATCCTGAGACTCCCGTCGCCGCCCACCATGATCAAAGCGTCCAGGCCGAGCGCCCGAAATCGCCCTATCAGCTCGTCGGAACGATCTACTTCGCTCCAACTGCCGTCCGGATTGCGCACCGGCCACTTGAACGGATTCCCGCGATTGGTAGTACCCAGGATCGTCCCCCCAAGGTGAGTAATCCCCCGAACGTCTTCCCGGCCCAGCGGCACCACCGCCTCGTCCTCCAGCAAACCGCCGAAACCGCGCCTGATACCGTAGATCTCCAAACCGCGGTGCAGAGCCGAAAGCACCACCGCACGAATTACCGCATTGAGACCCGGCGCGTCGCCTCCGCCAGTAGATACGGCAACTCTCATGATTCCTTGTGCTGCTCCGTCCTGCGCTGCTCTATCAGCCGCATCACCTCGCCTTGCTCCCCTTGACAGCCGCTGGCGCGCTTCGAAAAGGCCAGCTCCCCGTCTACGGTCACTTCGAACAATCCCCCCGACGCCTCCACCAGCCTGACCTCCGCCAGGGATAGCGCTCCCTTATTGCCTCCCGGAATCCCTGGTTGCCACCACCAAGCTAACGGAATCGGGCCCGGGGGGCACGCCCAGCCCACCCTAGCGTCCCAGGCTTGGAGTAGGTAACATTGAACACCCATGCACCCGAGGACCGCAACCCTGCTCGCCCTGGCGGCCGCGCTGCTCGGCGGCACCGCAGCTCGAGCCCAAAGCGGCGTGGGCGGGCAGATCGAACTGGGAACGTTCGGCGTCTTCAACCGGTTCGACCGGACCGCAACCACCCTTTCGAGCAGCTACGGAGTAGGCGGCAGACTGGGTTTCTACCTTAGCCGGTTGCTGTCTTTGGAAACCTACGGCGACTACACCCCTACCGAGATTGAGGCTCAAGGAAGCGACGTCGGCGTAACCCGCGTGGGAGCCTCCCTCCTGGTCCACGCCAGAGCTTTGGGTTTCTATCTGGGAGGAGGATACGAGCGATCCTACTACCGCGGCGCGCTACAGGGAGAAGACGACGGCGCCCATTTAGTCCTGGGGAGCCGCCTCTCACCCGGCAGCCGCGCCGCGCTAAGACTAGAGGCCAGAGCAGCCTACTTGCCCTCCGGCGGAACCGCCGCCAACCGGCCGCTCAACTTCTCGGGGAACATCGGGCTTTCGGTGTTCGCCTTCGGCGGCCCTCCGCGTGATAGCGACGGCGACAAGGTGGCCAACAAGCGCGACCGCTGTCCCGACACGCCACGAGGAGCCAGGGTGGACGCCCAGGGCTGTCCCACGGACGGAGACCGCGACGGCGTATATGACGGGCTGGACGCTTGTGACGGCACACCGGCAGGCGCCATAGTGGACGAAACCGGCTGCCCACTGGATACCGACCGGGACAACGTCTTCGACGGAATCGACATCTGTCCCAACACGCCTCTAGGCGCCTCGGCCGATCCCAACGGCTGCCCCACGGACCAAGACCGAGACGGCGTATTCGACGGCTTGGACCGCTGCGCCGAGACCCCGGCCGGCGCCACGGTGGACGCCTTCGGGTGCCCAACGGACACCGACAGCGACGGGGTCTTCGACGGCCTAGACCAGTGCCCTGACACCCCGGCCGGCACCGAGGTGGACGAGCGCGGCTGCACCGTTCAGCGCGACAGCGACGGCGACGGAGTCCTCGATCAGAACGACCGCTGCCCCGATACTGCCCCCGGCCAGCGCGTGGACGACGTGGGCTGCCCAGTGATCGAGGAAGTGGTGCAAGCGCAGGCGCGCAACATCTTCGAGTTCGTAGAAGGCCGGGCTCAACCCCTGATCCTTACCGGCGTCAACTTCCGCTCGGGTAGCTCCCAGCTTACCCCGGAATCCCACGCCGTACTGGACCGGGTAGCCGCTTCCCTGGTGGCTAACCCGGCCGTCCGAATCGAAGTGGCAGGACACACCGACGCCAGCGGCTCCCGCGCACTCAACGTGCGGCTCTCTCTCGCCCGCGCCGAAGCAGTGAGGAACTACCTGATCTCGAAAGGCGTCGCTCCCGACAGGCTGGTGGCCCAAGGCTACGGGCCGGACCGTCCAGTGGCGGACAACTCCACGCCCTCGGGTAGGGCGATGAACCGACGCGTCGAGCTCCACCTCATAGAAGGCCGGGAGCCTTAGACCAAACCAACCCCACGCTCGGTCAACGCAACCGCGAAGAGGGCAAGAACTGTGTGGCGACTGTGCCTTGACCGTGTCCTTGCTGCGTTGTTGCTGGCGGGTTCTCGCACTCTGCTCACCACCGGGTTGTCGGCCGCCCAACTGCCGGAATGGACGGCACCGGCACCCCACCACCATGCTGCCAACCCGCCAGACTATTTGGCCGAGCTTTTGGCGGAGCCCGAGGCCGATATCGATCTGCCACCGCCGCCGATCGAGTGGATTCCTTTGGCCCACCATGAAGAGACGATCCCGAACTACTTCGAGCACTTGACACCGAGCCCCCTGGCCCGCGAGCCGTTCGTGCCGCCCCCTCCCCCCGGTGAGCCTCCCGCGGTAGTCAGGGGCATCTATCTCAACGCTTGGGTCTTTGGGTTGAGAAGGTTCGAGGAACTGCTCCGCCTCGCCGATACCACGGAGATCAATGCCTTCGTAATCGACGTCAAGGACGACACCGGGTATCTCACCTATACCTCCAGTGTCCCGCTGGCGATCGAGATCGGAGCCAACGCAATGCCAAGGGCTCCCGACGCGGCGCGGCGTTTGGCACTGCTTCGCGAGCGGGGGATTCATCCTATCGCCCGGATTGTGGTGGCCAAGGACCCGCTTTTAGCGCTGCGCAAGCCTGAGTGGGCGATACGGGACATAGAGGGAGGGCTCTGGCGAGATCGCCTGGGAACCCATTGGGTCGACGCCTACAACGACTCGATCTGGATATACGCTGCCCAACTAGCCACCGAAGCGGTACTAATGGGATTTGGAGAAATCCAATTCGACTACTTACGCTTCCCCGACGAGCCCCCGGAGTTGCTCGCTCGAGCCGTGTTCCCGTACCAAAGGGAGGGAGAGTCCCGCAGAGCGGCACTCCGCCGCCATGTAGCCCTGATGCGGGAGCTGACCCGACCCTTGGGCGTTCCCTTTACGCTGGACGTATTCGGGCTGACTACCAGCGCTCGAGGCGATCTTGGCATCGGGCAGGTGTGGGAAGATTTGGCGCCCATAGCGGATGTCATACTTCCCATGGTATATCCCAGCCACTACCGCCGGGGCGAGTTCGGCATCGCCCATCCCAACGCGCAGCCCTATCTCACCGTGAGGCGCGCTTTAGAGGACGCTCTCCAAAGGAACCGCACCCTGGAGCGCGCCCCCCGGGTGCGTCCCTACCTTCAGGCATTTTCCATCTTCGGGGTTCGCTACGGTCTTGAGCAGATAAGGGCACAGATCCGTGCGGCCGCAGAGCTGGGTGTAAGCGAATGGATATTGTGGAACCCAAGAGCCGTCTACCCCGCCGAGGCTTTTCTGCCCCGTCGCGCTACGGTGGTCGAAGAGCAGACCTCTGCGGGTACTACTTGGCAGCTACCGCCGCCGGCTCCCAGGCAGTGATGTATCCGGCTATGGCGCTCGCCGCCGTAGTGTAAGGGCTGGCAAGATATAGCTGGCCGGGCCCCGATCGGCCGGGGAAATTGCGGTTGATGGCGCTGATGGTAACCGTGTTCTTGTCGTAGGAGACTCCCGGCCCGGCGTTGATGCAGGCTCCGCACGACGGCTCGATGAAGACCGCCCCTACCTTCTCGAAGATCTCCAAGTAGCCCATCTGCTGGCAGTAGCGTTTGACTTCTTGGGAGCCGCACTGGACGTAGCACTTCACATCGGGATGGACCCGCTTGCCCTGCTCCAAGGCATCTTTGAACACCGCCGCGTACATGTCCATATCGGACTTCTTTCCGGCGGTGCAGGACCCGGCGTAAGCGATATCGATCTTCACCGGCCCGCCGAGCTCGGAGATAAAGATCCCGTTTCCGGGATCGCCGGGCAGTGCCACCATCGGCTCGAGCTCGCTGGCGTCCAGCTCTATGATCGTCTCCCACTCGGCATCTTCATCGGAGAAGAGGCCTTCAATCAGCGGCCAGACTTCATCCGCGCTCATCCCCCGTTCCCTGACCAAGTACTCGACTACCTGCTCGTCGGGCCGCACGATAGCGCTAAAGGCTCCCACTTCAGCGGACATGTTGGTCATGGTGGCCCGCTCGTCCACCGGGAGTGCCTCCACCGCTTCCCCGGCGTATTCCACCAGCTTGCCGATCGCTTGGCCTTCCTTCACGTACGGATGCCTCAAGATCTGAAGCATGAAGTCCTTGGCCGTCACTCCGGGCGGCTTCTCGCCATTGACTCGAACCAGGACCGATGGCGGGACGGTGATCCGTACGTCCTTGGTCAGCCAGGAGTTGAAGATAGCCGTGGTGCCCACTCCGAACGCCACGCAGCCGATCGCTCCCGCATGGGGAGTGTGGGAGTCGCTCCCGATGATGAGCTGACCCGGGAGAGCGTGGGTCTCGAGAATCTTGGAATGGCAGATCGCTTCCGATCCGCTAGGCAGACCCATCCTGCCCATGACCCTGCGAGGCAGCTCGCCGTAAAGCTTGACTCCCTGCTCGGCCGCAAACTCTTCCTGCTTGCGCTTGAGCTCCAAAGCCACATCCAGAAGCCCTTGGGCCTTGCGCTCCTCGGTCATGGCCAACTCCAGAAAGGTCAAGTGATCGCGGAAGAAAAAGACCGACTCGGGATCGGTGATCTTGACCTCCTTGCCTACGTACCGCTCCCAAAAAATCGCAGCCATGGGGGTTACGTACTCGTGGCTGAACCTTATGTCGGTTCGCACGAAGCCTTCGTCTCCCGGCTTTACGTAGGGTACCCCTACCTTCTCGCGCGCCAGATCCCGCACCCAGTGCCGAGCGATGATCTTCTCCCCCAGCGTCATCGGTCTTTTACCGGTCCTTACCGCCGGCACTTGGACCTTTCCCTGGAGCCGGGCCAAATTGTACTGAAACAGTCCGCCGTATTCGATGATACCTCGGGTTATCTCCCCCTCGCCTTCGGTGAAGTCCGAAAGAACTATCTCCTCTCCCCGCTCGATCTTTTCAATGAGGGAGAAATCAGTGCTGGTCAGAATGCCGAGGTTCTGGCAATTCTCTCGGTAGATGCGCTCGATGCTCTCAGCGATCACCAGCTCGATGCCGGCACAAAGCTCGGCATAGGGTGACTGTTCCCGGGAGGACCCTTTGCCGCGGCGTTTTCCCGCCACCGAGCAGACAAAACCGCCTGCCTTTACGCTACCCGGGGTTACGGGGAAACTCCCGCCGGCGCGCAAGCCGAGATAGGGAAAGTCACCCAGCCGCTCGTCGTAGTAGTAACAGATGTAGGCGGGCGTGATCTCGTCGGTGGATATATTGTCCCGCAGGGGAGCGGTGGGAGGCCAACGCAGGTCTTCCCCCGCTAACTGGCGGCGGATCAAATCGGCATCGTCCACCAAGTACAGAATCCGCCCTTGAAGGCGAACCCTAGGAGGGCGCTTCTCGACCGGGATGGCTCTCAGCTTCTCGATCATCGCAACGGAAAAGTTTACCCGGTCGCGTCCACTGAGCAAGGCTTCTAGCTTGTTGGCAGTATGATTCTATTGCGCTCTAGCGTAGCGGCGCTGTTCTGCGCTGGCTGGCCGTTGCTCGCGCAACAGCGCCAGCCGGTCTGGTTACAGCGGACCGGCACCTTCCAGTGGGGCAGGATCGCCGAAAGCTCCGGAGTGGCCGTAAGCCGCACTCACCGGGGAGTGTTGTGGACCCACAACGATTCCGGAGACGGACCCTTTCTGTACGCTTTGGACCTGGAAGGCAATCAACGCGGGGCCTTTCGAGTTACCGGAGCCCGGGCCGTCGATTGGGAAGACCTGGCCCTCGCGCGATGCCCCAAAGGAACCGGCTACTGTCTCTATGTAGCGGATACGGGTGACAACTTAGAGCGCAGGCCTCGGGTGACGGTCTGGATCGTACCCGAGCCCCGAACTCTCCCGCCGCCCGGCGATAGCTCGGTAAAGAACACCGAGCCAGCAACCGGCGTCACCATCCGCTACCCCGACCGGCCCCACGATGTGGAGGCGCTCTGGGTGGAACCTGATGGGAGCTTGATGCTGGTTACCAAGGGATTGACCGGAGGAATTCGGCGCTACCTTGTCCCTGCATCGGCCGTAGTGAAAGACAGCGCCGTTGCGGTCTTGCTGGACCGGCACTTCATAGTCCAAGGGACCCAAGCCCGGTGGGTCACCGGCGCTGCCATTTCGCCCGACGGCAGAAGCGTGGTGGTGAGAACCTACGACGAACTTTACTTTTTCCGGCGCACCGACCAGGGGCTCGAGCTACAGGGTCTTCCCTGCCTAATTGAGGGCCTGGAGCCTCAGGGAGAAGCGGTGGACTTTTGGGACCCGGAGACGGTGGTACTCACCAGCGAGGCGTTGTGGACTCAACCCGGCAGCATCCACTTGGTAAAATGCTGACCGTCAAATGGTGGATTTGGTCTGGCTGAGGCGGGCGGTCTTGTGGGCCGCGATCGCTTGCTGCCTGCCGCTCGCCGCGGGTTTCGCCGTCCAGCACCAGCGAGCGGCCCAAGGCGGTCCGGCTCTCCCTCCCCAAGTCATCGATGGGATCAAGCCCGAGCTGCTCAAGGCTCACGTAGAGTTCTTGGCGCACGATCTTCTATTAGGGAGGGCTCCCGGAACTCTAGGCGGAGATCTTGCGGCCCTTTACCTAGCGACCAGACTCGAAGCTTACGGGCTAAAGCCGGGCTCAGGAGGCTCGTTCTTGCAGTGGATCGAGCTGGTGGGCATCGAGAGTACGGCTTCCCTCGTGATTGGGGCGCGGAGCCGCACGGTGGTGCTAGAGGAGGGGGAGGATTTCATCGTTTGGCCCGAACGGGCAGAGTCGCTCACCACGATCGACGGAGACCTGATATTCGCAGGCTACGGCATCGAAGCTCCGGAGTGGAACTGGAACGACTACAAGGGGCTGCCCCTTACCGGGAAGATCTTGTTGATCCAGATGAACGATCCTGGGCTCAGGGACTCCGCGATTTTCAAGGGGCGGACGTTCACGCGTTACGGCTGGTGGCGCTACAAGCTAGACCAAGCCGCCCGCGTCGGCGCAGCCGGCGTGCTGCTCATCCACTCTCGCGAAACCGTGGGCGAGCCCTGGGAAGCCGTTCGCGCCACCTGGACCAAAGAGCAGCTGAGGCTGGAGCAGGAGGTGCCCCACACCTTGCGGCTTGCGGGATGGATCACCACCGACGCCGCGCGGCGCATCGTGGAGCTCACGGGCAAGGACTACGAGCTGTTGCTGAGGAGAGCCGAGAGCAGGGAGTTCAGGCCGCTCGAGCTGGGGGCCCACGCCGCGGTGGACATTCGCTCCAGGCTGAGGCGCGTTCGGTCGCCCAACGTAGTGGCGGTTCTCGAGGGTTCCGATCCGGATAGGAAAGCTGAGGCCGTTGTCCTTATGGCACACTACGACGGTTACGGCGTTGGTCAGGCAGTGGCGGGCGATTCGATCTACAACGGCGCGGTGGACAACGCCGCCGGCGTGGCCGCGCTCCTGGCTGTGGCTGAAGGCTTCGGGCGATCCCGAGTCGCGGCACCGCGTTCGGTTGTCTTTCTGTTTACCACCGGCGCAGAGTACGGCTTCAGGGGCTCTCAGGCCTACCTGGCCCAACCTCTGTTCCCGCCCAGCCGAACTGTAGCCGTGTTGAACTTGGACCGGGGGAACCTGTGGGGAGCTACCACCGAGGTCATAGGTGTGGGAGCCGAACTGTCTACACTGGGTGAAACTCTGGCTCAGACGGCTCGGGCCGAGGGTCTGAGTGCAAGCCCGGACCCGGAGCCGCAGCGGGGAAGCTTTTTCCGCTCCGACCACCTCCCCTTTGCTGAAACCGGCATACCGGCCCTCATGCTCTGGCCGGGACTAAACTACACCGGCAAGCCTCCCCAGTGGGGTAGGGAACAGCAACGCGCCTACCACGAGGAACGCCTCCACCGGCCTCAAGACGAGCTTGGACCCGAGTACGACTACACGGGACTCCTACAGCAAGGGAGGGTGTTGGCACGCCTCGCCTGGGCCCTAGCCCAAAGTCCCACCTACCCCGACTGGCTCCCTTTCAGCGAATTTCGGGGCGCCGGACAACGTTTGAGACTGCTGCGCTGAGAGACTGGCCTTCGAGGGGCAAAAGGCGTAAGTTCTCGGCCGGTTTTTTTGCCGCTAAAACGCGCAGCGAAGCCGCATAGGGTAGCCGAGTACCCATAGCGTCGAGGAGCGAAATTCTGGGCCCAGAGCTTCCCAATTACCACAAAGTGCCGGTAACCTGGCTAAGGGATCACGCTTCGCCGGCGATAAGATGGCGCACGGTGAGAGACATCCTACCCCCCGAAGCAACCACCCCCCAACAGCGACAACAACTGTTGGACGAACTGAGAGCATACAGGCCGGTCAACCAAATCCTCAAGAAACAAAAGCGCAACGGGACTTGGGGGGACAACATCCTCGGGATCGACCCCGCACGCTGGAGAGTTCTAGACAATGTAGGAACAGTGTCGCAATACCGGCGGCTCATAGAGTTAGGTGTTCCCCGAGAAGAGTTTGCCTATCGAGCTGCCGAGCGGGTGTTTTTTAAACTGCTTTCGCGGGACGAATCGCCGGAGCTGCTTTTCGAGTTCAAGGCTGCGGTAAGGAATACACTCGAACTTGCGGCCTGGTCTCGCGCGTTGATGCGCGAGGCTGCGACTGCGGCGCTTGCCCACGCCGGTTGTGTCGAGGATCCCCGGGTGCGGGGAGCCGCTCATCGCATCGCCACCGAGATCTCTCAGTTCTTGAGAAGCGAGCTTGCCGAAAGGCCTTTCGTGAAGCAGGGCTCCCGCACGGTGCTTCACCCCGAGGCTCGCCCGCCGACTTTGTTTTCGGTTGCAATGGTAGCCTGGATGCCCAACCTTCAACGGGAGCGCGCCGGTTTCGTCGAGCGCTTGGCGGCATATCTCGCCCGCCCCGCCCCAAAGAAGAACTGGTCGATCACAGTCGGCAAGCGGGTCGTAAAGCCGTGGATCCACCTGCTGGGCGATCCCATAGAGGCAGACCGTGCCGGAAGGCCTAAAGACCTGCCACTGGCACTCCACTGGATCGAACTGTTAGTAAGGATGGGGATGCTCAACGCCTCGCCGACCGCGCAGCAGGTGCTGGCTCGGCTCCTTTCAGAGTGCGACGAGCGTGGCGTCTGGAGTCCAAAAAATTTGCGCAGCATTCCGCGCAGCCCTTCCAAGCTGGTGACCTTCGCCTTTCCACTCGAGGCGGACCCCAAGAAACCGGAGAGCCGGCAAGCCGATGCCACCTTCCGGCTCGCTTTACTCGCCAAGCTGGCGGGCTGGCAACTGGAGTATACTTAGGAGCCCAGCTACCCTGCGTCGGCCACTAACTAGTTACCAGCTCCTCGGCCGGCCGATACGGTTCTTCCTCCACTTCGACTGGCTCGGTACGGCGGGCCAGCGCCACTTTCAGCACTTGCTCCAAAGTCTCCACCGCGTGTACGGTCAGTTTCGCTCGCTCGCTCTCGCTCAGCTCCTCCAGATCCGGCAGGTTGTCCTTGGGCAGAATGATCGTCGTAATTCCCGCCCGGCACGCACCCAGGACCTTTTCTTTCACGCCGCCGATGGGCAGCACCCGGCCCGAAAGGGTGATTTCGCCGGTCATGGCCACATCGTGCCTTACCGGAATACCGGACAGCCTACTAATCAGCGCTAACGCCATAGTCACCCCGGCCGAGGGACCTTCCTTGGGTGTAGCACCGGCCGGCACGTGAATGTGCACGTCGCGATCTCGAAGGTTCTCTTCGGGTATGCCCAGCTCAGCCGCGTGAGACTTGGCATAAGTCAAAGCCGCTCGGGCCGATTCCTTCATTACGTCGCCCAACTGTCCGGTGAGGACCAACTCGCTCTTGCCCGGCATCACCGAGACCTCGACGAACATGATGTCCCCGCCGTGCGGTGTGTAATACATCCCCGTGGCGATACCGACTTGGTCCTTGGCCGCGGCTCGCTCGGGATGCACCGTGGGCCGTCCGATCAGCTTGGGGATCTCGTCCGAGGTGACCCGAAAGCTTCCAATCTCCCGCGCCGCTATACGCCGTGCCACCTTGCGGGCGACCTTACCCAGCTCTCGCTCCAGTTGTCTTACGCCGGCCTCCCTAGTGTATCCGGAAATCAAGGCGAGGACCGCGTCGTCGGTGATGGACAGCTGCTCTGGCGTAAGCCCGGCCTCTGAGAGCTGGCGAGGTATGAGGTACTGCTTCGCAATCGCGAGCTTCTCCTGCTCGGTATAGCCGGAGAACTCCACCACTTCCATGCGATCCAAAAGCGGCGCCGGTATCCCCTGAATGAAATTCGCCGTCGCGATGAACAAAACCTCCGACAGGTCGAACGGCACGCCCAGGTAGTGGTCGGTAAAGGTGTCGTTCTGCGCCGGGTCCAACACCTCAAGCAGTGCCGCCGCAGGATCTCCCTGGAACGAGACCCCTAGCTTGTCCACTTCGTCGAGCAAAAAGACCGGGTTCTTGGTTCCGGCCCGCTTGATCCCCTCGATGATCCTCCCGGGCATCGCGCCCACATAGGTACGCCGATGCCCCCTAATGTCGGCCTCGTCACGCGCCCCACCCAACGAGATCCTCACATACTTGCGCCCCATGGCACGGGCGATCGACTTCGCAATCGAGGTCTTGCCCACCCCCGGCGGACCCAGGAACAGAAGAATCGATCCTTTGGCACGGTCGTCCTCGTTCCCGGCCGAAGGAGCAACACTCTTCGCAACCTCTTCCTCGGCGGCTCTCTGCATCCGCTGCCGTAACTGTCGTACTGCAAGAAACTCCAAGACCCGATCCTTCACCTTCTGCAGACCGTAGTGGTCTTCGTCCAAAATCCGCGCTGCACCCTCCACGTCCAGCTGATCCTCGCTTCGTATGTTCCAAGGCAGCTCCGCCATCGTCTCCAGATAGGTGCGGATGACCTGGGCTTCCATCGATTCCCGCGAGGTGCGCTCCAGCCGCTTCAGTTCGCGGTTTACCTCCTTGCGTGCCTCTTCCGGAAGATCGAGCTTCTCCAAGCGCGCCTTGAGCTCGGCGATGTCGCTCTCTTCGTCGTCTTCGCCGAGCTCCTTGCGGATCGCCTTCAGCTGCTCGCGCAACAGCATTTCTCGCTGCCGCTCGCCAAGCTCTTCCTGCACCTTGGACTTGATCTCTTCCTGCGCCTCTAGTAGAGCCAGCTGGCGCTGGACGTGTACCAGTACCCGCCGCATCCTGGTCTCCACCTCCAGCGTCTCCAAAAGGGATTGCCGCTCGGCCGGACTGATGTCCACGTAACCGGCCACCAGATCGGCAAAGCGGCCGGGGTCCCGCACGCCGTCGAGTATCTGTTGGACCACCTCTTCCGGAAGCCCCGACTTGTGACCCAGCTCCGCAGCCCTCTCGCGAAGCTCCTTTTCCAAGGCTAGAAAAGCCGGATCGTCAGGGGCCCGGGGAGCTAGATCCTGCGCCGGAACGAAGACCGCCTCCAAGTAGCCGTCTGCAGGCGAGTACTGGAGAACCGTTGCCCGATACTCCCCGTGCAACAACAGTTGCACACCGCCGAGACCCCGTTGCACTTGGCCGATTCGGGCCACCGTGCCGGTGGTATAGAGGATCTCGGGTGTTACCGTCTCCACGTTCTGCCGCTGCGCCACCGCGAATATCAGCCGGTCTTCGCGTTTGAGGGCGGCCTCTATCGCCCTCAGCGTGCCCGGCCGGCCCGCGGCTATGGGGGCGGTCACGCCGGGAAACAATACCACGTCCCGCAAAGGAAGGACCCCGAGGCGTAGCCGCCCGGAGCCCGTGGGCCGCTCGTCAGATACTCTAATTTCAGCTTCCACGTTGTTCGTCCCTCCTATAGGCGACATCCGGTACAGCACGTACCATGCCACCCAAGACTGCCATCGGGTACCGATCCGCCCCGCCAGGCTAGGTTGGTCGGTCAGTATGGCAGGTCACTGTCAGGTTCCTGCTACCCGCGGGGCTATGTTTAGGAGGGCTCTCAGCTCGGTTTCGGTCAGCTGTTCTAGCAAGCCAGCACGGGTGGTTACCTCCCGCGGTGGTTCCGAGCGGTCGGTTGCGCAGCTGAACCTCAGTATGTCCGTGGGCTCGGGGAACTGGCTGTCCCGACCCTTGGCGGGGACGATCCCGGACGTGCGGCCGACCCTCTCTACTCCCCAGCGCCGCCCGGCCTCGTCAGTAACCCAGCGCATAAAGGCTCCCAAACTGGCTCGTTTTCGCGGTTGCTCCGCTCCGAGTCGAGCGTTAATCTAAGGCGGGTTGTCGCGCCACGCTACATGACTGAAGAGCACACCGGCCCGCTGGCCTCTAGACTACAGGAGGCTTTGCGAGACTCCTACCTGATCGAGGGTGAGATCGGGCGCGGCGGTATGGGCGTAGTCTTCAGCGCTCGCGACCTGAAGCTCAAGCGCAGGGTAGCGATCAAGGTTCTGCCTCCTGAACTTGCCTTCCGGGGCGAGATCCGCACCCGGTTTTTGCGCGAAGCGGAAACTGCCGCCCGGCTTTCCCACCCTCACATCGTTCCGATCCACGCGGTGGGGGAAGCCGGCGACCTGGTCTACTTCGTGATGGCCTACGTGGACGGCGAGTCGCTCGCTGCCAGGCTCAGGCGCCGCAAGCGCCTCCCTCCCGAGGAGGTGCGCCGCATCATGAAAGAGACCGCCGACGCCTTGGGAATCGCTCACGCCACGGGAGTGATACACCGGGACATCAAACCCGACAACATCCTGCTCGAGGGAACGCGGCGCCGCGTCGTGGTAACTGACTTCGGGATCGCGAAAGCTCTTAGCGAAGCCGGCGCGGGGACGCTGACCGGGACCGGTGTGGTTATAGGGACTCCCGCCTACATGAGCCCGGAACAGGCGGCCGGGGAGCGGGAGATCGACGCCCGCAGCGACATCTATTCTCTGGGTTTGGTGGGCTACGAGATGCTGGTAGGCGAGCCTCCTTTCCAAGCCGCCACGGTGCCGGGGATCCTAATGAAGCAGATTTCCGAGCCGGCGCCGGAGATCAAGACTGCGCGGCCGGACTGTCCCGACGATCTGGCCTGCGCCATCATGCGCTGCCTCGAGAAAAAGCCCGAGGACCGCTGGCCCACGGCCGACGCTCTTAGACGCGCCCTCGAGAGCCGGTCGGCGCTTCCGGCTAGGAGAGCGGCACCGGGTGCGGTTCAGCGCTCCGGCGCGCCTGCCCGACCACCAGTGGAGCCGCCTCCGCGACTTCCGGAGGTCGAAACCTCGGACGAGCCTAGAGGCGAGCCGCCTGCCGTCCGAAAGTTCCGGGCGCACCTTGCCAGCTACCTGTGCGTAAACGGCGGCTTGCTGCTGATTAACGTAGCGACCGGAATCAGCGACCCCTGGTTCCTCTGGCCAGCGACCCTTTGGGGCTCCTTCGGACTGGCACCTCAGTACACCAAGCTCTGGCAGCAGGGCTACTCCTGGCGGGATGTTCTGCATCCTCCTCCCGCCCGCGACGCTTTGCCTCCCAGTGCGCCACCTCACCGAAAAGAAGTTGCCGCAGATCGCTCCCTCGGCACGGCACCAAGAGCAGCGAGCGACGAGCTCGGCCGTTGGGCTCCACAGGTGCGGCAAATGCAGGCCGACCGGGCGGCGATCGCACGGTTGCTCGAGCGGCTCCCTCAGTCGGAGCGGCGTCTGTTGCCCGACGTGCAGGGTACGGTGGAAGCCCTGTTGGTCCGCGCGGCCGAGCTCGCCCAAACGCTCAATCAACTGGACATGTGGGTGGACGCCGGCGGGATAGCTCGGTTGGATCAAAGGATCCGGGAGCTGGAAAACAGCAACTTCAACGCCGAATCCGACCGGCGCCTGGATCTTCTTAGGCGGCAGCGGGATGCCTTGTCAGAGCTGGTTGAACGCCGCAAGCAGATCGAAGCCCAGTTCGAGTCCTGCGTGCTGGCGATGCAGAACGTTCGGTTCGACCTGTTGCGACTGCGCTCTGCCGGCGTCGCCGCCGCGCTCGAGGATCTAACCAGCGCCACCCAGCAAGCCAAGGCTCTATCCGAAGACGTGAAGGCTGCTATCGGGGCCGCTGCGGATGTGAAGGAGCTTTTGCGAAAGTAGCGGGAACTAGAAGCGGTAAAGCTCAACTATGGCGTCTCTTAGATCCTCCACCTGAGGAAGGATTACATCCTCCAGCTCGGGGGAGTACGCCACAAAGGTATCGGTGGACGCGACCCGCCGAACCGGCGCATCCAACCAGGCAAAGAACCGATCCGCTATCCGGGCTGCTATCTCGGCCCCGTACCCGAAGCTCAGGGCATCCTCGTAAGCTACGATCACTTTGTTGGTCTTCTTGATCGACTGCTCTATGGTCTGCCAATCCACCGGGTTGAGCGATCGCAGATCGATCACTTCGGTCTCGATCGAGTCCGACTCGGCCAGTTCCTGAGCGGCGACCAGGGCGCGCTGGACCACCGCCCCGTAGGTGATCACCGTGACGTCGGTTCCCTCCCTGACCACCTTGGCCTTGCCGAAGGGGATCATGAAGTTCGGCCCCGGATACGGTGCCTTGTTGTAGGTCTGACGGTACAGGTGTTTGTGTTCCAGGAAAATGACCGGGTCTTCACACCGAATTGCGGCCCTGAGAAGTCCGTTGGCATCCAGCGCCGTCGAGGGACACACGACCCTGAGCCCGGGAACACTGGTATACACGACGGCGCCCGTCTGAGAGTGATAGATGGCGCCGCCTTTGAGATAGCCGCCGTAGGTGACGCGGATCACCACCGGCGCGCTGAAGGCCCCGTTGCTGCGCCAGCGCATCAGAGCCAGCTCGTTACGAATCTGCATGTACGCGGGCCAGATGTAGTCGAAGAACTGGATCTCCACTACCGGCTTGAGACCGCGGGTGGCGAGGCCGATGGCCCTCCCCACGATATTCGCCTCGGCCAAGGGACTGTTGTAAACCCGGTCGCTTCCAAACTGTCGCTGAAGCCCCCAGGTGACTTTGAAGACCCCGCCTTTGCCCTTAACCTTATCCAGGTATTGCTCCCGGGAGACATCTGCCACGTCCTCGCCAAAAACCACGATCCTGGGATCTCGTGCCATCTCGTCCCTGAGGCAGCTGTTCAACAGATCCACCATGGTGGCGGGCTCCCCGCTGAACTGCGGGTCGTCCTCGGTGTCGAAGCGCTCGCTGGTGGGATCTACGTCGGGAGAATAAACCTGCAAGTAGACCGTGTCTGGACCGGGCTGAGGGGCGGCCAGCGCCAGCTCGGTCGCCAGCTCTATTTCCTTCTCCACCGAAGATCTTACCTGCTCGAGCTCAGCCTCGGTGGCAATTCCCTCCCGGAGCAGCCTCTCGGGAAAGGTTCGCAAAGGATCCCGGCGGGCTTCAGCTTCCCTCTCCTCCGGCGGGCGGTAGAGCACCTCGTCGTCCGACAGAGAATGAGAATAGGGCCGTATGACGCTCGCGTGTACCAGCGCAGGCCCTTTGCGCGCCCGGCAATAAGCCACGGCCCGAGAAAGTACGTCCAGCGACGCCAGTGGATCGCATCCGTCGACCGTTTCGACGTAGAGGTTCGGGAAGTTCCTCAACAGAGCGGAGATCGAACCACCCGCAGTTTGCACTTCGACCGGTACAGAGATCGCGTACCCGTTGTCCTCGATCAGGAAGAGGACCGGCAGCTTCAGGTTGCAGGCCGTGTTCAGCGCTTCCCAAAACTCCCCTTCGCTGGTAGCGCCGTCTCCTCCCGAGCAGTAAACCACCTCGTCGGGTTTTATCGCCCGCTCGCGATCGGGGATCTCCTTGATGCGATCGTAACGTAGCCACGCTTCCGCACAGCCCACCGCCTGGAGAAACTGGGTGCCCGTGGGGCTGGACTGGCTCACGATATTGAGAGCTTTATGACCCCAGTGGGACGGCATCTGACGCCCGCCGGAGTTGTGATCTGCCGCCGCGGCTACCGCCTCCAAAAGCATCTCGGTGGGAGTCATCCCCAAGGCGAGACACAAGGCGCGATCGCGGTAGTATGGGTAGAACCAGTCGTACCCCGGCTTCAGCACCTTGCCGGCCGCCACCAGGACCGCTTCATGACCCGCTCCCGAGATCTGAAAGAAGATGCGGTTTTGGCGTTTCAGCTGAATTTCACGGTCGTCGAGGCGCCGGGAAAGAAGCATTATGCGGTAAATCTCCAGCAGCGCCGTCTTCTCAAGTCGAGGGGCGGCAAGCCTTCGGGAAACGGTCTTGGTCCGCGTAGCCATCGTAGGGAAGATATCTAGCCCTTTAGCTTGCGCAACGCCTTGCCCGGGGCCGTGGCACCGTGCAAAGCATCCCTGATGTCCAGCAACACCTCGAGCACCAGCTGCTCTCTCTGAAAGGCGGAATCCAGATCCATCATCCGCGCCCGGTCTCCTGCCGCTCGCGCGCGCTCGTACGCCTCTCGATAGATCGACTCCAGGTTCGCCAATATCCTGACTCTAGGTCGCGGACTCATGGGAACTCCAGGCTTGACCGGCGAGAATCTAACCGCCAAACTCCGCTAGGTTCAACATCACCAGGCCGCTGGGCATCTTGGGGAAGAAATAGGTCGATTTCTGAGGCATCGCGGCACCCGCGTCCGCTACCGCCAGCACTTGTTCCACGGCGGGAGGTGAAAGCAATAGGCCGGCCGAAGCCTCTCCCACGGCAAGCTGGCTCACCACTTCCTCTGCCCGCGGAGTGTAGACCACGTTACCGTCCCCGGGTTGCAGCAAAAGCGGCAACACCAGCCGGTCCGCCCAGGCGACTGCGAGATCGCGAACCGCCGGGTGGAGGTCTACTATCTCAGGCGGTTCCAAAGCGGAACGGCGCAGTTCGAAGAACCGCGGCCCTTTCAGCACCAGGACTATATCACTCCCTCGGGACGGCGATTCCACGAGACCGATGCGGAACCATTCGCTCAACGGCTCTCGAATCGATTCCCAGTCGACAGGGCTGCCGTACACCAACCGATGCGTCGGAAGCAACAACAGTCCAGGATCCCGGATTGAAACGATCAGCGCCAGCGTTCGGTCAGCTGCTGGAAACTCCTCCTTAAACGCCAAGGCGGTTTCGTACCGATGGTGCCCGTCGGCTATGTACAACGCTCCCACGGAGGCCTTCCGGCACAGCTCAGCGGCCGTGTCGCCGACTACCTTCCACAGGCGCAGTACACCTTCTTGAAACTCGGCCTCCGCAAACGGCGGCTCGTAAGTGGCAGCCTCTAGGCTGCGTACAAGATCGCCCTCGGGATCCGGGGCCAGAACCAGCAAGGCCTCGCACATCGTGCGGGTTGCTTTCAACAGGGCCAGGCGGTCTTCTCTGGGAGCTCTATGGGTGCGCTCGTGAGGTTTCACCCTACCGGTGGCGAACGGCTCTACCGAGAGGGCCCCGATCAAACCGGTCCTCGAGCGGCGGGCTCCTGCGAGGTCCGAGTACTGGTGCTGAACCACCCAAATCGCGGGCTCCGGATCGCGCACCAACACCCCGGACTTGCGCCACTCCTCGAGTGCCGCGGCGGCGAGCTGGTAACGGTCGGCCTCCCCCTCCGGCAGTATCACCCGAACCACGTTGCACCGGTCCCGAGCAGCCAGCTCGGCACGCTCCGGCGGCGAGATCACGTCGTAGGGAGGAGCGATCAGTTGGCTGAGGCGATCTGCCGCCGCGTATCGCTCCCCTGCGAAGCTGGCAACCAGCTGTGGAAGGCTCATCTGCAAATCAAGCCCACGGCCGGGCCGCGGCCTGCGCCTCGGCCAACATCTTGCGATACGACGCCAGCCGGGAGCTGGCCAGCTCCCCTCGGGCTGCCGCCTCCACTACCGCGCACCCGGGCTCTTCGATGTGCCTGCAGTTGTCGAACCGGCAACCGCTGGCGAACCCCCTCAACTCGGGAAACGCCATTTCCACCTCGTCCGGACTCAAACCCCAAAAACCAATGTCCCTCAAGCCCGGGGTATCCACGACGAACCCTCCTTCATCCAAGCGGTGCATCTCTGCAGCCACAGTGGTGTGCCGGCCGCCTCGGCGACCCACTTCGCCGGTTCTGAGACGCAGGCCCGCCTGAATCGCATTCAGCAAACTCGATTTGCCCACACCGGTCGGACCGGTAACGACGGTCACCCGCCCCAGAAGCAGGCTCTTGAACTCCTCCAGCCCCCGTTGCTCCGGCACGCTGGTGATCACCACCCGATAGCCAGCTTTGCGGTAGGGGGCTGCAAGATCCTCGAGGTGCGGCCCAAGATCGGCCTTATTCATCACCAAGACCGCGGCTAACCGGTTGGCTTCGGCCACGGCGATAAAGCGGTCTATCAAGTGAAAGTCCCAATCCGGCCTCGCCACCGATCCCACGACCGCAACCTGGTCGAGATTGGCCGCCACCACCCGTGCACCGCGCAACTTTCCCGGAGTGCGACGTTTCAACACCGAGCGACGAGGCTCCACCTCCTCTATCGTCGCTGAGCTGTCCCAGTGCAGCTCCAGCAGTACTTTGTCTCCCACCACCACACGCTCTTCTTTCCGCTTCAGCCTGCCCCGCAGGGTAGCGTGCACCTCTTTCCCTTCGGTCCATACCCGGTACCGCCCGCCGAACGCGCTCATTACCACGCCCTGCCGCACAGCTACAGCGGCTCCTTCGCCCGCCGGGCTATGGCTTCCTCCAGCTTCTGTTTGACCTGGTGCAGCGTGAGCTCACCGAGCTTCGCCTCCACCTCTTGCCGAGTTTGTCCGAAAACCAGGTAGTCCGTTTCCAGATGCCCCACCGGCCGCTCGCCGGTCGCCTCCCAGCAGACGAAAAGCAAAGCGCCGCCGAACCTGCCTTGTTCGTCCGCCTGGTCGTCTACGTAGATCGCCACCGAATAGGCCTTCCCGTCCGACCCTCCGAAAGCCGGAGGTCTGGAATGCAATTTGAAATAGCCCGCGAGGGTGGCGTCCGGCTCCATGACACCGCCAAGCAGATCGATCAGTGGAAGGGCGAAGAATTCTTAGCCAGCGGGGTAAAAGCGGCCGCCATTTCGGGCCATCTCTTCCAGCACAGCGGCCGGGGCGAATCGCTCGCCGTAGCGATCCCGGAGCCGGCTTAGCTCGCTCACCACTGTTTGCGCCCCCAAGGAGTCCAGGTACCGCAGCGGACCGCCAAGAAATGGGGGAAATCCGAACCCGTAGATCGCGCCGATGTCACCGTCCCGAGGGCTGCGTACCACTTTCTCCTCCAATGCCCGCGCCGCCTCGTTGAGCAGAGCATATACCATCCTAGCCTGTACTTCGCCTCGAGGCAGAGACGCGGCGGGGCGTAGTCCGAGCAAGGAGTACACACTCGGGTCCACCCCCCGCCGGCGCCCTTTGCTATACAGATAGAAACCCCTGCCGCTCTTGCGCCCCAGCCTATTCTCCTCGGTCATTCGCTGTATGCCGGCGATCGGCCGCAGCCTTTCCCCGAAAGCCTGGTACATGACCGCCGCCGACTTAAGAGCCACGTCCAGCCCTACCTGATCCAAAAGAGTGATCGGCCCCACCGGGAAACCAAAGGCAACCATGACCTGGTCGATGGTTTCGATGCGAACTCCTTCCTCCAGGAGTCGCCCGGCCTCGTTCACGTACGGCGCCAGTATCCGATTCACCCAGAAGCCTGGGGAGTCGCGCACCACGATTACCGTCTTTCCCATCTTGCGGCCGAAGGCGACGGCAGTGACCGCAGCCCAAGGCGCAGTACCTTCTGCCAAAATCACCTCGAGCAGCGGCATCCGCTCTACTGGCGAAAAGAAATGCATCCCCAGCACCCGCTCGGGACGCCGAACCGCCTGGGCTATGCGGGCGATAGGAATCGTGCTGGTGTTGGAAGCGATGACGCAGTCTTCCTTCACCTCTGCCTCGATCTCCCGAAACACCCGCTGCTTTACCTCCAGGTCCTCGAAGACCGCCTCGATCACCAAATCGGCGCGCCCGAATCCGGCCCAGTCGACGCCGCCCGAAAGCAGCGCCAGTAGCCGCCGGTGCTCGTACTGGTCGATCCTCTTGCGTCTGAGCCTGTCGTCCACGATGCTACGGGCGTTAGCCAAACCCTGGGCGACTCTAGCAAGGTCGGTGTCTTTGAGCCGCACATCGACACCCGCCTGGCTTACCGCAACTCCCCCTATCGCCGCTCCCATGAATCCGGCGCCCACCACGCAAACGTTCTTCACCGGTCGCGGCTCGGGAGCTGGTCCCTCGACGCCCGGGTCTTTCTTGAGGGCACTGGTGGCGAAGAAAATTTGCACCAGGTTGCGCGAGACATCCCCGACGGCAAGCCGGGCAAACCATTCCGCCTCGGCCGCTAGACCGGCCTCCATCCCGCGGCCCAAGCCTCGGGATATGGCGTCCAGCGCGGCCAGCGGAGCGGGATAGTGACCTTTGGTCTGCGCCAGCACCTTGCGCCGGGCCAAGGGCAGGACCAGCCACCTGCCGGGACCGCTCCGATCGAGCAGCAAGGCGGCGACCCCTCCTTTCGAGCGGCGAGGTCTCCAGCCTTCGGCAAGGCGAACTGCCACCTGGTGAGAGATGCGCTCCAAGATTGCCGGGTGCACTAGCTCGTCCACGATTCCGCGGCGGAAGGCTGCTTTTGCAGGAAGGGTTTTGCCCGCGAGGATTATATCTAGCGCCGCGCGCAGCCCAATGAGGCGGGGCAGCCGCTGGCAACCTCCAGCGGCTGGTATGATGCCCAACTGCACTTCCGGAAGGCCGATCAGCGTCTTGGGATGGTCGGTCGCGATGCGATAGGTGCAGGCCAGAGCGGTTTCCAGACCGCCACCCAGACAGGCGCCGTGGATCGAGGCAACCACCGGTTTAGGGAAACTGGCCAGGCGGTTTATCAGCGCTTGCCCGGAACGTACCAGCGCTCGAGCCTCTTCCTGCGAGCGCAGCGCCACGAACTCATCGATATCGGCGCCCACGATAAAGTTGTCCGTCTTCCCGCTCGCGAGCACCACGGCACGCACCGAGGAATCTCTTTCCAGCTCGGGGAAGAGGCTTTCCATCTCTTCCCGGACAGCTTTGGTGATCTTATTGATCGGTTCCCCGGGAAGGTCCAGGACCACGTACGCCACGCCATCTCGTACGGAAACGGTGAAGCAGGATTGATTCAACGTCTCTCCAGCACCATGGCGAACCCCATGCCGCCCTGGGCGCAAACCGAGATCAAGCCGAACTGCGAACCCCGCCGCTTCATTTCATTAGCCAGGGTGAGCGTGATTCTCCCACCGGTGGCACCGAAAGGATGGCCGATCGCGATCGATCCCCCCATGACGTTGAGAATGTCCCAGTTCACCTTGCCGATCGGCTCCGAGCGGCCCAAATGTTTTGCAGCCCACTCACGGGACTCGAACGCCTGGATGTTGGACAACACCTGGGCGGCGAAAGCTTCGTGCATCTCCACCAAATCGAGATCGCTCCAGGAGATTCCGGCCCGTTCCAAAGCCTTGGGCACAGCGTACGCTGGTCCCATGAGCAGCTGGTCACCAGGATCCAGCGCCGTCACCGCGTAGGAGCGAATGTAAGCCAGCGGCTCGTAGCCCAGTGCCTTGGCCGCGTCCTCGCTCATGAGGAGCACGGCAGACGCCCCGTCGGTGAGCGGAGACGAGTTTCCCGCCGTCACCGTCCCGTATCGCCGGTCGAAGACCGGCTTCAAGGACGCGAGCTTCTCGAGGGAGGTGTCGGCCCGAATCCCGTTATCGCGGTCGATTACCTTGCCCTCCGGAGTGAGGACCGGCGCGATCTCCTCCAGCAACCGACCGTCCTGGGTTCCCGCCAGCGCCAACCGGTGGCTGCGCAGGGCGAACTCGTCCTGGGCCTGGCGGGTGATGCCGTTCAGCTTGGCCATCTTTTCGGCCGATTCGCCCATGGTCTCGCCAGTGGAAGGTTCAGCGATTGCGGGGGCGACAGGAACCAAGTCCTTGGGCCTGATTCGAGCTAGCAGGCGCAAGCGTTCGCCCAAAGTTTTGGCGCGGTTGAAGGCGATCAAGGTGTCGGCGAAACGGCGGGAGTGGAGAACCGGTATGTCCGATAGGCTCTCGGCACCTCCCGCTATTACCACGCGGGCCTGTCCCAGGGCGATCTGGTCGTGCGCTTGAGCGATCGCCGTGTTAGCCGAGGCGCAGGCCCGGTTGACCGTAGCAGCCGGGATCGTTCGGGGAAACTGCGGTAAAAGGCTCACCTCGCGCGCCAGATTGGGCGCCAGCGGGCTCGCCACGACTTGGCCAAAGTACATCTCGTCCACCTCGTGCCCGTCCAGGTTGGCTCGATGCAGCAGCTCGATGGTGGCGTGGCGGGCGAGATCTACCGCGCTCAAGCTACGAAGCTCCGTGCCGGCCTTGCAGAACGGAGTCCGGCACCCGGCCACGATGGCGACCCGCTTATGGTCGGAGAGCATCGGTTTCAAGCTATGCGAGGCGGCTCAAAATAGGAACTGAGGCGCACGGGGAACCTGAAGCAGGAAAACGGGACAAAGTTGCCAGCTAGCGTTGGGAGTCCTATACTGTTTGCCGCTGCGAATGGGGGAGGATATTCGGCGTTGGAGGTCAGGTCGCCGGGGAGCTTCGGTTCGAAGGCTCAGGTTTCGAGCGTGTCGAGGGGGCGCCGCGCCAGTACACTGGCCAACGCCATAGGGCGACCCTCGACGAGCTCCACCACTTCGCGAGCCAGCACGATCTCGAAGGGTTCGGCCAGCCGCATTATCTCCCCGGGTTTCAGCAAGTGATCCGCCGAGGTAGGTCCCCATCCGAACTGGCGCTGAGCCTCGAGAAAAGTCTCGCAGAGGAGGAAGCCCCCGGGTCTTACCGCTTCTCTGAACTCCGCCATCCGCGCGCGATCGAGGTAGTTGAAGACCATTACCACATCGAATGCGCTGCCGGGAATCGGATAACTCGCCAGATCGGCGGCGATCCATCGTATGGGAAGACCGCGGCTTCGCTGCCGAGCGAGAGCTATTCGGGCGCTGTCGGAATCGATCGCCACTACCCGGGCGCCCAATTTCGCAGCAGCTATCGCATGCCGCCCCGAACCACAGGCGACGTCCAGCACTCTGATTCCGGGGCGGATCACCCGTGCGTGCCAGAGGAACCAGCTGCTCGGTCGCTCCCGAACACCTGAGCCTTCCGTGGCAACCTCCTTCAATCAGGAGACCCGTGCGGCCAGCATCGCCGCCATGGCCCGAGAGACGGTGGACCTGCTGGTCATCGGAGGGGGGATCACCGGCTGCGGTATAGCACGCGACGCCGCCATGCGCGGCATCCGCACCGCGCTCGTAGATAAAGGAGACTTCGGATCGGGTACCAGCAGCCACACCTCCCGCCTGATCCACGGCGGACTGCGATATCTGGAAACGGGAGAATGGCGATTGGTACTGCAAGCCAGTCGCGAACGCCGAATTTTACTGGGCATCGCCCCCCATCTGGTGCGCCGTAGATCCTTTGTCTTTCCCGTCTACAGTGGCGGCAGGGTCCCCCGCTGGAAGCTAGCAGCCGGACTTTGGCTTTACGATCTCCTGGCGCTGTTCCGGAATGTGCGCGCTCACCGCAGACTCAGCAAGCGGGAGGTCCTCAAGGCCGAGCCTGGCCTTCGGCCCCAAGGCCTTAAAGGAGGAGCCCGTTACTTCGACGCCCAGTGCGACGACGCCAGGCTGGTGCTGGCCAACGCCCGCAGCGCCCACTACCACGGAGCGCTCGTGGCCAACTACGTCGAAGCCACCGAATTCCTGACCGCTGGCGGCAGAATCTGCGGGGTTCGCGCCGTGGACCGCATGACCGGACGCGAGTTCACCATCAGGGCGCTGGTCGTGGTTAACGCCACGGGCCCTTGGTCGGACCGACTCAGACCGGCATCTGGGGAGCGGTTACTGCGACCCACCAAAGGGGCGCACGTGGTCGTAAGGCGAGACCGCCTGGGAAACCGGGAAGCGGTGGTTATCACCTCTCCGATCGATGGGCGGGTGATGTTCATCCTCCCCTGGGGAGAGCTCTCCTACATCGGTACCACCGATACGGACTGCGAGGAAAGCCCCGACGAGGTTCGGGCGACGGCCGCCGACGTCGTCTATCTGCTGCGTTCGGCCAACGCCTATTATCCTGCGGCACGCCTCTCCCTGGAGGACGTCCTCTCCACTTGGGCAGGTCTGCGCCCGCTTTTGCGCTCCGACGGCCAGCGCAATCCCAGTCAGGTTTCCAGGGAACACAAAGTAGTCGAGCACCCCGACGGTCTGATAACCGTCGTTGGCGGGAAACTGACCACCTACCGGCTGATGGCGGCGGAAGCTGTGGATCTGGTCACTCGCAGGCTGCACCAACTGGATGGCCGGCCGATTCCCAAAAGGCCCCCGACGCACCGCGAACCCCTACCCGGCGGAGAGGCGCGCGACCTCGGCGTGATCGCTCGAGAGATAGAGGAGCTGGGTTTTCCTCCCCGACTGGCGGCCTATCTGGTGGAGCGATACGGCACCGAGGCGATGGCGGTCGTGCGTCTTGCGCGAGCGGACAAAACTTTGAATCGGCCCATTGCCGAAGCTCATCCGGCGATCCTAGCTGAGCTGCTCCATGCGATACAACGGGAAATGGCTCTCACCCTTTGCGATCTTCTGATCCGACGTACTCACGTCTTTTACGAGACCGGGGATCATGCAGTGGCCGCCGCACCCGCGGTGGTGGATCTGGCTGGAGAAGCACTAGGATGGGATGCTCCCCGCAAGGCAGCCGAGCTTGCGGCCTATCTGCAACAGGTGGAGCGCAGCCTTGCCTTCAGAGCGGAGATCGCGGCCGGGGCGGAGGCTAGCTGATCAGGCGACGCACCCGCTCCAGATCCCGAGCCACCGTGCGGGCGGCCATCAGGAAGACCACTCCTCCCACCATGCCTACGACAGGTAGCAGCAGCATCGCGGTGCGTATGCCGAAGCGATCGGAGAAAGCACCGATCAAGGGGTAGGCGATCGCATCACCTGCCATGTGGGTAAAGAATACGTACGCCCCCATGACCGAAGCGCCCACGCTCGCCGGTACCACGTCGAAAATGGTGGCGCTGACCGGCCCGTGATACCAGGTGAACAGAAACAGCGTTATGAAGAAGAGGGGGATGAACGACTCCAGATCGCGCACGGAAAGAAGCCAGATACACAGCGGTCCCCCGACCAGAAACCCGGCGCATCCGGCTACCACGCGCCCGCTTTTCCATCGCTCGGCCAGTTTGTCTCCCAGCTTTCCTCCCAAGACCACGCCCAACAACCCCGCGGCCAAACCCCAAACGCCGATCGTTCTTCCCGCCACCTGGGGCGGTAGGCCCAACTCGCGCTGGATATAGGAAGGGGACCACCCCACCAAGCCGTTCATGGCGAAGGAGATGAGAGCTCCGCCAAGAAACACCCAGATCAGCGTGGGAGTCTTTAGCACCACCTTGGCTGCTTCTAAGAAATCGTCCAGGGTCGAAAGCGTAGCCGGCTTTATTCGGTCGTGCCGGTGCGCCAAGATGGTACGGAGGCCCCGAACCGCCGTGGCCACTACTCCACCTGCCACAGCCGCTCCGAGCACCGCGCCTTCCACATCGGGGCCCACCCAACCGGAACGATCCAGCAAGTAGGCGGCAGCGAGGCCCAAGGCACTCATCGCCCACAGCGGCCACAGGATGACCACTAGATGCCAGATGGTAAGCTCCAAACTGCGAATCGCATCGCGCAGAGAAAAGGGGCGGATCGCACGGGTCGGGTCTCTCAGCCTGGAAGCCACCAGCGCGAGCAGCAGACCGGGGAGGCCTACCGCCAGAAAGGCTGCTCGCCAGCCGTAAAGGTGCGCCAACTCTCCGCCCAGCCAGATACCGGTCACGCCTCCCACTGCGAGGCCCGACCAAAAAATTCCAAGAGCCAGCGCCCGACCTCGTTGCGGGAAGTAGTCGGCGAGCAAGGACTGAGCCGCAGGAGAATAAGCAGCTTCCCCCACTCCCACCATCGATCGGCAGAACAACAACTGCCAGTAATGGCGAGCGAGGCCGGCCATGCCGGTGAACACGGCCCACAGGGTGACGCCCGAGGCGATCACCGCCCGGCGCGACTTGAGATCGCTCAAGATACCGAGCGGTATAGCGGCAACGGAGAAGACTATAATGTAGGCCGACCCCAGCCATCCCAGCTGGGCATCGGAAACCTTGAGCTCATCTTTGATGGGCTCGAAGAGGGCGAAGATGATGTTGCGGTCGATAAAATTGACCGCGTTTATCAGGGTGAGCAGCGCCAGCGCGTACCAGGCGTATAAACCTGGTCCCTGGGCCGCGATCCTGGGGTCAGGCAACACCCGGTAGTGCGGCGGCCGTGGCGCGTTCGTCCCTGAACTTCTTCGCAGCTCGGTAGGCCTCGAGCAGCTTGCGATTCATCGCTTCCCTCAGGTGGTAGAGCCGCTTCAGTGGCCGCGGCTTGCGGCGCGCCAGCGCATAAGCCGCAACCAGTGGCAACCCCACCGTGCTGTCCAAATAACAGACCACGGCGTCCGGCAGTCGGTCGGGATCCACCTTGCCCCAGCTTACCGCCTCTCCTGGAGTCGCACCCGACAAACCTCCGCTGTCCGGACGCGCATCGGTTATCTGCAGATAATAGTCATGCCCTTTCTCGTCGATGCCCAGCACCTCCTGAATCTGCGGCTCGGTCTGGAGGACGAAATTCTTAGGACTCCCGCCGCCCACTATTAACACTCCGCTCTTTCCTCCCTTCCGCTTGGCATGCAGCACAATCGCGGCGGTCTCGTTCACGTCCGCCGAGACATCGAACCGCAGCTTCCCTCCCTCGAGCGCCTGCTCCGCCACATTCATTCCGATAGAAGAGTCACCCGGAGACGAGGTGTACACCGGCACGCCGCACTCGTGGGCAACACTGAGGATCGATTTCTTGCCTAAACCCAGGGCTTTCTCCCGCTCCCGCAGATAACCCCCTATAAGGTAGTGGTACTCGGCGGTACTCATCGGCCTTTGAAATTCCGGCCGCAGAGACACCTCTCTCAGAAAGAGATCGGTTTTGAGCAGCACCGCGTAGTCGAAGAAGATGTCGTAAATCCGCACCACACCGTTGGCCCTTAAGTCCACGTCGTCTACGAAGGGCGATCCCCGGTGCATACTCATCCCCAGGGCGAAGTGGGCATCGTGATAGAGATTCGCGCCGGTGGAGACGATCCAATCGACAAAACCCGCCTCGATGAGCGGCACCACGACTGACATCCCCAGACCAGCGGGAGTGAGCGCGCCCGACAGACTCATCCCTACGGTGCAGTCCTCGGCCAGCATCTTTTCTACGAACAGGCGAGCTGCATCCCTGAGCCTTCCCGCGTTGTATGCGAGAAACGCGTTGTCGACTAACTCTGCTACAGTCTCGGTGCCGGCGATCGGCTTAGGATCGATCCGCTGTCCACGGAGGTAGTCCTTCTTGCGTTTGGTCATCTGGCTACCCTGGTGTAAGCATTGAAAGCCTCAGACGCCCCAAAGGCGTCTACCATGCCTCAGCCCCGGCCGGATCACCCCCTCTCACCCAGTGGGACGATCCTCCAGCAACTGCCTGCCGACGCTTGCCACCACTACGCGTACCGCCTCCTCCGGGTCGTCGGTGACCTGAAAAAGCTCCAGATCCCTGGGACTGATCATGGCCTCCCTGGCTACTACCTCTTTGAGCCAAGAGACCATCCCTCCCCAATAGTCCCTGCCCATCAGGACCACGGGAAAGTTCCTGATCCGATCGGTTTGAACCAAGGTCAGCGCCTCGAACAACTCATCCAGCGTCCCGTACCCTCCCGGAAAGAAAACGAATCCTCGGGAGTACTTGATGAACATCGTTTTGCGGACAAAAAAGTAGCGAAAATTGATCACCCGGTTGAGGTAGGGATTGGCAGCCTGCTCATGAGGTAGCTCGATGTTGAGCCCGATAGACAGCGTACCCCCCTCGTGAGCCCCTCTGTTGGCAGCCTCCATAATCCCCGGACCGCCGCCAGTGATCACCGCGAAGTTCGCGGCGGCGAACAGCCGCGCGGTCTCTACCGCCTTGGCATACCACGGGTGATCCGGTTTCATCCGCGCCGAGCCGAAGATCGCAACCGCCGTGTCCACGTCCGAAAGCGTGTCGAAACCCTCCACGAATTCGCCCATAATTCGCAAAACCCGCCAAGGATCCGTACGAGTAAACGCCTGCCTCTCCCTAGCCGGGCGCGGAGCCAAAAGAACCTGGTCCGCCGTGGGACGCTGGCCTATGGGCCGCGATCCCTCATCGGTTCTTGAGAAGTTCGATTGCTCTGGCATAGTCGTCACGGTTGTTGTAAAAAAACGGCGATATCCGCACACACCCCGCACGGGCGTCCGCCACGATGTTGGCATCGGCCAGAGTTCTCACGGCAGCCCCGGCGTCCGGGGAGGGGATCAAAACGATCGAGGCCCGGCGTAGAGGATCGGAGGCAACCCTGGGCTCGAGCCCCGCCTCGCTGGCGCAGGCGATCAAGTCCTCCTTGAGCTCGTAAGTGGCAGCGTAGACCCGATCCCACCCTACCTCGGCCAGCAACTCCAGCCCTCCCAGCTGGGCGTGCACCGCGGCCAAGGAAGGAGTACCCTGCTCGAACCGTCGGGCGTCCCCGTGTAACTCAAACCTCCCGGAGTCGAACCGAAACTGATCCCGATCGGCAAACCAGCCGGTGACCGAGGGGGAAAGCTCCTCTATCAGGTCACCCCTCACGTACAAAAACGCTATTCCCGGACCGCCGAGCAACCATTTCAATCCTCCGCCCAAGATAAAATCTACCCCTTCCTTGCGAACGTCCACCGGTATCTGGCCTACACTCTGGTACGCGTCAACCAGCAAAAGAGCTCCTCTGGAATGAGCTATCTCGGCGAGTGCCGGCAAGTCTTGAATGGCGCCGGAGGTGAAGTAAACGTGCGAAGTGGCGACCACCGCGGTGCGATCATCCACAGCCTTCTCGAACAACTCCAGCGGCACACCGATCCCGTCGGGACTCTCCAGGATTTCGACCTCCACCCCCTCTGCGCGCTTGGCCAGCCACTGGTAAGTCAGAGTGGGAAAGTCCAGAGCCGTGGTCACCACCCGGGGCCGGCGGCGATAGTCCAGCGCGCTCGCCACCACTGACACAGCGGTCGAGACCGAGGCGTGCAAGGCCAGCTCCTCCCGACGGGCGCCGATGAGCGAGGCGTAGCGCCCCCTGAGCTCCGCCAATCTGGACCACCAAACATCGTACCAGGCCGCCGCACCCCGCTCCTGCCACTCAGTCAGGAACTGCTCCACCCTGGCGCGAGACCTCGAGGAGAGCGCTCCCAGCGAGCAGGTGTTGAGATAAATTTGCCGATCGAAGACCGGGAACTCCGCGCGGTAGCGCGCTAGCCGGTGCAGTTCTACAGCCGGGCCCGCCATCGCCGCCAATATAGTAGTTAGCGTTGGCACCGTCAGCAGATCGGCCGAGGCCGGGCCGGCAGGAGGAAAGGCCGAGCAGTGAGCGGTATGACCTGGACCAGATTGGCCCTGCGGCTGGCAAGCAGATGTGTGCTCCACCCCAGGTTGGCACTGGACCTCTGGTCCATGCTTTGGGCGTTCCGTGCCCGTGACTGGTACCGCCGCGCCCCTTTCCTCCCCCTGCCCCCGCGGGAGTATGTGCGCTGGCGGATGTACACGGCCTACGGCGACGAAGCTGCCGTTCCGCCGGTGGAAGATGTCATCCGCTTCGCCCAGTGGCGCAGAAAGGTGATGCACCTGTGACCCCTCAGCTGAGAGCCGATCTAGTAAAGCGGAGAGCATTGGAGCTGGGGTTCGATGCCGCAGGGATTACCGACCTCAGTCCGCCGCCGCACGGCGAGGCACTCAAGCGTTGGATTCGAGAGGGAATGGCCGGGAATATGCAATACATGGAGCGGCAATTGGAGGCCCGCCTCAGGCCGGAGACGATTCTGCCGGGAGCAACGCGCGCGGTAGTGGTAACCAAACACTACCTCACCTCCGATCCCCCGGCAGAGAAAGGGAAGGGTAGAGTAGCCAAGTATGCCAGAGGGCGCGACTATCACAAGGCTCTAAGACCGGCGCTCGAAAAGCTAGCACGCTACATTCAATCGCTGGGCGACGCCGACACTCTGGCCAAGCCATATTGCGACGCGGGCCCGGTTCCCGAAAGGGAACTGGCCCAAAGGGCCGGCCTGGGATGGATCGGAAAAAACACCATGCTAATCGATCCCAAGAGAGGCTCCTACTCGTTCATAGCCGCGATCCTTACCGACCTAGATTTGGCCACAGACCGTCCTTTCGAAGCCGACCGATGCGGCAGCTGCACCCGCTGCCTGGAGGCTTGCCCCACCCAAGCGTTCCCCGAGGAACGAGTTTTGGACAGCCGAAAGTGCATCTCTTACTTGACCATCGAGTACCAAGGCGCCACCATAGAGCGGGAACTGGCGGATCGCTTCGGCGACTGGATCTTCGGGTGCGACCTGTGCCAGGATGCCTGCCCCTGGAACCTAAAATTCGCCAAGCCGCCGCGAGACAACTTGCTTAAGCCGGACCCCGATTTGGCATTGCTCGGTCTGGAGGAGATCTTGTCGCTTTCAGACCTGGAGTTCAGAAAGCGTTTCGGCGGCACCGCCATCACCAGGGCGGGCAGGCAAGCGTTACAACGAAACGCGGCAATCGTTAGAGAACTCCAGAACCGGGAGAGCCTATGCCGGACGTCCCCGAAGCCGTAACCGACCCGGTCCTTAGAGAAAAGCTCACCGAGATTCAGAGGCGCCTTGCCGAGGAGCTCCACCAGGTAGATCCGCACCGCCGACTGGTGGGACGGCCCCTTAGCTTCCACATCATCGGCGGCCACACCTGCGAGATCGTCTACCGGGAAGTACCCAGGATAGATGAGAACGAGCTTCTGGGAATAAAGCGGCTGATCGGACACGAGTGCTTCTGCAGCGTCACCCCCCACACCGCCGAGACCCTCACGGTACGCTTCGTAATCCCGCTCAAGGGCTGACGACGATAGCTACATCGTCGCATCAGTATCGCATCATCAATCGATCAACACAACACTTGCAGGCTTCGTAGCTTGGCTCCTAAATGCCTATCTTTCAATATGTTAAGACTATAAAGCTCGAATTTACATAATCTGTGGATAAGCGGAATCCGATCAGCTTTGCGCCACCGTTGGGTGCGTTCGGTGAGCTGCCCGGGCTTCCCCTAGAGCCGGACCCATGCGCAGATGGCCGTTTAACTCCGCGCCTTCTTGGACCACTATCCTGGGCGTCGTGACGTCGCCGTGAATTGAGGCTCCGGCCTGCACTTCCACTCGCTCCGTGGCCTGCACCGCTCCTCTTACTTCGCCTCCTACGATGGCCTCGGCCGTTTCGATGTCGCCCTCTATTAGGCCCCCTTTTGCCACCAGCACCTGTTTGTGGGCTCTCACGTTACCCACAACCTGGCCCTCGATTTTTACAATCCCCTCGCTTTCGATCTCTCCGGAAATCTTAGTACCGGAATCGATGATCGATATTCGCGCGTCGGACATGACTTCTCTGCGAGTATTCATAGCTGTGGGCTCGGGATCAAGGATCTAGGATCTATCTGCTGGCCATTGCGCCGTATTTCGAAATGCAGGTGGGGAGCTGTCGACCGGCCGGTCGAGCCGGAAAGGCCGATCACCTGTCCCGCCTGTACCGTATCGCCCCTTGTGACCAAGACTCGGGAGGCATGTCCGTACATGGACTGGTAGCCGTCGGGGTGATTTATCAGCACATAGCTACCGTAATTGGGATCGACGCCCGCCTCGGTCACCACGCCACCACCGGCCGCTCTGATCGGCGTGCCGGCTCGCACCGCTATATCGAGCCCCGAGTGGGCTTCAGTTTCCGCTCCGGTCCCCATTGGGCCGCGGGTGACGATCCCCGGTTCGTCGAGGGGCCAATATACTGGGGCCGTGGGGCCTGGGCGGTAGCGGGGTACCTGGTCGGGATTGCTGGCCACCACTGGACGCAAGACTTGGAGACCGCCGTGTTCCTCGGGATGTGGAGGGACGATGTCCGCTCCTAGCATGGTGCGCACCTGTTCGTAGCGCGACTCGATCTCTTCGAGCCGGGCTGCCAGCAGCCGTACTCGCTCGCTTTCAGCCCTAAGGGCGGCGACTTCGCGGCGCAGGCCGGGAACGCTAGCCGCAGTTCGGGCTATCGGGGCGTACGACACGGCCGCCACGACAATCAGAGCTACGACGACCGCCGCGCCGATTACGCCCGCTCGCACCAGGCTCAGCGGCAAGCGGTACTTACGAGATCGGGGATTGCCGTCGGTATGAACGATGATCGTTACCCAGCGGCCGGGGGCGCTCACTAGCAGTACTCCTCACCCAGGATCAGCTCCAGCACCCGCTGGAGGTCGTCGCCGGAGTAAAAGCTTATCGAGATCTTCCCGCCCTTTCCACGAAGCACCACGAAAACGTCGGTCTGTAGTTTCTTCCTCAGTTGATCCTCGATCCGCTGCACTTCAGGGTCCACTCGCCGGCGAGGGCGTTTGGTTTCGGTTTTGCGTCCAATTCCAGCAGTCCGGGCGAGAGCCTCCAGCTCCCTTACCGCCAGTCCCCGCTCCACGGCGAGTCTGGCCATTCTCAGCGTTTCCCGCTGGTTTTTTAGACTCAAGAGCGCTCTGGCGTGGCCTGCAGACAGCGCGCCCGAGTGAAGGAGCTCTTGGACTTCCTCGGGAAGTTGCAGCAGCCTCAGCACGTTAGCGACGGTGGGTCGGGCACGTCCTACCATGGCGGCCACCTCTTCCTGGGTAGCGCCGAACTCTCGGATCAATCGCTCGTACCCTATGGCCTCTTCGATCGGGGACAGGGCGTCCCGCTGGAGGTTTTCGACCAGCGCCAAGCTGAGGGCGGTGCGGTCGTCGACGTCTCTGACCAGAGCACCGATCGTCTCCCAGCCGAGTCGTCTTGCAGCCTGGCAGCGCCGGGCCCCGGCGATGAGCTGGTAGCGTCCTCCCGAGGCGGGGCGAACGACGATCGGTTGTAGCAGGCCCGACTCCCGCATCGATTCGCTGAGTTCGGCCAGGGCTTCTTCGGGGAAATCGCGCCGCGGCTGGAACGGGTTGGGAAGAATCGCGTCCAGGCGGAGGTGTCGAAGTTCTTCTCCCTGCTGTTGCTCCAGAACGGCGGGGCCCAAGAGTGCGGCCAGCCCGCGCCCCAGGCGGCGATTCGAAGCTTGACTCACAGGACCGCCTCCTTTACCAGAGCCTCGTTCCTGCTCTCGAGGCGTTTGATCAGCTCTTGTGCTAAGGCCAAGTAACTCCTCGCGCCTATTGACTGGACGTCGTAGAGCAGTATCGGCTTGCCGAAGCTGGGGGCTTCAGCCAGACGCACGCTTCGAGGTATCACGCTTTGGAAAACTTGGCCGCCGAAGTATTCTCGGGCCTCCTCCGCCACCTGTTTGGAAAGATTGAGTCGAGCGTCGTACATCGTGAGCAGTACGCCCTCGATGCTTAGGCCGGGGTTGAAGTTCTGCTGGACCAGCTTGATGGTGTTGAGCAGCTGCGAGAGCCCCTCTAGGGCGTAGTATTCGCATTGGATCGGGATCAGCACCGAGTCCGCAGCGGTAAGCAGGTTGAGCGTGATCAGCCCCAGGGAAGGCGGACAGTCGATCAGGATGAACTCGTAAGATTCCCTCAGCGATACCAGGCAGTCCCGCATCACGTACTCGCGGCCGGGAAGAGACACTAGTTCGATCTCGGCGCCTACCAAATCGGCGCTTGCAGGGACCAGATCCAGGTAGGGAACGTGAATCTGTTTGCGCACCACACTGGGGAGGGGAACGCCGTCCATTAGGGCGTCGTAGAGCGATCGCTCAAGGCTCAGCCGGTCGATCCCCAGGCCGCTGGTGGCGTTGGCTTGGGGGTCGCCGTCGATGAGGAGCGTATGGCGTTCAGCTACTGCCAAGCAAGCCGCAAGGTTGACGGCGGTTGTGGTCTTGCCCACCCCGCCTTTCTGATTGGCAATGGTGATAACTCTAGCTGACACAGTTATCCTTTTGTCTCTAAATCACTTATGCAATAGACCCGGGCTCACCCTAGGCTCGCAGCTCCCCCCTCGGCAGCTGAGAATCGCGCCAATATAGCTTCAGGGAGGAGAAGCGTAAAGTCTTAACTGGCTTAAAAGTATCCGACCGGCACCAACAGCCGGTGTTTCACGTGAAACATTGTGCCGCTGCACGGCGGTTGACTGGGAGAGGCAGCCGTTGAGCGGCCGCATGGCCACCTTACAGAACAAGCCTAGCCTTTGGGAGCAAAGGATCCTGGCTTCGAAAGCGGGGTTAGGCCACTTGTCGGCGTCTTTTCAGAACTTCGAAGACGAGGTTCTGCAAGTCGCTGGGTGAAACCCCTGGGATCCTGCCTGCCTGGGCGAGAGATTGAGGCCTAATGCGGTCCAGCTTCTGGCGCGCCTCGGTGCTGAGCGACTTCAGTTCTAGGTATGGCAGGTCAATGGGCAGGCGAAAGTTGGCCATCTCGGAAAGCCTGCGGCCGGCCTGGCGCTCGCGCTCCAGATAACCCTCGTACTTGAGCTCTATCTCGACCGACATCAGAGCTTCAACTTGATCGTTGCCAACCGAGCCTAAAGCGGCCGCCTCCAACAGCTCGCGCAGCCGCACCCGCGGCCTCCGCACCAGATCGGCTATTCTCATAGGCTCCTCCAGCGGCCGATCCCCCCAAGCCACGAGCCACTGATTCGCTGCTTCCGGAGAGATACTGGTAGTACGGCTCGATTGTAGGAGCTGCTCTTCTTGCTCCAACCTCCGCTCCAACACCTCCACCTCGTGAGGCTTGAGCATGCCCAGCTCGCGGGCCAGCGGGCCCAGCCGCTTGAGCGCGTTGTCCTGCCGCAACAACAGGCGAAACTCCGCCCGCGAGGTGAACAACCGGTACGGCTCGTCCACGCCCCGGGTCACCAGATCGTCCACCAAGACCCCTATGTAAGCAGTATCCCGACCCAACATGACCGGCTCCTCGCCCCTCGAGCGGCGCACCGCATTGATCCCCGCCACCACGCCCTGAGCGGCCGCTTCCTCGTAACCGGTAGTCCCGTTGATCTGTCCCGCAAAGAACAGCCGCTCAATCGCCTTTAGCTCGAGCCAGGGTGTCAGTTGATGCGGCGGGTAGTAGTCATATTCGATCGCATACCCCGGCCGCGTCATTCGCGCCCGCTCGAGACCGGGAACCGCCGCCAAGAAGCGAAGCTGCACCTCAACCGGAAGAGAAGTTGACAGGCCGTTCAAATAAAGCTCGCAAGTATCGAATCCCTCCGGCTCCAAGAAGACTTGGTGCCGCTCGGCCTCGGGGAACTTTACTACCTTGTCCTCCACAGACGGACAGTAGCGCGGGCCGCGACCGGATATTGCTCCGCCGTAGAGGGCCGAAGCCTCGAGATTCTGCCGTATAATTTCCTTTACCTCCTCGCCCGCCCAGGTAATCCAGCAGGGCCTCTGCTCGGGTCGCTTAACCTTCTCAAAATGCGAAAACCGATACTCGGGCATCTCCCCGTCTTGGCGCTGTAGCTTTGAGAAATCGACCGTCCTGCCATCGACCCGAGGAGGTGTCCCGGTCTTGAACCGCTCCACTGTCAGACCCAAAGCCTCCAGCTGCTCAGCTATGTCCACCGCCGCCGGGTCTCCGGCGCGGCCAGCGGCGATCCGCGTGTTGGTCCCGATGTGGATCTTCCCCCTAAGGAACGTCCCAGCAGTAAGGATTACGGCGTCGGCCGAAAGCTCCTGCCCGTCCATTGTCCTGACACCTATCACCTTCTCGTCGCTAAACTTGAGCCCGGTCACAGTGCCCTGGAGCAGCATTATGTTCTGGTCTTCTTCAAGCAATTGGCGGACCGCTCTGCGATATATCGTACGGTCGCACTGCGCGCGAGGAGCCCAGACCGCAGGACCTTTCGACCGGTTCAGCATCCTAAACTGGATAGTGGCCCGGTCCGCTGCTCGCCCCATGATCCCCCCGAAGCAGTCTATTTCTCTGACCACAGTACCCTTGGCTATCCCGCCGATAGCGGGATTGCAGGACATCTGGCCGATTGTGTCCAGGTTCGAGGTTACGAGCAGCACTCGGGCTCCCATCCGGGCCGCGGCGGATGCCGCCTCGCAGCCCGCATGGCCGCCACCAACCACTACGATTTGGACCATAGAGCGTCTAAACCTACCTAGCCGCCACCCAGCGAACCAGCTCCCTTACTCCGGGCCGCTTGCCATACATCAAGATGCCGACCCGATAAATCCTCGCGGCAACCCAGATGACACCCCACAAGCCCAGCATCAAAAGAACCACAGAGGCCGCGAGCTGGTCTGCTGCCACCTCCCCCGCGGCCCAGCGCACCGGCATAGCTATGGGGGAAGTAAACGGAATCAAGGAAAGCGTAACCGCCATCGATCCTGCGGGGTCGTTCAAGATCCCGATCATCAACAGCGAGGGAAGGACCAATATCATCACCACCGCGTTGGCAGCCTGCCGCGCTTCCGCCTCGCTCCCGGTCATCGCCCCGACGGCAGCGAACATTGCGGCGTAGAGGAAATAACCCAACAGAAAGTAGCAGAGAAAAATCGTTGCCGTCGAAAGCGGCACCTCCGGAAAGCTGCCCGCAGCGGTCAGCCCCGGCTGGCCCAAAAGGCGCGCGATCAAGTCCCGCTGCTCCAGCGCCAAAGCGGCGAAAGCCACCCAGATCCCGAACTGAAGCAACCCCACACTACCCACCCCCAAGATCTTGCCCGCCAGCAGCTCGAAAGGCCTTAAGCTCGAAACCAAGAGCTCTATCACCCGGGAGGTCTTCTCCTCCACTACCGCGCCCATGACGTTGGCGCCGTAGAGCAGTATCCCCATGTAGAGGAGAAACCAGATCACGTAGGCCAGCAAGAAAGAACCCTCACCGGAGGTCCGGGTGGTCCGAGAGCCCGCGATCTTGAGGGTCTTGAATTCCAGCGGGATGCGGGCTCGGCTCACCACCCCAGGATCGACCCCAGAGCGGCTCAAACGCTCGCCAAAGACCGCCTCTTCGAGGAGCCCTTCCAAGAGGCGCATGTCCGTAGGCGACGTCACATTGGATCCCCGGTATTCCAATTTCCCGTCTTCCACCGCGGCGTCGGTCACTATCACGAAGCCGTGCAGCACCTTGAGACCGACCAGCTCGGCGAGGGAGTCAGCCATCTCCTCCAGCTGTCCTACCGGCGTTTCTACCCTGCTCGCTCGGAGCAACGGCGCCTGATCCAGGTGCTCCGTCAAACGCTCCCCGAACCCCCCGGTGGTGGCGTCCAAAACGGCCACCGTCCGCTCCCCGGCCCCCCGGGAAGCCATGATCATCGGCACGGCTATGAAGGCGAGCATCAGGAGCGGACCCACGACTGTGGTGACGATGAACCACTTGCTCCTGACCCGCTCCAGGAACTCCCTGTGAACCACCACCCAGACCTTGTTCACTGCGCCGTTCCACCCACCTTGTCGATAAAAATCCGGTGCAACGACGGCTCGCTCACCTCGAAGCGGGTCACCTTGGCCCCGGCCCTGAGCACCCGCTCCAGCACTTCTTGGGGTGCGACTCCGTCTGCCAGCTCCAGCTCCGCATACTGGCCGTAGCGGTCCACCTTAGTCACTACCGAGCGGTCCTCGAGCGCTTCGTCGATCAATGCGTCGCGCCACTCTTCAAGCGCCAAGATCACGTGCTTGCCACCATGAGCCCGTTTTACCTCACTCAACGGCCCGTCTACCACTTTCTTCCCGCGGGCAATTATGCATACCGAGTCGCAGAGCTTTTCGGCGTGCTCCATGATGTGGGTTGAAAAGAGGACCGTGGTACCCCTCCGGGCCAGCTCTACCACGGTGTCCTTCAACACCTGACTGTTCACCGGATCCAGCCCCGCGAACGGCTCGTCCAAGATCAGCAGCTCGGGATCGTGAAGCACCGTAGAAATGAACTGGACCTTCTGCTGCATCCCTTTGGAAAGCTGCTCTACCTTGCGGGCCGCCCACTCGGAAAGACCCAGGCGCTCCAGCCACTCGCCCGCCTTACGCCTCGCCTCTCTGCGCCCGACCCCTCGAGCCTCGGCTAGGAAAACCAAGAGCTCGAGAACCTTCATTTTGCGGTACAAACCCCGCTCCTCAGGTAGATAACCAATGCGGGACGCCAGCGTGCGATCCCAAGCGGGCCGGCCCAACACCTCCACGGTTCCCTCGTCGGGCAACAGTATGTTGAGAATCATTCTAATGGTGGTGGTCTTGCCCGCGCCGTTGGGTCCCAGGAGCCCGTAGAGGCTGCCGCGAGGGATGCTCAACGAAAGCGATTCGACCGCGGTGTGGCCGGAGTAGCGCTTGGTGACTCCGCGCAATATTACGGCCTGGGTTTCGCTCATGCGCCACCAATGAAAAGTTTCACGAGCAGCTCTCAAGCTCTAAAGTTTCGCGAGCAGCTCTTGAGCCCTACGGTACGAGCGGTGAAAAGTTCCGCCAGTAGCTCTACAATACAGCTGAGCTACCGATCTTCGCCAGTCGCGGGCCCGGGTTCGGGAACTCCCGGCGCTCGAAGGAGGTTAGCTTTTCGGTGGCAAGCGACAGCGAGCGGGTTTTCGAGGAGCGCCTCTCGCAGCACCTGGACGGCCTCTACCGGACCGCACTGCGCCTGGAAGGGAGCGAGCGCAGAGCGGGGGAATTGGTCGTCGCCGCTGTAAGGCGTGCAGCCCGTGCCGGGAGGCGTACTCTTTCGGAAGGGGCGTTGCGGATGGAGCTGTTCCGCCGCTTGCTCGAGCAAGCGCGCTGGACGCCTCCGGCCGGCGTAATCGCGCCCGGCAGGTACTGCTCGGGCTGGACCGACTGGAGCCAGGTGACTGACGCCCGGTTGCTGGAGGCGATCGACAGGTTGGAGCTACCCTTTAGGTTGACCATCTGGCTGCACGACGTCGAGGGATTCAATGCCGCTGAGGTGTCGCAGTTGCTGGGGCTGTCGCTGGAGGATACCAAGTGCTGTCTTTACGGCGCCCGCGGCGCAGTGCACGAGGCTATCTCGAGCCTGCGTCTCAGGGCCTGAAGCGAGGAGCGTATGCCTAGTTGCGAAGAGACGCGTTTGGCGTTGTGGCCTGAACCCGGTCCTCGCCGTCCTTCCGCCGAGCTGTGCGCGGCGTTCGACCACTATACCCAGTGCCAAGCCTGCCAGAATTTCTTCGCGCTTCAGCGTGAGCTGAAGGAGCGGCTGAAGCGTGCCGGGCGGGCCACTGTGGCTCCTCGCGAGCTCCGCGAGCAGGTTTATGCCGAGCTGGCGGCGGCTAGGGTTGCCGAGGTTTCGCGCCGCCGGCGGCTAACCGCTCTGGGCGCCGTTGCGGGCGGGGCTGCGGCGGTGGTCGCCTGGTTGCTGTTCTATCAGCCCGCCCCTTCGGCCGAAAGGTTGGCTCAGCCGTTCGTAGACGAGGTACTGAGGGAAATGCCGCAAGGGATGGTAGCGCAGGCGGATTCCCGAATCCTGGCCCGATGGTTTGCTGAACGGCTGGGGCACGCGGTCCCGGTGCTGGACATTCCCGGAGCGGAGCTGGTGGGTGGAAGAATCGCGTATATCGAGGGCGTGCGGAGCGCTGCGCTGCACTATCGCGCCTGGGGCATGCCGCTCATCTACTTCGTGGTTCCGGGCACTTCGCTGTTGGGCCGGGAGATTTCCGAGGACGAGCTGGTCATCTTGTCTTCCCGCGGCTTCGAGGTGGTCGTATGGCGCGAGCCGGAAGCGCTGCATGCGGTGGCGGCTTCCCTGCAGAGGTCGGAGCTCATGGCGATCGCCGACGAATGCCGCAGGAAACTTCGCGGGGCGACGTGAATCCGGCGGAGCAGCTCAATCGTTCCGGCCGGTCCCGATAGCCTTTTCCAAAGCCGAGCAGGCGAGCAGCGCGCAGGGGATCCTTGCCGGGAAACGTGCCAGTGGGGCTAGCTCTCGAAGCTCGCCCAGTGCAGTCTCCGCCGAGGTCGGGGCTTCTCCCTTTATAAGCTGGCGGAAGCTCCTGCACACCTTTAGAGCTTCATCCAACGATTTCCCTTTCAGCGTTTCGGTGAGGAGGGATGCCGCAGCCTGGCTCACGGCGCAGCAGCGGCCCGAGAAAGTTGCAGCCTCGATGCGGCTTCGGGCCACTTTAAGCGCCATCGTAAGATCGTCCCCGCAAAGGGGATTAGCCGCGCTCGCACGGTGAGTTGCATCGGAGAGAGAACCACGGTTGCGCGGTTGGCGGTAGTGCTCCAGTACCAGGTGCTGATATAGCTGACCAGCCGGCCCGCTCACCGACGTTTTCTCAGCCATACCGACCCATTCTCCACCTTCACCTCGTAGCAGGTCAGCGGATCGGTGGCAGGGAGTTCCACCACGCTTCCGTCGCGAACGTCGAAGCGGGCCCCGTGAAGGGCGCACTCGATGGTGTACTCTTCCACCATCTCTCCCGCACTGAGGGGGAACTCGGCGTGACTGCAGCGATCTTCGAAGCCGAACACTCGATCCCCCACACGCACCAGACACACCCGCTCACCGTCGGGAAGCTGAGCGCCGTACGGCGTCCCTTCGGGAATCTCGCTCAGTTGCGCTACCGGTACGAAATCGCTCACGTCACTCGGTCGTTACCGGTTCTTTGGCTCCCTGCAATGCTGCTTTCAGAGTATGCCAAGGCAAGTTGGCGCACTTGACGCGGGCCGGAAAATCGCGAACCCCGGCGAATGCAGCGAGCTTTCCCAGAAGTTTGCGATCCGGAGCCAGGTCTCTCGGCCCGGTGACCATCTCGTGAAAGGCTCGGAACAGCGCTTCGGCTTCTTCGGTGGACTTCCCCAGCACCGCTTGCGTCATCAGCGATGCCGAAGCCTGCGATATGGCACAGCCCGATCCCTGGAACCCGATATCCTTGATGGTGTCGTCCTCCACTTTGAGAAATAGCTGTATCCGGTCCCCGCACAGCGGGTTGTCGCCGAAGGCTGTGCGGTTGGCGCCTTCTAGGGACCGGAAGTTCCGGGGGTTTCGGTTGTGGTCGATGATCAGTTGTTGGTAGAGATCCTCCAGGTCCGGCATCAGCCGAACACCTTCCGCACTTTAAGCAGCGCGCTAATGAGCGCGTCCACCTCTTCGTTGGTGTTGTAGAGCGCGAACGAGGCACGCGCCGTAGCGGGCACCCCGAAAAATTCCATCACCGGCTGAGTGCAGTGGTGGCCCGTTCGGATGGCTACCCCTTCCTGGTCCACTATGGTTCCCACGTCGTGGGCGTGAATTCCTTCCAGCACGAACGAGATCACCGGCGCCTTGTGGGCAGCGGTTCCGATGATCCTGAGCCCGGGCACTTCCGAGAGGCGCTCCGTGGCGTACGCCAAGAGATCGGCTTCGTGAGCGGCGATCTGCGCCTGGTCCAAACCTTCGAGGTAGTCGATCGCGGCGCCCAAGCCTATCACCCCGGCGATGTGCTGAGTGCCAGCCTCGAACTTGGTCGGTGCCGGAGCGTAGGTCGTCCGGGCAAAGCTTACCGAGAGGATCATATCGCCGCCCCCCTGATAAGGAGGCATCTGTTCCAGCAGCTCCGCTCTCCCGTATAGGACCCCGACGCCCGTAGGTCCGAACAGCTTGTGGGCCGAGAAGGCGTAGAAGTCGCATCCCAGATCGCGGACGTCTACCCGATAGTGAGGTGCGGCTTGCGCTCCGTCTATCAGCACCGGAACGCCGCGCGCCCGGGCCAAGCTCACCAGCTCCTTTACCGGGTTAACCGTGCCCAGAGAATTCGAAACGTGCACCAGCGACACGATCTTGGTGCGTTCGCTGAGCAGTTTCTCGAACTCCTCGATAAAAAGTTCCCCCGATCGGCTCATGGGCGCGACTCTGAGGCTGGCTCCCCGCTCCTCGCAGACCATCTGCCAGGGCACGATGTTAGAGTGGTGCTCCATGACGGTGATCAGCACCTCGTCGCCCGGACCCAACCGCGGCCGGACGAAGCTGTGTGCCACCAGGTTGATCGCCTCGGTGGTCCCCCGCACGAACACGATCTCGCGCGCCTGGGCGGCGTTGAGGAATCCGGCCACCCGGGCTCGGACCGACTCGTATGCCTGGGTGGCCTCCTCGCTCAGCCGGTAAACTGCCCGATGGATATTGGCGTTCTGTTCCCGGTAGTAGCGCTGGATGGCATCTATCACCGCACGGGGTTTCTGGGCCGTTGCGGCGTTGTCAAGATAGACCAGTGGCTTGCCGCCGATCTTGCGCGCCAGGATAGGAAAGTCGGCTCGGATCCGCTCGACATCCAGCGGTGCCGAAACCGATGCCGGCTTCGAGGCCGGTATTGCCGCCTGCTGTGCTGTGCTCACGCTACGCTTCTTCCCTCCTCGTCGGACACCAGGCGGGCCCGCACCAGCCGGTGCAAGGCCGAGCGAATCTCAGCCGGATCGATCTGGTTGAGCACCTCCGCGCTGAAGCCGTAAGTGAGGGTGTGGCGCGCTTCAGCCTCGCTCAGGCCTCGGCTCCTCAAGTAGAAGATTGCCCCGGGGTCCAGCGGCCCGGTGGTGGACCCGTGAGTGCACTTGACGTCATCCGCGTAGATCTCGAGCTGCGGCTGGCTGTCTGCGCGCGCATCCGGAGAAAGGAGAATGTTGTTGTTGGTCTGCTTGGAGTCGGTCCGCTGCGCGCCCGGCCTTACGATGATCCTACCGTTGAAAACTCCCCGGGAGTGGCCGTCGAAGATACCGTTGAAAAGTTCGTGGCTTTCGCAGTGCGGTTGCGCGTGCTCCAAAGTGGTGTGATGATCCACATGCTGGCGTCCGCCAATTACCGTGAGGCCGTCGAGAATGAGGTACCCGCCGGTGCCTGCCATTACCGCGTTGATGTCGTGTCTGGCCAAGGCGGAGCCGAAGGCGAAGCTACAGGATACCAATCGGCTGTCCCGTCCCTGAATGGAGTGGGTAGTAGCCAGGTGGTAGGCCCGGTCGCTCTCGTACTGGATCCTGCAATATTGGGCCCTGCCGTTGTCGCCCAGCACGAATTCGGTGACCGCGTTGGTCAAGTAGACACCCTCCCCCAGAGTTTGGTACGACTCCACTACCGCTGCCTCGGCGTCTTCCTCGACCACGATCAGGTGGCGCAGGTACCACATCAGCGGCTCGCCCGCTGGCACTGCGAGGCATGCGATCTGGATGGGCTGTCGCAGCACAACGCCGCGCGGAACTAGGATAAAGGCCCCGTCCCCAAAGAGTGCGCTGTTCAGCGCAGTAAAGGGGTTCACCGAATCTGCGGCGCAACGGGCCAGATGCGCTTCCAGCTTGGCGCCATCGCTCGCTAGAGCTCGGGCGAGTCCGCTCACGATCATCCCCTTGGGCAAGCCGTCCAGCTTGGAAAGCTCCGGCCTGAAGACCCCGTTGACCAGCACCACTACTGGGCCGGGCGTGGTCCCGCCGATCACGGCTCCGAGCTGGCGATCCGAGACCGCGACGCTGCCGCTTTTGAGGAACCCGAAGGGAGTGCGCACCACCGGCTGCACATTGGTGAACCGCCACGCTTCCTGTCGGGTGGTGGGAAAGCCCGCCTTGCGAAATTCCTCGAACCCGGCTTCGCGGCGCTGCGATAGCCAAGCTGGCTCCCCAGTTCGCTCTTGGCGCAACGCGTCGTAGGCGATCAGGTAGCGCTCCCTGGGATCCAGGGCGCTGTCCCTCTCGGCTCTCTGAATGGCACTCATGCCGCCTGAGCCTCCGGCTTGACCCAGTCGTAGCCCTTTTGTTCGAGTTCCAAAGCCAGCTCCTTGCCGCCGGAGCGCACGATCCTGCCATCCACCAGCACGTGCACCATGTCGGGGACTATGTAGTTCAGGATTCTCTGATAGTGGGTCACCACCACCTTGGCGGTCGTGGGGGAGCGAAGTCGGTTGACAGCCTGGGCCACCGTCTTCAAGGCGTCGATATCGAGCCCCGAGTCGGTCTCGTCCAAGATCGCCAGTTTCGGCTCCAGGACCGCCATCTGAAGGATCTCGTTGCGCTTCTTTTCCCCTCCCGAAAAGCCGTCGTTGACCGGGCGGTTCAAGAAGCTGTCGTCCCAACCGATTACCTTTAGCTTTTCCTCCAGCACCTCCAGGAAGTCGATGGGATCCAGCTCCGGTTCACCTCGCGCTTTGCGGATGGCGTTCACCGCCGAGCGCAGAAAGTACGCGTTGGTAATACCCCTTATTGCCACCGGATATTGAAACGCCAGGAACAGGCCGGCCTGGGCTCGCTCTTCGGGCGCCATTTCCAGAAGGTCCCTTCCCTCGTAGAGCACGCTCCCCTCGGTCACGGTGAAGGCCGGGTGTCCCGCCAGGACCTGGGCCAGGGTGCTCTTACCCGACCCGTTGGGACCCATGATGGCATGTACCTCGCCGGCGTTGACGACCAGATCGACCCCTTTCAGGATAGAACGGCCGTCAGCCGAAGCGTGCAGGTTGCTGATTTCGAGCAACGGTTTAGGCGTCACTGACGACTCCTTTCAAGGTTCATCCTACGCTTCCCTCGAGCGTGATGGACAACAGGTTCTGGGCCTCCACGGCGAACTCCATGGGGAGCTCCCGGAAGACTTCCTTGCAGAAGCCGGCCACGATCATGGAGACGGCGTCTTCGGTTTTGAGGCCCCGCTGGCGCAGATAGAAGATCTGGTCTTCGCCGATCTTGGAAGTCGAGGCTTCGTGCTCCATGATCGCCGTGCTGTTGCGCACGTCGATGTAGGGAAACGTATGGGCTCCGCACTTGTCGCCGATCAGCATAGAATCGCACTGCGAGTAGTTGCGGGCGTGATCGGCGCTTTTCATTATCTTCACCAGCCCGCGGTAGGTGTTCTGCCCGTAGCCCGCCGAGATCCCCTTGGAAACGATGGTGCTCTTGGTGTTCTTCCCGATGTGGATCATCTTGGTGCCGGTGTCGGCCTGCTGCCTCAGCGCGGTGACCGCCACGGAGTAGAACTCCCCCACCGAGTTGTCCCCCTGAAGTATGCAGCTGGGGTATTTCCAGGTGATCGCCGATCCGGTTTCCACTTGGGTCCAGGAGATCTTGGAATTCCTGCCCAGGCACTTTCCGCGCTTGGTGACGAAGTTGTAGATCCCCCCGCGGCCCTCCTCGTCTCCTGGATACCAGTTCTGGATGGTGGAGTACTTGATGCTGGCGTCGTCCAGGGCGATCAGTTCCACCACTGCCGCGTGGAGCTGATTCTCGTCCCTGACAGGCGCCGAACAACCCTCCAGATAGCTCACGTAGCTTCCCTGGTCCGCTATGATGAGAGTTCGCTCGAACTGCCCGGTGGATTGGGCGTTGATTCTGAAGTAGGTGGAAAGCTCCAGCGGGCATCTTACGCCCTTGGGAACGTACACGAACGAACCGTCGGTGAAAACGGCCGAGTTGAGAGCGGCGAAGAAGTTGTCGTTGGGCGGAACTACCGAGCCCAGCCACTTTCTCACCAACTCCGGGTACTCCCGGATCGCCTCGGAAATGGGAAGAAAAATGACCCCCGCCTGCTTCAAGGTCTCCTTGTAAGTAGTGGCGACCGATACGCTGTCGAAAACAGCGTCCACCGCGACACCGGCGAGGCGCTTCCGCTCCTCGAGTGGTATGCCCAACCTTTCGAAGGTTTCCAACAGCTTTGGATCCACCTCGTCGAGGCTCTTGGGCTGCTTGCGCTGCTTCGGTGCTGCATAGTAGTGGATCGCCTGGTAATCGATGGGGCCGTAACGCACGTTGGCCCAATGGGGCTCTTCCATCTTGAGCCAGTTGCGGTAGGCCTTGAGCCTCCACTCCAGCATCCACTCCGGCTCCCCCTTCCTCTGGGAGATCAGCCGAATGATCTCCTCGCTGAGGCCCGCAGGCGCGAGCTCGGACTCGATATCGGTGTAGAAGCCGTACTTGTACGGCTTGAGAACCTTTGCCTCTATGGCGCTCGTCATGTCCGCTCCCGAATCAGAACCTTCCCTTGAGCTCGGTGAACTCTATGGCACAATGAGGTTCGACCACGTACTCGCAAATGTTGCACCCGCTCGCTATGTGCTGGCGCCGATCTACCTCGGCACCCAGCACCTCGCTAAGAAAGCGGCGCTCCTCCTGGCAGATTTCCGGGTACCGCTCCGCCACCGCCTGCACCGCACAGTTGTGCTCCGCCATCCTCAGCACCCCCTCCCCAGCCCACCATTCGGCCATGAAACCCTGCTTCGACAGTACCTCGGTTACCGCCTCCAGCCTCTGCTGAAGGGTGGCCCCCTCGACCCTCGGCTTGAGCGATTCGGCAACCTCGGCGAAACGCTCGGCAAAGAAGCGCCGCACTGCGTCGCGGCCCCCGGTGCGCTCCAGAAACTCCAGCGCCGCTTTGAGCGCCTCCCCGTAGCCCCGAGGAAATAGATCCTCACCCGCAGGGCTCAAGCGGTAAACGAAGGCCGGCGCCCCCTTGCCCCGCCGTTCCCTCCGGTAAACAACTAGCTGCTCGGCCTCCAGCTCCTTTAGCTGGCGGCGCACCGCCGCGGCGGTCACACCGTGCCTCTGGGCTAGTTCTTTGACCGTAAGCGGCTGGTTGCGCTTCAACTCCAAAAGGATCTGGCCCCGCAGACCCTTATGCCCCGGCAAGAAGACGGGCAGCCGATCGACTAAAAGCTCTGGCATCTTGTCAACCTAAAAGGTAGCATTGACAACAAAATTTTGCAAACATAGAAAACATTTTTGTTTCAGTAATTTCAAGTTGTTGTGGCACAAGGCGATAGAGAATACTACGCGCCCAAAGCCTCGATCTCGAGAGCATATTGCCTTGTCTGCTTCTCTCGGGCTGGGTGCGCGTCCGCTCTAAGCGCCCGGCCCTAAAGCTTGGGGAAAAGCGCTGCGGCGTAGCAGCGCTTCGTACTGCGCAGGCGTGTCGATCCCCTCTAGGATTGCAGGATCCTCCACCGGCACCTCTATCACCCGGCTCCGATCCTTTCGCACCACCGCCCGGGCACCCTGGGAGTCGGGAGCCTCGAGCAGCTCGTCAAAGACCGCTCGCGAAAACAGCACCGGGTGCCCCCGGCGTCCCTGGTAGGCGGGCACTAGGATCTCGCCCTTGGATTCATAGAAGCGCGCCATAAGAGCCTGAACCGTGGCTATCGCCACGTGGGGGTGGTCAACTGGCCAGACCAAAAGGGCATCGACCGGATGGTTGAGAATCGCCCTGACGGCGGCTCTGATAGAGCCTATGGGACCGGCTTGGGGGGTCTCGTTGGGCACTACTACGGCGCGGTGTAACTCGTTACTCTTCAATATATTGTCCGCTTCGGGGGAGAGTGCGATTAGCTGTTTTTCAATCCCCGCTGCCGACGCTGCCTCTAGGATACTTTCCAGAAAAGTCCGCCCCCGGTACCGTAGCAGCGCTTTGGGATAACCCATTCGCCGCGACTCTCCCGCGGCCAGAACCAAGAGCGCTATCATGGCGCGCTCTTTACCTCAGTTTGGCCGCGGGGTACATTGGGGCCGTGACGATCCATCGCATAAGGTTACTCGGCGATCCGATTCTTCGGTCCAAGTGCGAGCCGGTTTCGCGGCCCCGCTCCGCCGCCGTGCGGGTAGTGGCTGACGAACTGCGAGAGACGCTGCGCCACTGTCAGGCGCGCTACGGTTACGGCAGGGCGATCGCCGCACCTCAGATCGGGGCGCCGATTCGCTTGATCCACGTTGAAATCGACCGTCCCTGGACGCTGGTCAATCCGGAAATAGTGGATGTCGGGGACACGGACTTCACCGTATGGGACGACTGCTTTTCTTTCCCCGATCTGATGGTCAAGGTCTCGCGGGCCTATCAGGTTCGGGTCCGCTATCAGGACCTCTACGGCCGCGAGCACATCATCGAGGCTGAACGGGACCTGGCGGAGTTGCTGCAGCACGAGATCGATCACCTCGACGGCGTGCTGGCTGTGGATCGCGCAAGCGGTCTCGATCCCTTCTGTCTCAAAGAGGAGTGGAACCGCCACTGGACAGCTCAGGGGCGATACAGCGAGCCGACACCCCGCTGGGCCCCACGGTCCACCGAGCTGGTGTAGCATGGCGCTAGGCCTTGCGCCTCACAAGAGAGAATCGCCGGATCGTGGCGCCAGCGCGCAACTGGAGGATCGGCAAGTGCTGGCGCAGTCCGATAGCTAAGGTCACGGTGCCAGTCCTCCTAGGGGGGAAACGAATCGGAGCGCGGTTTCAGCGTCCACTGAGAAATCCCGGCGATCGCCAATCAGCGTCAGGGTGAGCTTCACCGCACCGCCTCGAGGAACTCGGCAATCACCCTGCTAGTTGCGACGGGCTGTTCGAGCGGGGTCAAATGACCCCCGTGCGGAATCAAGGTGAACTGCGCTCCCGGTATAGCTTCGGCCATGGTTTTCGATGCTGCTGGCGAGATCAGTTGATCCTCGCGCCCGGCGATTACCAGCGTAGGGACGCCGATCTCGGCGAGTAGGGGTGTGGAGTCCGGGCGATTGCGCATCGCCCGTAGAGCTCCTGCCAGTCCGGCGGCGGGGCTGCTGGTGATCATGGTCCGCAGGTGCTCCACCACCTGGGGCATGGCCGCCAGGGAGGAGGGTGCCAAAAGCCGCGGTATTATGATCTCCGCCAAGGCCGCCGGGCCGTCGCGCTCTAGCAGCTCGATCATCTCGTCGCGCCTTCTACGCCCTTCATCGCTGTCAGCCTCGGCCCGGGTGTTGCAGAGAATCAATGCTCTCACCATCTCGCGGTGCCGGCGCAGCATCTCGAAGGTTATATAACCTCCCATCGACAGTCCGCAGACCACCGCCGGGGCGGCATTCAAAGCGTCGAGCAGAGCTGCTAGGTCGTCCGCGTAGTCGGCCATGGAGTAGCGATCCGAAAGGTCGCTGAGTCCCATGCCTCTGAGATCCGGGGCGATCCTTTTCCATCCGGTAAGCTTGGCCATCACCGGACGCCACACCGTGCGGTCGAGGGGGAACCCGTGGATGAAAAGGATCGGGGCTCCGTCTCCCTGCACGTCCAGGGCGAGGGCTATTCCGCGGAGGGCCAAATGCTGGGTCTCGCTGGCGCGCACTGAGAGGCGCTGCCCGAACAACTGGGCGATCTCGGGCGGCACGGCAGTGGGGTCTCCCTGCCGGTCCACGCAAACGAAAACCAGATCCGCCTCCGCCACCGGGGTGCCGCTGTCAAGCCTCGCCGTTTGGTGCAGCGAAAAGCTGGTCCTACCGTGCTGGGTGAGTGTGGTATCGATCCTTATTTTGTCGCCCGCCCGCAGCGGGGCGTAAAACTCCAGGACAGCTTTTCGCACCACGGGCCATGCTCCGCGGCGGCTGAATACATCGAGAACGGGTCCCCTTGCCAGCTGCTCCCAGCGCGCCGACTCGAGCAAGGCAAGAAAGGCCGCGTCGCCCACCCTGCCCGAGGCGTCACAGTGGTGCGGGTAGATGCTCAATTCTACCGACGTTACCGGGCTCACCTTAATCAAGATTACCGGAACTTCCCAGCGGCCGCCACGTGGGGCTGGATCTTCCTCCCCGATCCGTCAGGAGTAGTTTTCTGGCGCTCCCCGAGGAGGAAAATATGCGGACCCAGATAACGGTCGGTCTCTTCCTAGCTAGCCTGCCGGTCTGCGCCGGGGCTCAGCAGTACGACCTTTTGATCCGCGGCGGCAGAGTGCTCGACGGAAGTGGAAACCCTTGGTACTACGCCGACATCGCGGTAAAGGGCGATCGCATAGCGGCAGTAGGGAGACTAGAGCGATCCACGGCACGCCGGGTGATCGACGCTCGTGGGCTTTATGTGGCGCCGGGTTTCATCGACCCTCACTCCCACGCCGCCGAAGGGCTGGAGAGCCCTGAATTGAGCGGCGCCGAACCCCTTTTGGCTCAGGGAGTCACCACCGTATTGGTAAATCCGGACGGCGGAGGTCCGGTCGATCTTTTAGCCCAGCGGGGCGCCCTATTGGTTCATGGCCTGGGAGTCAACGTAGGACAACTCGTCCCCCACGGCTCGATTCGCCGCGCCGTGCTGGGGATGAGCGATCGGGCACCCGATCCTACCGAACTGGAGCGAATGAAGCGGCTGGTACGGCAAGGGATGGAGGGGGGAGCGTTCGGCCTTTCCTCTGGACCCTACTATGCACCCGGGAGCTACTCCAGCACTGAGGAACTTGTCGAGCTGGCGAAGGTCGCCGCCGAATTCGGCGGGGTATATACCAGCCACATACGGGACGAAGCGGACTACACCGTCGGACTGGTAGCCGCCGTCGACGAGGTAATCCGCATCTCCAAGGAGGCGGGCCTGCCGGGCGTGATCACCCACATCAAGGCATTGGGACCCCGCGTGTGGGGCTACTCTTTGGCGCTAGTGGAAAGAATCAATCGAGCGCGGAGCGAAGGAATAGAAGTCTTCGCGGACCAGTATCCCTACGACGCTTCCGGCACCAGCATAACCGGTGCTTTGGTGCCGCGTTGGGCCCTGGTAGGGGGAGACACGGCCTTGATGCGGAGACTGGAAGATCGGGCCGAACTGGCGAGGCTTCGGGCCGAGATGTTGGAGAACTTGGACCGACGCGGGGGACCGGATCGACTTCAGTTCCGCCGCTTCCCTAGCGATCCGACGATCGAAGGCCGTACGCTGGCCGAGGTAGCGCGGGAGCGCGGAAAGGAGCCGGTGGATGTGGCGATCGAAATTTTGAAGCGGGGTGGAGCCTCGGTGGTTTCGTTCAACATGAGCGAGACCGACATCGAGGTTTTCATAAGGCAGCCGTGGACTATGACTTGCTCCGACGGTGACCTGGTGCCGATGGGGGAAGGGGTACCCCACCCCCGTAGCTACGGTACCTTCCCCCGCAAGATCCGGCGGTACGCTTTAGATCGCGGGACGATCGACTTAGCCTGGGCGATTCGGAGCATGACCTCGCTTACCGCCACCGTCTTCCGACTCCACGAGCGAGGGACGATAAGGGCCGGGGCATACGCCGACTTGGTGGTATTCGACCTGGAAACACTCAGAGACCGCGCCACGTACCGCCAGCCCCACCAGCTAGCCGAGGGGATGGTCTACGTATTGGTAAACGGCGGGGTAGCGCTCGACCAAGGCCGCTTTACCGGAGCGAGGCACGGGAGAGTCCTCGAGCGTCGCTCTGGGTGACTGGTTCGCTAAGCGCTGCAACGGTCTTTCCAAGCGGGGCGCGGCTGCCGCTGAGTTGTGAATTGCGCTAGATTGAGCGCTTTGAGGTCTGCCAAAGAGAGACAGGAGCAGCATTGAAGTCCGCCCCGGTCGCAGCTTTTATCCTCGGTATCCTTGCCCCGCCTGCCGCGGTGTCTCAGACGGCGGATACTTCCAGAGGAGAGCCGAGTCCCATCTTTGCGGACCCTGAAGCCGCTCCCCGGCCGGCGACCCGAGCCACCTGGGCTGCGGGAAAGATCACGGTGGATGGTGTGTTGGATGAAGCAGCCTGGTTTCAGGCGCCCGCCCTGAGCGACTTCGTTCAATCGCAGCCCCGGCCGGGGTATCCCGCCAGCGAACGCACCGTGGTGCGGGTGCTTTATAACTCGGAGTTTATCTACGTGGGCGCCGTCTGCTACGACTCCGAGCCGGATGGGATAATATCGGTAGGACTGGATCAGGATTTCTCCACTCACGACAGCGACGTGTTCGGGGTAGCGCTCGACACTTACGGGGACCGCCAAAACGCCTTCGTCTTCATCACTAATCCGGCAGGTGCCTTGTTCGACGCCCAGACTTTCGACAACAGTCGGGTAATCAACCGGGCTTGGGAAGGTGTGGTTTACGTCAGGACCGCGGTTCACGACTCCGGGTGGACCGCCGAGTTCGCCATTCCTCTGACCACCCTAAGGTTCCGCGGCATCGCTGGAGAACAGGTGTGGGGGATCAATTTCCTGCGGCGCATCCGGAGGAGAAACGAGGAGTCGTACTGGGCCCCGATGCACCGTTATCATCGGCTCCACACCATGTCTTTGGCCGGCACGATCAGCGCTCTACGGGGGCTGCGCCAGAGCCGCAACCTCTCGGTTAAGCCCTACGTCTTGGCCGCAGATGCGCGCGGCAGCGACCGCCCTCGACAGCAAACTGGCACGCAGCTCGACGCCGGTATCGACGTCAAGTACGGAATCACCTCCCGGCTCACCCTGGACCTCACGTACCGAACCGACTTTAGCCAGGTGGAGGTGGACGAAGAGCAGGTTAACCTAACTCGCTTTTCGTTGTTCTTTCCCGAAAAGCGGGACTTTTTCATGGAAAACGCTGGGATTTTCGCTTTCGGGGACATAAGTATCCAGAACTATAGACTCGGTTCCTCGCCGAGAGATTTCACGCTCTTTCACTCGCGCCGCATAGGACTCCATGGGGGCCGTCCGGTACCGATCGTGGGAGGAGGGAGGTTGACCGGGAAGGTGGGGCCCTTCGACATCGGCCTGCTCGATCTGCAGTCGGAAGCACTGGATTCGCTGCCAGCGGAGAACTTTGGAGTGGTGCGCGTGAAGGCGAACGTGCTGGGGAGCTCCCAGATAGGAGCGATCTTCACCAGTCGGCAGGCGACCACAGCGGGACTGGACAGTTCGTACAACCGGAGCTATGGCGCCGACGTGACGCTGCGCATGGGGGATCACCTTCTAGTGCACAGCTATGTAGCCGCCGCCGAGGGATCGAACATCAGCGGCGACAGCCGTGTCGCCAATCTCCTCATCGCTTGGCGGGACCGGTTGTGGGATCTTTCCGGACTGCTGAAGCGTGTGGGTGACGATTTCGAGCCGGGAATCGGGTTCGTGAGGCGGAAGGGGATGAGGCAGGCCTACGCCACCGTGGGCGCCCACCCTAGGCCGGGGGTGCTTTCTTTTCAGGAGATCAACCCCTACGTTGAAGGCAATTTTATCGCCGATCTCCGAGGTGAGCTGGAAACCCGGGAGCTCACGGCAGCCTTGGATGCCGAGTTCCTGAGCGGCGGGGCAGTCAATTTATCCTACACAAATCGCTACGAGCGTCTGGTGGATCCTTTTAGGGTGAGTTCCCAGGCAATCGTCGCCCCCGGGATCTATCAGTTCGGCGAGTTCAGCACTGGGTTTCGCTCACCGGGCGGGTCGCAGTTCGGCGGCGGTGTCAGGCTGAATCTCGGGGGGTTCTACGACGGCACCCGCAGGGGTGTGGGCTTCAATGTTTTCTGGAGACCCAACCATCACTTCTTCATGGATGCTTCGGCGGAGCGGAACGAGGTGAGGCTGTCGACCGGCGAGTTCACTGCGGACGTGTACCGGTGGCGCGCAAGATACACCTACTCCACCAAACTCTTAGCCAGTGCTCTAGTCCAGTACAACGGCGCGTCGGACGAGGTCTCGGTGAACGTCAGGGTCAACTTCATACACGCGCCGCTGAGCGACATATTCGTGGTGTTCACCGAGAGGAGAAACCTTGCCCGCGACGAACTTCTGGACCGGGGTGTAACCCTCAAGGTGACCAGACTCCTGGCTTTCTAGGTTATCGCCGGCCCAGTTCCCGCAACAAAGCGTCGAGCTCGCGCTCCGCCCGTTCCTTGCGCTCCCGGTGGGTCGCGGTGGGAGGATAGAGGCTCCCCTGCTGCACACCGCTTCCCTCCAGGTCACCGTATAGCCGAGCTAGTTCGCGCCGCAGATTGCGAAGCCGCTGTAGTAGAGCCTGCGACCGTGAATCGCGATCGGCTCTGCCGAGCCGATCGGCGACCTCGGCAGCCCGGCGCTGCAAGGAGATGAGAGACAAAAGGAAGCTTTCGCGCTGTTCGTAGTCTCGGTGGCCGAGAAATAGCATGGCGGGATCGCCCCGCACCAGCACCGTAGCGGAGGCCTGGTTGTTCCCCGCTTCCAGCGAGACGGTATAGCTGCCGGGAGACACGAACGGACCTCGGGGCCCCACCGAACGCGGCAGCGACGACGGCAATTCTTCCTCCTCACCGAACCCGGAAAACGGGGGCGGGGGCTCGTGTCTCAAGTCCCAGTTGACCCGGTGAATACCCGCCTCCGAAGGAACCGGAAGGACCCGCACCGTGTCGCCCCGGGGCCTGGTGACCACCAGCCGCGCAGCGGGGTGAGAATTCTTCAAATAGTAGGTTACGATGGCTCCGTCGGGCGGATTCTGGCCGGCATACGCCTCTTGACTCCGATACGAGGTGTCCTTCCAGTACTGGAAGATCGTGGCAGGCCTTATGCTGAAGACGTGCGCTTCCGTCGCGGCAACCGTGGTCGACCACTCTGCCAGAGGGGAGATGTCGTCCAAAATCCAGATGCTGCGACCGTGGGTACCCACTACCAGGTCCCGGTCGCGAGGATGAATCACCAGGTCGTCGTACAGCGTGGTGGGAAGATTGGGCATGAAGCGCACCCAGGTGGAGCCAGCGTCGTTGGAGAGGTAGAGGGCGTGCTCGGTCCCTAGGAATAAAAGATCGGAATTCTCGGGGTCTTCAGCGATCGCGTTGACCGAACCGGTGGGAAGGCCTCCGTGTCTAGGTACCCAGGTTCGACCGAAATCTGCGGTATAGAAGACGTAAGGGTTGAAGTCGCCGTCGCGGTGGGCGTCCAAGGTTACGTAAGCGGATCCCGGGCCCTTGGCGGAGGCCAGCACTCGGCTCACATAGGCTCCCCGAATTGAAGGGGGGAGGTTGCGGGAGACTTCGGTCCAAGTCTTCCCCCCGTCACGGCTCACCTGGATGTTTCCGTCATCGACGCCGACCCACAGGATCGCGGGATCCAGAGGAGATTCCGCTATCGTAGTGATTTCCCCGAACGAAGCCGTGCCGTCGTTCTTCGACAGCATCGGCTCGGAACCGCGCACCCCCATCAGGGCTAGCGTGTCCCGGTCGATCTGCTTGGTGAGATCCGCAGTCCGCTCCCAGGTGAGACCGCGGTCCCGAGAAATGAAAAGCCGGTTCCCACCCAGGTACACCACGCTAGGGTCGTGCTGCGACACCAGGCTGGGAGACACCCAATCCCAGCGGTACTCGGGCTCTCCCTCCGGTGCTACGGGGCGGATGTCCAGGCGGTCGCCGGTCTCGGCATCGACCCGGGTATAGTTGCCGTTTTGCGAGTTGCCGTATACATAGCGATGACTCGTCGGATCTGGCTGCCAGTACATCCCGTCTCCGAAGCCTACTTGCCGCCAGTCATCGTTTACGATGCCCTCCCAGCGGCGAGTGGCACTGGGACCCATCCAGGAATGGTTGTCCTGCATCCCGCCGTATACGAAGTACGGCTCGCGAAAATCCACGCCGACATCGTAGAACTGCCCAATGGCGAAGTTGTTGATCTTGCGATAGGTGAGCCCCATGTCCCAGGTCTCGTAAAGCCCTCCGTCTCCTGCAAGCAAGAAGTGCTTGGGCCGATTGGGATCGATCCACAGGGCGTGAAAATCGCTGTGCACGCCTACGTCGTAGGTGGGAGCCGTGGGGAGTCGCTCGAACGTTCTGCCGCCGTCCTCGCTCCGGTACGCGCTAGTGGCCAGCACGTAAACTCTGCGCTCGTTCGTCGGATCGATGAAGATGTGGCTATAGTACATGGGCCGGGGGTTGAGATCGTTGACCTTCACCCAGGTTTCGCCCCCATCTTCCGTCCGGTAAGTTCCCGATTCCGTCGGGTGCTCGATCAAGGCGTTGAGCACCCTGGGATTGGTGGCCGAGATGGCGAGCCCGATTCGGCCCTTGTCGCCTTGGGGAATCCCTAGGGTGAGCTTCCGCCAGCTGCGACCTCCGTCCGTGGTCTTCCAGATCCCGCTCCCGGGACCGCCGCCGTTGAATCCCCAGGTGCGTCTTAGCCGTTGATAAGTGGCGGCATAGAGCGTGTTGGGCTCATCTGGGTCCATCACCAAGTCCACCGCACCGGTCAGGGAGTCCACGTACAACACCTTGAGCCAGGTCTTTCCGCCGTCTTCGGTCTTGAAGACACCCCGCTCCGCGCTGGGCCTCCACAGATTGCCCAGCGCCGCCACATAGGCCACGTCGGGATTGGAGGGGTGTACCAGGATGCGGCCAATGTGCCTGGTCTCGACCAAGCCGAGGTGGATCCAGGTCTTCCCGCCATCGCTGGAGCGGTACACCCCGTTCCCCCAAGAGGTGCTCTGCCGATTGTTCTGTTCCCCGGTACCCGCCCATATCACTTCCGGGTTGGAGGGTGCGATCGCCACGTCTCCGAAAGTGCTCAGTGGCTGATCGTCGAACAGAGGGATCCAAGTCGTGCCGTTGTTGGTGGTCTTCCACAGGCCGCCGCTCGCGGTGGCGACGTAAATCGTAGCAGGATCTTGAGGCAGCGCCTCCACGTCGTGGATCCTGCCCCCGGTGACTGCCGGTCCGATCTCCCGGAACCGGAAGCTCGCGAGCAGCTTCTCAGTGAGTGGAGTCAGCTGGCCGGTTGCCGTCGAAGGCAGGAGGGACAAACCTAAACCCAAAAAGAGGGTACAAGATCTCATGGTGCAAACCCCCGACCGTTGACTCGGGCGAATGTTAAGACTGGCAGTCGTGGCGCTGCAAGTCGAAGGTGCGCATAATTGATCGTGTCCTACAGACCCCTGCGCTTGATCACGGATCTCCGGGAGCTGGCCGATTTGATCGACCGCATGGCTGCCACCGGTCGCGTAGCGGTGGACACCGAGTCCGCTTCCTTCCATAGGTACCGCGACTGCGTGTACCTGGTGCAGCTGAGTTCGGAGGAGGAAGACGCGGCTGTGGACCCGCTGGCGCTAGAGAGCTTGGAGCCTTTGGGACGCCTTTTGGCCGACGAGCGCGTCGAGAAAGTTTTCCACGACGCTGATTACGATCTGCGAGTGTTGGATAGGGACTACGGCTTCAGAGCCAGAAGTATTTTCGACACCAGAATAGCGGCTCAACTTTTGGGGGAGCCATCGGTCAGTCTTGCAGGGCTGTTGCAGCAGTATTTCGGCCTGGAGTTGGACAAAAACTTGCAGCGCGCCGACTGGTCGGTACGCCCGCTGCCGGATGCGATGCTCGCCTACGCGGTCACCGACACCAAATATCTGCTCCCCCTGCGCGACCGGTTGAAAGAACGCCTGGAAGAGACCGGCAGATGGGAGTGGGCCAAGGAAGAGTTCATCCGCTTGGAAAGACTCCGCTGGACCGCCGAAGGGCGGGAGGGTCCCCTGTATCGCAGGGTCAGGGGATCGGGAAAGCTCAGCCCCCTCGAGCGGGGGATTCTGGAAGAGCTGCTGCGTTGGCGGGAGGAAGCGGCGCGCAGAGCTGATCGACCCCCGTTCAGGGTCATCGCCGACGACGCGCTGGTTGCAATAGCGCGTTGCCGGCCCGGTGACCGGGATGCGTTACGCCAGGTTCCGAGGGTCCCCAAGAAGCTGGTGCTGCGCTACCAGGACGAGCTCCTGCGCGCCGTGGCGGCGGGCCTGAGGTCGCCGCTCGGCAAAGCAATCACCCGACCCAGAGAAAACCGCCACTCCCCCAGAGCCGACGCCGCCGCCAGAAGGCGGTGGGAAAGCCTCAAGAGATTGCGGGACCAGCGCGCCAAAGAGCTGGGTATGGATCCGGCTTTGCTGTGCTCCAACGCCATCCTGCAGGCTGTAGCGCTGCGCAATCCTACGCGCGCGGCAGAACTCGACGAGATCGACGAGCTCCGAAAATGGCAGCGAGGGTTGCTCGGCGACGGGTCGATTCTTGCAGCGCTCGAGGAGAAATGAGAACTGAGAACTAGCGGTAACGCGGCACGGTCCCGGGGAGCTGCTCTATCCGGGGTCGTTCATCCCAATCGGCGATCGCCCTAAGAACAGCGTAAACGGTTCTGGCCACACGCTCTATCTTTCCCGGATCGAGATACCGCGCCTCGTCGCCGGGCCGGTGATAGCGATCGTGAAGGCCGGTGAAAAATCCTATCGTAGGAATGCCTCGCTCCAAAAACGGTCCGGCATCGGTCCTGGGATAGAAGAATTCGCTTTCCTCGCGATCGTAATTCCGGTTGAGCCGCAGGGCTAGATGGCTTCGGTTTACGGCCGCTATCAGGGAATCCAGTTTCCGGCTCAAGACGCCCGGCCCGATGAGATACACTTCGTCGGGACCGGCGACCGTCGCAGTGGCGGAGTCGGGAGACCCGGGTGCGCGAGAAGCACCGATCATGTCCACATTGAAATGCGCCACGATCCTGTCCAACGGCACCGGCGGGCGGTGTACGAACCAGCGTGTCCCCCACAAACCCCGTTCCTCGCCGCTGTCCCAGATGAAAATCACGGACCGGCGTGCCGGCCCCGCATTGGCCATCTCTTCGGCTATGGCCAAGGTGGCTGCGCTCCCGGAGGCATTGTCGTCAGCCGCGTTGTATATACTGTCTCCGCCCAGCGGCGTGCGCCCGACAGCACCATCCAGGTGCGATTCAACGGTCACATACTCGTCTTTCAAAACCGGGTCTCTTCCCTCCAACATCGCCACCACGTTGTAACCCCGGTGCACAGCTCTAGAAGCCAGCGGGATTCGGATGCGAACTCTCTTTTGGAACTCGAAAGGTGGTTCTCGCTCCCGCTCTTCACTCGCTAACAGGGCCGAAGCTGCCTCGCGGCTCAGCAGCAAAGCGGCGAGCGGAGGCGCCGCATAGGCGGAAGGAACCGGATCGTGCAGTTCGAAACGCACCAGGTTGGAGCTCCGCAGGCGATCCCAGCTGGCCAAGGAGCCGGAATCAGGAAGGACCAGCAACCCCACAGCGCCCCGTTCCCGCGCCGCCCACAGAGGAGACGTGGCCCCTGGGAAAACTCTGCCGATGCGCCGGATTCCCAACTCGGGCGGCGGAACCAACGGTCCCTGCACAACGGCGAGCTTGCCTTTCAGGTCGATACCCGCATAAGGGTCGATACCCCGATCGGAGACCACCCATCCGTGACCGACATAAACGGCCGGCAGTTCACCGCCGAGCTCCCCGACAAAGGAGAGCAACAGGAAATCCGGGCCGAAGCCGAAACGCCGCCCGGAGATTTCCAGATAGAGGCCGGCGGTATCGACCTCTTCTTGCACTACTTCGTAGTACTGGAAGAACTCTCCCCCGTCTCCCAGGGGCTCGAGTCCGGCTTGCCGCAGTCGCCGCGCGATGTAAGCGGCCGCGCTGTCGAAACCGGGCGAGAAGGTGTCCCTGCCGCGGAGGGCGTCCGAGGACAGGTACTCGAGGTCCCGGGACAAGACCTCAGCCCGGATGCGGGAAGTAGCGAGTACCTGGGCCGGCAAGTACTCCAGCGGCCATGACGCCAGCGCGCCGAGCAGTAAAAGCATCACGGTTAGAAACCCATGAAGGCCCGAATCTTGGGATCGATCCGTTCCGGCGTCCAGTAAGGTTCCCAGACCAGATCGATGTTGACCTGCTCAACCCCTTTCAGGCCGCGGACCACCTGTTCCGCCTCGCTCAGTATTTCGGGACCCGCGGGACAGCCGGGGGATGTGAGTGTCATCCTGATATCCACTTTGCCGGAGCTGACCTCGATGTCGTAGACCAACCCGAGGTCGATAATGTTCAGATTGATCTCGGGATCCCGCACCTGGCGCAAAGCTTTGCGTACCTCTTCCTCGCTGGGTCCCACAGGTCGATCCGGTCCCGCGGTGGTCGTATCGGTCATGAGGTTTCACCACCTTTCCGAGTCATGCTTTACAAAAGCTCCTACTGACAAGCTAGCAGCGCGCTGTCGGCTTGCAACTCTAGTCTTTTACCGGCCCGTAACGGCGGGAGATCCAGCGATATACTCGTTCGGCGAGGGGCATGACGCCCGGCAGCGACGAGAAAAGCCACAGCGAGTGACCTCCCGGCAGGTATCGGCACGCTTCCCTGGCGGCTCGAGCCCCCGAAAACACGCTGCCGTCCGGGGTCACCAGATGTACCGCTTTGCGCAGTTCTTCGATACCTCGCCGGGCGACAGCGGGGGCGGAGGGGTCCTGCAGCGGCAGGAGGGTCAAGGCGTTGCGCCGATCCCAGCGCTTGAGCCTTCGTACCCAGCGGCGGCAAAACGCACAATCGTGGTCATAGATCAGTACAGCCTTCACCGGCAGTCTGCACTGGAAGCGGACCGCCGATCCCCCCGATCCGCGGAGGCGAACGCGGTGCTCAACTCCACGGCCGCGTCAGTCACCCGCGCCCTGATTTCCTTGAGTCTCGTAATAGAGTTGCCGGTGCGAGGCGAATAAACCCGGTTGGTCAGAAAGACCACGAAGAGGTCGGCTACGGGGTCGACCCAAATCAGCGTCCCGGTGAACCCCGTGTGGCCGAAGGCAGATGGGGAAAGGAGAGTTCCGCTGTTCCCGACGGTGGTGGTGTCGTTGAGTTCCCACCCTAAAGTCCGGTTGGCCACCGCGCGGCGGGCGAAACGCTCCACGGTAACCCTTTGCAACGGGCCGCACGCCACCCCCTTAAGAACCCCGAGAACGAACCGGGCATAGCGGGCCAGATCCTTGCCCGTGCTGAAAAGGCCGGCATGCCCGGCCACGCCTCCCAAGAGCGCAGCGTTCTGATCGTGCACCCTTCCAGCCACCGGCGTGCCGCGCCAGACGCCCACCGGCACTACCCGCCGCCAGATGGACCGGGGAGGGTTGAACATGGTCTGATTCATCCCCAACTCCCGGTGGATCTCAATGACGAATCGATCCAAAGTCGAACCTGAGACTGCCTCGACGATCCAGCCGAGAAGCATGGAGTTGAGATCGCTGTACTCTACGCGCGAGCCGGGCTGCCACCCCAGCGGCTCCTCTAGGACCAGGCGCCTGGCACTCTCGGCATCGGAGGCCAACTGGTCGAGCGGCAGAAAAGCGCGAAGCCCGGAGGTGTGCGTCAAAAGGTGTCTCAGCGTCACCGCTTCCTTGCCGCTACCGCGGAACTCCGGCAGATAGAACTGTACCGGCCGATCCAGATCGACCGCCCCGGTCTCCATTAACTTCATCACGGCGGGCAGCGTAGCGACCACCTTGGTAAGGGAAGCAAGGTCGAACAAGCTGGAGTCCGGATCCGGTACCGGGCTATTGGCCGACCAGGTGAAGTGGCCGTAGCCCCGTTGGTAAACGATCCCGTCGTGGCGGCCGATTACCACCACGGCGCCGGGGTAGACCCCGCTCGCTATCCCGTCTTCTACCGCCCGGTCCAGCGCCGTGCGAGCCTGCGCCGCAGGCTCCTGAGCTGCAGCCGCGAGCGAGAGCAACAGGCCTACCGCGTGGCAGCACAAGGAAACCATCTTACGAGCCATGATCTGTCCAATACGCTCGGTATGGGATACTACAGCGCGCTCAGCGAGGGTGAAAGCCCGTAGCGTTTCGGCGTTGGCCAACCTCTGGTGGGCTGTGCTGTCGGGGTGCTCGCTGGTGGGGTGCTCGCTCGCGGCGCCCGGTATCGGCATGGGACCGCGAAGCTCGACTTACCACAGGGGTGAGCAGCCCGGCGTCGCGGCTATCGATACCCTGGAGCTCAGAGCTCACACCTATTTCCTATCCCACGACCGGCTGGCGGGGCGAGCCACCGGGCGTTTTGGAGGAAACCTTGCGGCGATCTACATCGCGGCCCAGTGTAGGCGCCTCGGTCTTCAGCCTGTGGCTGAGGATTACTTCCAGGAAGTCTCGTTGCTGGAAGTGTCGTTGGTCGGCGGCCTGCTGAGGGTTAAGGACAGCGGATCGACCGAGGAGTTCGCCTTGGGTGAGCATTTCGTCCCCGACTTTATGAGCGGACATCCGCCCAGCGGGCTTCAGGGTCCGGCGGTTTTTTTGAACACGCCGATCGACCCGGCGATCCTGCCCCCGCTCGACGGGGCGATCGCAGTCACCCTCGGCCCCGCCGGAGGGCCCGCGGTGCTTTCGGTTCTCGAGAAGCTAAAAGCGGTAGCGGTAATTCACGCGGGACTCGATGATTCCTCGTTTTCTCTTTACCGCAGCAGTCGGGAAGAGACGCTTTTGCGCCCTGCCGATTACGAAATTGACTCGTCGCTGTTGTCTCGAATACCGGTGTTCGTGGCCGACGCTGCGGTGACCCGGGCGCTCCTCGCGGGAACCCCTTTGGCCGCCGGGAGACCCATCGCCGACGGACCTTTAGGGAGGGAGGTGGAGGTGGAGCTTCGAGGGGAAGAGAGGTCGATATCAGCCCGCAATGTAGCGTGCCTGCTCCCGGGACGTGAACCCGGACGGCGGGACACTGCAATCGCCTACGCCGCCCATTATGACCACCTAGGTTACGGAGCGCCGGACGAGCGGGGCGACTCCATATACAACGGTTTTTCGGACAACGCCGCCGGTGTGGCGATGCTTCTGGCGATCGCCAAGGCCATGGTGGCGGGAGCCGCGCCGCGCCATTCCTTCTTGTTTTTGTTCTTCACCGCAGAGGAACACGGTCTTTTGGGTTCGGACTATTACGCAGCGAGGCCCCTTTGGCCTCTGGATCGCACCCGGGCGGTGATAAATCTCGATGGGGGAGCTCCCCCGGGGAGACCGGTCTCCTGGAGGCTGGCGGGAGGGCAGGGTAGCGATCTGGGACTGCTGGCGGTGGATGTGGCTCTGCAGATGGGATGGAGCGCCACCACATCTCAAGCACGGCCCAACTCCGACTACTATCCCTTCCACCGCAAAGGCATGCCGGCGATCTCCGTAATACCGGGCCCGGGTCCGTTCGAGGGATTGACCACCGACAGCTCCGATGCTCTGAGGCGGCGCTGGGATTACTATCATCGTCCGGCGGACGAGTGGAGCGAAGCGTTTCCCTTCGCGGGACTCGAGCGTTATGCCAGTTATGCTTACCTCATAGGCGCAGCGGTAGACCGACGGGAGAGCTCTCTCGGGGGCCGTAGGTGATCGTACCACCGCCCCGCTCGGTGGTCTGGTCTTGCGATTTCAACTTCCACCCGAGCCCGCGATTGCCGCCTTCGCCCCATGATGCACCTGGGAGTCCAGTGGAGCCGGTGGTGCTCCAAAGCCGGCCGCGGCGGACTAGTCGTCCGCCCTTAGGGCAAGTTCCACCGCTTTTTCGAGAAACCTGCCCCGCAGGTCCCAGTGCCACGCTGCAACCCTGGCGCCGTGTTCCGGATGCTTGAGCGGTTTGTACTGCAGCCACCGTGGTTCCAAGCCTAATTTGCGGCCGGCTTCCAGCAGCGCTTCGCGGTTGGATGACACCAAGTGGGCCATCGGTTCACCCCGTAGCACATGCCGGTGCAGCCACAGCCCGCCTCGAAGGGCGTGGAGCATGCCGGCTTTGCGCCGGGAAAATTCGAGCCAGACGACCTCAGCTACAGTGCACCGTCCCCGGGGCCTTCGCGGAACCGACCGGTGCCGCTCCCCGAACGAACAGAAAACAGCGGATTCTGCTGCCGGCGTAGGTGGTCACAGCCGAAAACCCGCCGATCGTGGCCTCTCTGACCGAGACCGTCACTCCGGGGCTGGGGGTGAAGCCCCTGGAGGCAAGTTCGGATAGATCCCCGGCGTAGACCCGGTAGTCGTAGAAGTAAGATTCTTGCGCTGCCGCAAAACGCAGCAGGTCTCCCAGCATGGTTTCCGCCGCCGAGCGCTGGCGCCAGGCTACCACCTCCGGTAGCGCCACCGCTACTAGAAGCCCCACCGCTACCAGAAGGATCGCCAGCTCGATCGGCGTTACACCCCTGTGGTTCATCGCTTCGCGTCTAGCCAGTTGTCTCCCACGGCTATTTCCACAACCAAAGGAACGCTCAGCGAGGCTGCTCCTTCCATTTCGTGTCGGACCAGCTGGACCACCTCCTCTACCTCTCCGAGCGGCGATTCCAGGACCAACTCGTCGTGCACTTGGAGCATCATTCCCGATTTGAGACCCGACTCTTTGAACCGTCGGTGCAGATTGACCATGGCCACCTTGATAAGATCCGCCGCCGAGCCCTGAAGCGGAGAATTCATTGCGGTGCGCTCGCCGAAGGCTCTGATCCCGTAATTGCTGTCCCTGAGCTCGGGAATGTACCGGCGCCTGCCGAATAGGGTCTCCACGTATCCTTGTTCCCGCGCTTTTTCGACCTGGGAATCCAAGAACCGGCGCACTCCGGAAAATGTCTCGAAGTATCGGCGGATGAACTCTTTGGCCTCGGCTTGACTGATCCCCAGTTGCCTGCTCAGGGCGAAGGCGCCTTGCCCGTATATAGTGGCAAAGTTGATGGTTTTGGCCCGGGCCCTCATCTCCGCAGTCACCGCCTCGGGCGGGACGCCGAAGAGGATCGCCGCCGTCTCCCGGTGGATATCTCCACCTCTTCGGAAAGCTTCGATCAGCACCTCGTCTCTGGAGAGGTGGGCGAGAAGCCGCAACTCTATTTGGGAGTAGTCGGCCACCACCATGCAGCAGCCGGGGCTGGGTACAAAACAGCTCCTGATTCTCTCCCCCCGGGGGGTGCGTACCGGGATGTTTTGAAGATTGGGATCGGAAGACGAGAGGCGTCCGGTCGCCGTCCCGGTCTGGTGGAAGGTGGTATGGATCCTGCCGGTCCGGGGGTTTATCCGCCGAGGAAGTACGTCGACGTAAGTGGACTTGAGCTTGCTGAGTTCCCGGTACTCGAGCAAAAGGGCTGGGACGGTAAAGCCCATCGCCCCTAACTCCTCCAGAACGTCGGCGTCGGTGGAAGGACCGGTTTTGGTTTTCTTTAGCACCGGCAGGTTAAGCTTCTCGAAGAGGACGTGCCTGAGCTGGGACGTGCTGTTGAGGTTGAACTCCAAGCCCGCCTCGGCGTATATGGCGCGCTCTAGGCGAGCCAACTCTTCGCCAAACTCGCGGGACAGTGCCTCCAGCTGCTGCACGTCCACCGCTATCCCGCGCCACTCCATATCTACCAGCACCGGGACCAGCGGCATTTCGATTTCATCCAGCAGCCGGCGCAGCGCCATGGTCTCCAGTTCAGGATCGAAAGTCTCCTTGAGGCGCAGGATGACCGACGCATCCCTGCTGGGGACCGGCCGCTCGCTTTCGGCAAAGAGCTCTCGCTGACGCTCGCCCGGCTGGAGCTTGAGGCCCAAGCGCTCGAGTGCCAGCACCTCGAAGTCGTGCGACCTGCGGCCGGGGTCCAGAACGAAGCTCGCGAGCATCGTGTCGTAAGCCGCTCCCCCGAGTTCCACTCCGTGATTTCGGAGCACCAGCCAATCGAATTTCAGATCGTGGCCGGCCTTGAGAACGGCGGGATCCTCGAGCCAGCGCCGCAAGGGGGCCACTCTATCGTCCTCGAGCGGCGGCAGCGCTCCGGGTCCGAAAACCAGGTACCACGAACGGCCGGGCTCGACCGCCAGGGAAACACCGACCAACTTGGCCGAAAAGGGATCGCTACCCGCCACCGCAGTGGCCACCGCTGCCAGGCTGGAGCGGCCCAGGCACTCGATTACGCCTTGCACCTCGTCGCAACGGGTTACGACCTCGGTTCGAAGCTCCGACGTTCGGACCCGGCCCAAATCGAGCTTTTGCAACAGCTCTCGGAACTCCAGTTCGGTGAACAGCCGGCGCACCGCCTCCCAGTTGGGATCTCCGTGGCTAAGGGAATCCAAGTCCAACTCGACCGGGACGTCCCTCCTGATGGTAGCGAGCTCGCGGCTCAGGCGCGCAGCTTCGGCGCCGGCGAGGAGCGCTTCCCTCGCCCGCTTTCCTTCCAGCCGGGAGGCGTTCGCCAGAATAGCCTCCAAGTCCCCGAATCTGGAGATCAGCTCGCGCGCGGTCTTATCGCCAATCCCTTTGACGCCCGGAATGTTGTCGGAAGCGTCCCCTACCAAAGCCAAGTAATCCACCACCCTTTCCGGCGGGACTCCCAGCCGGTCCTGGGCGTTGCTGCGGTCGATCCACTGTTCCTCCACCGCTGCGGGACCGCCGCGGCCCGGATTCAAGATGCTCACCCGGTCGGAGATCAGCTGGTAGAGGTCCTTGTCGCCCGATACCAAAACTACCGCAATCCCTCGCTCCGAGGCTCTGGCCGCCAGGGTTCCCATAACGTCGTCCGCTTCGTAACCCTGAACTGCGATCAGCGGTATACCGAACGCCCGCAGCAGCTCTTCGACACGCTCCACTGAGCGGTCGAAGTCGGCCTGCAGCTCGGGCTCCAGTTTTTCTCGCGTCGCCTTGTAATCGGGGAAGTAATCCTCCCTGAAGGAGCTACCGGCGTCGTGGATCCAGGCGATGTAGCGCGGTCGAAAGCGTTCCAGCAAACGCAACAGGAACTGAGTCACCGCGTATACCGCCGACGTGTTCTCGCCCTTGCTGGTCCTCAAGGGCCGGCCGATCATGGCGTAAAACGCGCGATAGATGAGGCCGTATCCGTCGACCAGAAAAAGCCGGTCTTCAGCCGGAGCGACGTCGGACTTGGCACCGTCAGCCGGCATCTCCATCGCCCGAAGCCTCAGTTGGAGAAGCCGGAAGTCGCCCCTCGAGCCGAGATTGGGCGCCGGGAAACGCGCGGACCGAACTTGCGCTCCGAGCCGGGCCGCCGTTCCCCGGCGGCGGTCTGGTCGCGGCGCACTCGGTTCAGGAGGCGCTGATACTCCACGCGGGAAGAGAAGGTGAGGCGGAAAGTCGTGGCCGAGAGGTCGTTGACGAAGTATAGCAACACCGTCTCCCCGGCGTAATAATAGGTCCAGCGTATTACTGTCCGGCCGGTACGGATGTCATCGTAGCGCTCGTCGCGATCCGGCTCGCCTAGGGTGATGTACACCTGACCGCGGTCGGTAAGCCAGCCGGGACGCGACTCCTCCTGGAACCTGAGATTGGCAATCAAGACCCGGCGGAAATACGCGCTGAGCGCCTCGTTTTCCGGCGTCATCGTGTCCGGATCGGTCTCTCGCCAGAACTCCCGCCACAGCTCGCTACGCTCCGAAGGAGGCGCTTCCTGGATCGCCCGCACATCTTCGTCGTACCCGAAGTATCGGAGCAGCTGGAGGACCTCGTCGAGGTTGGTCACCGCCCACTGTTCCGAGAAGGTGACCAGCGCCAAAGTTCTAACCGTGTCCGGGGAACCCGGTAGAGCCGCCTCGAACCTGAGCTCGCCCAGTTGCAGCTGATTCGGTGGAATCCTCACGATCGCCGAAACCAGATCCGGCCCGACCGTGTCTCCCAGCACCGCAACGGCGACCTGGGCGGGCTCCAAAATTACCGAGTCGCTCCAAGCCTCGGCACCGTCGGAGTGGCGGGCTCTTATCGTCACCGGTGTTCCGGAGGGTACCCCGTAGCCTTCGAGATAGAAGCTCAACGTGTCCACGCCATGGGGCGACGTCGCGCGGGGGTTGGCGAGAATCGTCGGAAGATCGTGGCGGGAAACCCGGGCCCTGCCTTGATAGATCGGTATCAGAGAGGACAGCACGGGGCGCGCCGGATCGAAACGCGGAACCTCCAGCAGTCCATCGTCTCTGGCTGACTTGAGTCCATACCGGTCCCGCACCACCACGGTTACCGTAAGCTCGCCCTGAGGCAAAAAGACGAACTGTTGAAAGATCACGCTCTCGTCCGCCCTGCGGGTCTCACCCATGGTAGCGACCCTCACCGTTTCCTCGGAACCGAACTGGCGAACGATGTCGGTCCCCCTGCGGAAGACCACCTCTATCCGATACCGCCCCTCGAGCGCCCCGCTCACCCGCCGGAACGAGAGCGCATTGCTGGCCATGGACATGGAAAAGACTGCGAGGGTGGAATCGGGATAAGGGCCGGCCAGAAAATGAAACGACGCGACAAAGGGTACCGGATCCCCACTGGCAAGAAAGCCGAGCTGCCGGTAAACCGACGTGGGATCGGCCAGCTTGGGCACCAAGACCTCGGGGTCCGGCATACGCCCACCGCCGGGACCTGACCCCCCTGCACAGCCGGCTACGCCCAAACCCGCCACGATGGCGGCCAGCCTAGCGATCACAGTCTCTTTGCGGCCCATGGTACGAAGGAAACCTTACCCCACAGTCTAACGCGTCGGCAAGCCTTTCCCGGGCCGTTCTCAAGTCCAAAGCCAGCAGAGCGCAGCGCTACAAGGCGCGATCAAGAGATTGTCATTCAAAGGGCCGGACCAACGCTCCACCGTAGCCGCCACCAGCGCGCCCCCGAGCACCACCCGCAGCGGCAACCCGAAAGCCCACAGGACGACCGCCGCCACCGCAAAGACCGCGGTGGTCCCCGGCCAACTCTTTTTACCCCTGAAGCCCAGGCTGCGCCCCACCAGTGCCCCTGAGGGATCGGCCAAAGCTCCCACCAAGATCCCGGCTGCACCCCACGGGTATGGAAACCACGATGCCACGGCGTAGCCAACCGCAAGCCAGAAAGCTCCGCTGAAGGAACCGGCCTCGCGGTGGCGGAATACCGGGAAATTGCGGCGCAACCACTGGTTGAACTCGGGCCTCGCGAGGCGCCAAAGCTCGAGCGTCAATGCCAGCAGCACGCCTGCGTGTAGTAAAGCGCGCAGCAGGGCCCAAGACCACATTCCCACCAGCAGGAGCGTAGCGGTGGAAATGTGAATCAGGGATCTCAGGGAGGCCGAACTCACCGGCCGCCTGTCGCCGGGCTCGGGTCTTCCTCCGCCGAGCCCTGAGCGAGAAGATCAGACAGCGCGATCAGCGGCGCCCAGAAGAAAAAATCGACCTCGAATAAAGCCAACCTCGAAGCGAGGCGAACCGGCGGCATGTGGAACCGGGATCTGGTCATTCGGAACCTTACCCCGCTTCTTGCTGGAGTTCAAGCGCCGGAGTTACCTTCGCTCTCCCACCATGCGCTCAGAGAATCTCTCCGGCCGCACTATCGCGGGGTACCGTCTCCTGGAACGGGTTGGAGAGGGGGGTACGGCCACGGTTTATCGAGCCGAGCACGACCTGCACGGGCGGTGCGCTTTCAAGACACTTCGCGCCAGCCTCGCGACCGACCCCACTGCCGTCAAACGGTTCCTCCGCGAGGCCGGCTACTGTTCCAGGGTGAAGCATCCGGGAGTGGTGCGCACCTACGACTACGGCGAGGAAGACGGGCTCTACTACCTGGCGCTGGAGTGGGTGGACGGCGAACCGTTGTCCACCGCAGTCATCCGGGCCGGTCGGTTCCCGCCCGACCTGGTAGCCGACTTGGTGGATCAACTCGCCGACGCGCTGGCAGCGGCTCACGCGCAGGGGATCATTCACCGGGACTTGAAGCCGGAGAACGTGGTTTACGACGCTCAGGCCCGGCGGGTCAAGCTGCTAGACTTCGGCATAGCGCGGGACGCACAGGAAGATCCCCGAGAAAGATTGACGCGAACCGGATTTTTCGTCGGAACCCTGCAGTACGTCGCCCCGGAAGCCCTTTCGGGAGAACTAGTGGACGAGCGGGCAGACATTTACAGCCTCGCTACGATCACTTACTACATGCTCACCGGTTTCCATCCCCATCCGGGCAAGACCTTGAGCGAGCTCTTCAGCAGGCTTCTCAACGAGGATCCGGTTCCCCTCAGCCAGGCCGGCGGTGGCAAGTTTTCCTTTCCCCGGGCTCTGGAAAGGGCGGTCATGAAGGGGCTTTCCCGCAACCCCGCGGAACGGCAGCAGAGCGTGCTGGAGTTCGCCCGCGAAATCCGCGAGGCCGTAGCTCAAATGAACGAAAAGAGCGGAGGGCGCGGCTTGCTGGAAAGGCTTCGCGGGCTGCTGGGCTTGGGCCAGGGCCGCAGCTGATGCGCGAACCCTTCCCCGCCGATCTGCACCGAGCGTTGGTGGAGCTGCTCAAGGAACGATCGGTAAGTCTGGGGTCGTTTACCCTGGCGTCGGGCAAGAGTTCGTTTTACTACATAGATGCTCGCCGCACCACGATGGCCGCCCGGGGGATGGACCTGGTAGGCAGGTTGGGACTCTGGACCATCAGGGACGCGGGCTGGGATGCCTCGCTCGTGGGGGGGCTAACCATGGGTGCAGATCCGGTGGCTTTGGCTATCGCTGCGGCGAGCCGCCTCTTTCCGCCTTTCATCGACGCCTTCTCGGTGCGCAGGCAGGTCAAGGAGCACGGTGCCCGGCGCCGGATCGAGGGCTGCTACGCTCCGGGTGAACGGACGGTGGTGGTGGAGGACGTGATCACCACGGGGCAGTCGGCTCTCGAGGCGGCCGGAGCGGTGACGGAATCTGGAGGAACGGTAGTGGGCGTTTTGGCGGTGGTGGACCGCCAAGAGGGAGGGCGCGAGGCGATCGAACGGGCCGGCTATCCCGTGCGGGTCTTGGTCACGGCCCGAGACCTCGGGTTGGCGGGCCAGCGGGAGTAGCGGCTGTCGTTCTCTGCCGCAAAGCTATCCTTCCACGCCTGTCCGGTGTCCGCCACCCAGTGATCTAGCGGATGGAAGGTCTGAAACACGCCGCGGTAGGGAACGATCAGCCGCTCGACGAAATCTCGAAGCGCTGAGTTGAAGGTGTAGAGCCGCCGAAACTCGGTTGCGGTAAGCCCCATGACTGCCCGCAAGTGACGGCCGAAGCTTTGAGGGGACGAGTAATCGAGCCGGTAGGCTACGTGAGCCACTGAAAGCCCCTCGAACTCGAGCAGCCAGGCAGCATAGAGCAGGCGGGTTGCCGAGAGATAGCGCTTGGGAGAGGGAAGCCCGCAACGAAAGAAGCGCGACATGAAAGTGCTGGGCCCGACCTGGAGCTGCTCCGCCAGGCTCTTTACCGACGACGTGCGCGGTGCGGTCCTCACCAGAACTTCAAAAAACCGCCTGCAGTCGGGAGGTACCTCACCCAGGGCCGGTACGATAGCGCCGAGGATCAGAGCGGCGGTAGCGGAACCGGGCTCCGTCAAGAGCTGGCGCAAGCGCTCCCAGCCTTCGCGCACACTCAAATCCAATAACCCACTGACTCCCCGCGACCCCAGTTCGAGCAGGCGCTGGGCCCACTGAGGATCGTGCCGTGCAACCACCGCGACTGCCGGAACCCCCGGAAACTTCCTCACCAGAGCATCTACTTGGTTGAGCTCGTCACGCCCGACCGCCGCGGGGGAAACCAGGACCGCCCGCACCGGCCGCTCGCGTACCACCCGGATCACTTCGTTCAGATCCCTGGCGTGTATCGCCGCGAACGAGCCCCCGATCCAACCGTCCAGCCTATCACGCAGAGGCGGTTCCACCACCGTGGCCACAGCGACTCGCTCGAACATTGCCCAAGGCGCATCCTCTCGGAACCCGCCCTAGCCTAAAGAAGCCCGATCAACCTGGCTTCAACGGTTTCCTACAGTAATGGCAACTGGGGTCTTGCAATAACCGCTTCGCCGTGCGAGGTTGGTTACTCCCGATGGAGAAGCACTCATACCCTATACCCGGCGACCTCGAAGCGAAGCACTCCGACGACAGCTCCAGCGCGGCCCTCGCGGCAGATCGCTGGAAGCAAATCCTCGATGCGCTGCCTTTGCCGGTAGTGACCTTGAGTGCCGAAGGCTTTATCGTCGATGCCAACCGCGCTGCGGGAGGCCTAAAGGGCGGAGCTATCGGGCGCGACTTTTGCGAGTTCGTACCCGCGGCGGACGCGGTCCGAGTAGAAGAGGCGCTCGGGCAGGCGGCGCGGGGTGAGAGCACTCGCCTGGAGATCGCCTACCGGGCGCTGGATGGGACTTTTCACAAGGCCGAGGTCACCGTTGTCCCTGGTCCCGAGGGATCGGAGCCGGCTGTGGCAATAGCCATACTCCGCGACACCGCGGCCGAGCACGAGGCCCGCCGGGAACTGGTTCAGCTCACCAAGCTGGCTACGGTGGGCGAGCTGTTGGCCGGGATATCGCACGAGCTCAACAACCCGCTCACCGCCGTGATCGCCTATGCAGAGCTGCTGGCTTCGCGGAAGGATTTACCGGAGGAGGTCCGGGAGGACCTGGCGGATCTCAGGCGCCAAGGGCTGCGGGCTGCGAAGATAGTAAAGCAGCTTTTGGCCTTCGTTCGAGAAAGCGAGCCGGTCCACGCGCCCGTCGACCTCAACGCCATCGTTCGGGACACGGTGTCGTTGCGGGAGGGAGCGATCAAGCGCGCAGGGATCGGGGTGGAGCTGGACCTGGCCGAGCTGCCCTTGGTCCAGGGGGACCAGTTCAGGCTCCAGCAGTTAGTATTGAATCTGCTCACCAACGCTGAATATGCCGCCCTCCATGGCAAGCCGCCCCGCGCTATTAGGCTCAGCACCCGCATCGTCCCTCAGGGTGTGGAACTCGAAGTTCGGGACTCCGGAGACGGGATTCCGGACGATCTTTTCCCTCGGCTTTTCGATCCCTTCGTTACCACCAAGCGAGCGGGGGAGGGCACTGGTTTGGGGTTGGCGATCGCAAAGCAGATAGCCGTTGAACACGGGGGCAACATCTCGGCACTCAACGCTGCCGACGGGGGCGCCGTATTCAAGGTGGTGCTTCCCGCGCTCTAGACCGGTTGAGCTCGAGGTCTTTTCAGGCAGGCTTGACTGTACAGCGGAGGGCGGCTGCCGCATCGGCCGAAACGCATTTATCTTTCTAGAGCGAGGCTGGCGTGGTGGGGCGTGACGGTCGCGGCTCGCATCAATGCGGGCTGAGGAAAGTCCGAGCTCCAGAGGGCAGACTGCCAGGTAACACCTGGGCGCCGTAAGGCGACGGACAGGGCCACAGAAAAGATACCGCCTGCCATCCTCAAGGTGGCGGGTAAGGGTGAAAAGGTGGGGTAAGAGCCCACCGCGCGGCCGGTAACGGTCGCGGCACGGTAACCCTCAGTCGGAGCAAGGCCAAATAGGCGGCGAGGTCCGGCCCGGACCGTTCGAGCCGCGGGTAGGCCGCTAGAGGTGGTGGGTGACCGCCATCCCAGAGAGATGACCGTCCGCCGCGTCCTCGCAGTGGGCGCGACGAACAGAACTCGGCTTACGGCCCCACCACGACGGCCTTACATATTTCCCTCTCCATGATACCTTTCCCTAGCTTCGGCACGGGAGTCGATCGGGCTTTGGAAATCGCGCTAAGCCGGGCCCAGCGCAGAGGGCAGAAATCTTCCAGCAGCTCGCTGTGGCTTTGGCTTCTTGTCGCCGCCGCGGCGGGCTGTACCCGCACTGCACCGGCGGGCCGACCCGTGAGTGGCGTCCAACCTCCCTCTCGTGTGCGGCTGGTTCCGGACACCGCCCGATACCGCGTGGCATCCCACCTCCGGGTAGAGCAGCGGCTCGGCGGCCAGCCCCAGGTGAGCAACCTCTCGCTGGTTTACCTGCTGAGCGTTGCCCTGGTACCGGGAAGCACGGCCGGCGAGCTGAAGGCCCAAATCACGGTTGATTCGGTAACCAGATACGAAGGCCTCGGTGCGGTCAGCCAGGCAGCGAACGAAGCCCAGCGCCTGCGCTTCAGCGGCACCCTTCTTCCTACCGGAGAACTTCGGGATCTTCAAGGTGGCGGGTCGGCTGGCCCGCTGCACAGCGAGATCGCTCGAGATATAAGGGAGTTCTTTCCGCGCCTTCCTTCTTCGGGACTCGCGAGCGGAGATTCTTGGACCGACACAACGGAACAAGAAATCACTTCGGGCGGTGTCCCGCTTACGATCCGTTCAGTGGCCGAGCATCTGGTGGGCGGCCAGGTGGAAGACGCCGGTTTCCGGGTTCTCCCCATCAGGACCGTGACTCGGTACACCTTTTCGGGGGCCGGGCGCCAGGGAGGCCAGGAGTTTACCGTAGAGGGCTCGGGCAGGCGGCATGCCACCGAATACGTAAGCCTCGACGGTCGCTATCGCGGTCTAGTCGCCGCCGACACCTCCGATTTTACGATCTCGGTGCCAGCAGCTGGCCTCAGCATACCCGGAAAGCAGTTCAGGGCCGACACGGTAAGAGCGGTACGTTGAGGCAAATGCGTCTTACGCCGCTTTTGGCCGGATGCCTTTTGCTCCTTTCCGCTCAAAACCGATTAGTCGCCCAATCGCCCAAGCCTAGATCTCTCGACTACCTGAGCGTTGCTAGCGTGGACGACGCCAGGGCCTCCTGGCTCAACCCGGCCGGCTTAGCCCGGGTGCTGGAAGCTTCGGTGATGGCGGAAGTCGTAGTGGATCGTCCACCAGCAGGGGATCCACGGCTGGCACAGTATACCTTGGGGATGAACTCTCGGGGGATCTCTTTTGCATTTGCCCGTGACCGCGGTAGCGACACGCTCGGGATCAGTATCTTTCGCTTCGGTTTGGGTCTGCCTTTGGGAAGGTCCGGTTCTTTGGGCTGGGCGGTGAGCCTGTACCGCGCAGGGGTGAGGGATGAGGGGGTGGACGTTGGGCTGCGCTGGGGGTTGGGCCGGGCGATCGAATTCGGAGCGGTGGTGCGGAACCTGTCGGAACCGGTGGTCCGAGATACGGTTCTCCCTCTCACCGGTGTGGGTGCCATAGCTTGGTCTCCTCTGTGGCAGCGGGTGGAGTTGGCGGCCGAAGCGCACGCGGTCCGCCGGAAAGAAGAGGGCGGCTACGAGGGGCGCTACCGTGCCGGTCTACGCCTGGCTACCGGCGGGCGGACACCGGTGAGGTTGGTCTTGTCGGTGGATTTTGGCGGTTCGCTAAAACCGCGCCGCTGGACCGCGGGCTTGGTCGTGGGCGCGCAGGATCGAATCGGGGTTCTGGGCTCCGCCTCGCCGGAAGCGGGAGAGCCGGGTCGATTGGATCGGTTCAGCGCGTTTGCCCTGGCGAGCCGCCGTGCTCCCGGTTCCCTGCGCTGAAGTTCCGGACCAAAGAAACTTTCAGTCGATGAGCCTCAGCGGCATCACCAAGCAGAGATAGGAAGCGGGGTCGTCCCAGCCTACCGGCTCGACCGTGGCGGCTCGCTCCGGCGCCTTGAAGGTGAGGCGCACCTCGTCGGTGGGCATGTACTTCAGGATCTCCAGCAGGTAGTTGGCATTGAAGCCGATCTCCAGGGGGTCTCCCTGGTAGCTCACGGCGATCTCGTCGTGAGCTTCTCCCAAGTCCGGCGTATTGACCGAGAACCGCAGCGACGCTGCGGAGAACGTCAACCTCACACGGTGGGTTTGGTCGCTGGCCACGACTCCCACTCTGCGCAACGCCGCGGTGAGCATCTGGCGATCGACCGTGGCGATCTTGTCGTTTTCCCGCGGTATCACTTGCTCGTAGTTGGGGTAGGGGCCTTCGATCAGCCGAGTGAAGACTCGGGTCGGGCCCGACTGAAAACCCAGGTGGTTGTCGGTCCGGGCTACTTCCAACTCTTCCGAAGGATCGAACAGGCGCCGCACTTGCTCCAGGGCTTTGGGCGGAACTATGAGATCCGCACTATCCTTGCCGCCCGAGACGGGAAGCTCCATCCGGGCCAAGCGGTGTCCGTTGGTGGCTACCATTCTCATCCGCTCCGGCCGGAGCTCCCACAGCACTCCGTTCAAAATGGGGCGGCTCTCCTCGGTGGAGGCGGCGAAAGAGACGTGCTCGATGAGCTTTTGCAAATCGCCCGAAGTCACCCTCCAAGGGCGGTCGAACTTGACCGGCGGAAAACGGGGGAACTCCTCTTTGGGTATGCCGAGGAGTTTGAACGTGGATCTTGCGCACTCGAGCTGGACCCGCTGATCCCCGACCGCAGACATTCTGACACCAGCGTTGGGGAGTTCCCGGACTATTTCCACGAGCTTCCTCGCAGGGAGGGTGACCCCGCCTTCGGAGTCGATCTCCGCGGGCACCACGGTGGTCACCGCCACGTCCAGGTCGGTGGCCGACAAGCGCACTCCGTCTTTGGTGGCTTCCACCAGCAGATTGCCCAGAACCGGAAGCGTGGTCTTGGCGGGAACGCTGGGCGCTACCGCTGTGAGGCCCTCTTGGAGCTGCTCGCGCGCGATGGTGAATTTCATTACTACCCCTATTCTAATAACTTCACAGCAGTCTTAGTAGGGTGCGTTCACTCCTTTATAAAGCCTCCAAGGCTATGCGCTCAAGCGGCATTCGCCACCGAAATGATGTGGGTTATAGGGCGCCGCTGTTAATCCCGAGTTGAGAAAACTCCGCTCGCTCCACACCTCCACAGCGTTCCACACACCGCCTTCACATTTCCTCTCAAAGTGCGGACAGCTCGCGCTTGGCGGCCTCCACTCGCTCTCGGAGCTGCCGGTCCCGCTGTAAGTCTTGCGCCACTTTCGTAACACTGTGAATCACGGTGGAGTGGTCCCGCCCGCCGAACGCCTGGCCGATTTCCACCAGTTGCATGCCAAGCATTTCCCGGGCTAGGAACATGGCGACCTGGCGCGGCACGGTGAGGCTCTTGGTTCGCGCCTTGGAACGCAACCCTTCGGGCGTCACGCCCCAGCGGCGGGCCACTACCTCCTGGACCCGGTCCAATGTCGGCGCCCTGCGCTCCCCGCTCGAGCCCGACGGCTGGCTCTCTCCCGGGCGGATCTTGTCCGCCAGGGCCTCGCGGGCCAGCTCGATGGAGATCTCGCGATGCTTCAAGGAAGCGTAGAGCAAGAGCTTGATGATGCAGCCTTCGAGTTCCCTTACCGAGCTGCGTACGTGTTCGGCGATGAAGCGCAGAACATCGTCCGGAATGGTGAGTTCCAAATGGTCCTGCTCGGCCTTCTTGCGCAGGATAGCGATCCGATGCTCCAGGTCCGGCTGCCCGATGTCTGCCACCATGCCCCACTCGAAACGGCTCACCAGACGTGACTCGAGGCCGGGGATCTCCTTGGGCGCCCGGTCCGAGGTCAGCACGATCTGTTTTCCCGCCTCGTGCAGCGCGTTGAAGGTGTGGAAGAATTCTTCCTGGGTCATCTCCTTGCCTTCCAGGAAGTGCACGTCGTCCACCAGGAACATATCTATTTCAGTGCGATACTGGCGCCGGAACTCCGGCATGGTTCGGCTATGGATGCTCTCGATAACCTCGTTGATGAACTGCTCGGCACCCATGTAAACCACGCGGAAAGTGGCATGGCGCTCCAGCACCGCATGGGCGATTGCCTGCATTAGGTGGGTCTTGCCCAGTCCCGTTGCGCCGTAGATGAACAGCGGGTTGTAGGTTTTGGCAGGTGCCTCCGCCACTGCGTGAGCTGCCGCCGCGGCGAGTTCGTTCGACTTGCCGATCACGAAGGTCTTGAAGGTGTAGCGCTCGTTGAGCGGAGTGGTGCGCCTTCGAGAAGAAGACTCCACCGGCGGTGGAGCCACGAAGAAATCCATCTGAGGCCGGCGCGCTCGCTCTTCTTGGACCTTAAAGACCACTTCTACGCGTGTGCCCAAAACCTCTTCGGCCAGCCGGGCAAGGAGCGGGGCGTGCTTGGAGGAGTTCCACTCCGCGGCGAACTGGTCGGGTGCACCAACCAGCAGTCGGCCGTCGTCGAGCGCGATCGCCTCCGCAGGCTCCAGCCAAGTGCGGATCGTGGCGTCGGGCAACTCGCGCCGCGCTCTGTCTAGGAGACGGGTCCATGCCTCTTTGACTGACAACTCCATCGGCTACGTTTGAGCACGGTGGGTGGTGATGTAGGGCGCACGATTCTAGTGCGCGCCGGGGAAAATGTCAACCTTGACCCCGCACCACCGCCCCCGATAGCTTACCGGGCCTACGGAGGTAGAGACCGCCTATGCAACCCACTTATCGCCCGAGCAATCGCCGGCGCTTGCGGCGGCACGGATTCCGTGCGCGGATGAAAACGAGATGGGGCAGAAAGGTCTTGAGTCGCAGACGGAAGAAGGGGCGCAAGCGCTTGGCAGTCCGTCTGCCATCCAAGCACGCGCCCTGAGGCGGGAGCGTTTTCCGCGGAGTTGGCGGCTGACTGTTAAGTCCGACCTGCGTGCGGTGCTGCATGAAGGGCAGCGCTTGCGCACTCCCCTGATCGAACTGTACTGGAAAGGCAATCGAGTGGGACACCCGCGCCTGGGCCTGATCGTGCCGCGCTTTCAGCACACTGTGGTAGCGCGCAACCGCCTCAGGCGCCGGCTGAGGGAAATCGCGCGGCGCCGCATTCTGCCCGTCCTCCCACCGATCGATCTTGTGGTCCGCTCCCAACCGAAGGCATACCAAGCCGGTTGGGCCGAGCTAGAGTCAGTGCTGGAGCGATGGGCGCGCTCGGTTACCGGCTGAGTATTCTGCCCAGAAGGCTGGTGGCCGCGGCCATCAAGGCATACCAACTGGCTGCGTCCCCTTTCCCCTCTCCATGTCGCTACCTACCCAGCTGTTCCTCTTACGCGCTGGAGGCGGTGCTTCGATACGGGGCCGTGCGAGGTGGCTGGCTGAGCTTCAAGCGACTGCTGCGCTGTCACCCATTCCGCAAGGGCGGCTACGACCCGGTGCCTTGACTCCGTAGAGATGGAACGGCGTACCCTTCTTGCGATCCTGCTGGCGATGGTCGTAGCCCTACTGCCGGCGATCATCTTCCCGCCGCAGCCTCCGGTGTCGCCAACCGGTGACACCACTGCCGCCGACACCATCCCCGGAGTGCCGCAGCAACCACCGGCAGTCGCTGGCAGGATCGAAACACCGGCAGTGACCCTGCAACGTCAAGACACCTCCGCTGCGGACACGGTAATCGTGGAGTCGCCGATTTACCGGCTGGCCTTTTCCACCCGAGGCGCAAAGCTCATCGGCGCTACCCTGAAGGACTATCGCTCGTTTGCACCCGGAGACTCCGGGCCGGCCCAGCTGCTTCCCCAAGACGGGGACTTTCTCGCCTACCAAGTGGTGGTAGGTGGCGACACGCTGCCGTTGGAGGCGTGGGTCTTCGAGCCCTCGACCCGCTCTCTCGGAGTAGATAGCGATGGAGCCGAACTGGTTTGGAAGGCGGCGCGGGGCCCGGTCACTGTGCACCTTACCTATCGCTTTTCAGAGCGTAGCTATCTCTTCGGCGTCAGTGGAGAGATCTCCGGAGTCGCTTCAGGGGCCCTGGTGCTGATCCGCATGGGGCCCCGGCTCCGGAGCGTGGAGGCAGATAGCGTCGACGATTTTCGTTCCTACGGGGTGGTCACCAAGGCGAAGCGGACCGAGAACGTAAGCTTCGGTTCGTTGGAGCCTGGGGAGCGTGAGGAGCTTTCCGGCCCCTTCGATTGGGTGGCTATAAAATCCAAGTACTTTCTGGCAGCGGTGCTGACCCGCTCGCCCGATCGGCCGACCGTAGGCGGTGCGGTGGCGGTGGGAGGGGAACGCTCGGGCCGCCACGCTAATCGAGCCTACGTGACTGCATCGTTGGCTGCACCCGGAGGAGCCTTCGAGCACGAGGTGTACGTAGGACCCCAGGAATACCGGCGTCTGGCCAGGATCGGCCACGATCTGGAGGACGTCAATCCCTACGGGTGGATCTTCCGTCCCATAATCCGGCCCTTCGCCATCCTGATCGTCCACATTTTGCTGTGGATGCACGACACCTTGAAGCTGCCCTACGGCTGGGTTTTGGTGCTGTTCGGAATTGCGGTGCGGGTCCTGCTGTGGCCTCTCAACCAGAAAGCCATGCGTTCCAGCATGGCGATGCAGGCGATTCAGCCGCAGATGAAGGCGCTCCAGGAACGCTACAAGAAAGATCCGCAGAAGCTACAGCAAGAACTCATGAAACTCTACAAGGAGCATGGCGTCAACCCCTTCGGCGGATGCCTTCCGATGCTGATCCCGATGCCCGTGCTGTTCGCCTTGTTCTTCGTTTTCGCCAACACCATAGAGTTCCGCGGGGTGCCGTTTCTCTGGTTGCCGGATCTTTCCCGAGCGGATCCCTACTATGTGATACCCCTGCTCATGGGTCTCTCGATGTACGCCTTGACCAAGATCGGACAGATCGGCCTGCCGCCCAATCCGCAGGCCAAGATGATGCTCTACGTGATGCCGGTGATGTTCACCGTGCTGTTCGCCAACTTCTCTTCCGGGTTGAATTTGTATTACGCCGTCAGCAACATCGCCTCGATCCCCCAGCAGTGGCTCATCGCCCGAGAGAGGATGAAGCGGCAGGGGAAATCGCCCTAATCGGCTCCGGATGCTCACCGATGTCATCGCCGCGATCGCAACGCCGCCCGGCAGATCTGCCGTAGCCCTCATTCGGGTCTCCGGTCACGGTTGCCACGCAGCGGCAGCCAAAGTTCTCCGGCCCTTTTTGGCGGAGCCGTACCGCCGGGCGCGCAAAGCGCGAGCTGTGGATCCGAGAACCGGGGAAACTCTGGACGAAGTGCTCTATACTGTCTTCGCCGCTTCCGCCTCCTATACCGGGGAAGATATGGTGGAGATCGGGACTCACGGCGGGCTGTTCGTTCCCGCCGGTGTGCTGGCTGCGCTGTTTGCCGCCGGCGCCCGGCAGGCGGCACCGGGAGAGTTCACCCGCCGGGCGGTGCTCAACGGAAAACTCGATCTCCTACAGGCGGAAGCGGTTGCGGACGTGATCGACGCGGCCTCTCCCGCCCAGCGCCGCGCGGCGCTGCGACAGCTCGACCGGGGACTTTCGGCCAGGATCGAACAGCTCAGGGAACAGGTGTTGGAACTGGAAGCCCTGGTGAGCTATGACATCGACTTTCCCGAAGAAGACAGCGGCCCGATTCCCCCCGAGCGGGTGGAGGCTGCAGGGGTTGCCCTGGTGCAGGCCCTGCGTGGGCTTTTGGCCACTGCAGCCGAGGGTGAAAAGCTCCGGGCAGGCGCCCTGGTGGTGATCGCCGGCCGGCCCAACGCGGGCAAGTCGTCGTTGTTTAACGCACTTTTGGGAAGCGAGCGAGCCATAGTCACGGAAGTTCCCGGGACCACCCGGGACGCGATCGAAGCGATTGCGAGCTGCGGCGGCTTTCCCTTCAGGCTGGTGGACACGGCCGGGCTGCGCGACTCCGAAGACCGGGTCGAGAAGCTGGGAATCGAAGTGAGCCGACGTTATCTCCAGGCGGCCGACCTGGTTTTGTTTTGCGTGGAGGCGGGCCGGGACCTCGAGCCGGACGAAAAGAAGTTCGTGGAGGAGTTGGAGGACCGCGCGCTGGTGGTGCGTACCAAGGCAGATTTAGTTCCGGTCGCTAGACACCCTTTGCCGGGCACGGGGGAGCTCTGGGTCTCGGCGCTTAGCGGCCTTGGCTTAGATCGCCTCCGCGATCGGTTGGCCGAGCGGGCCTTCTCGGGACTGGCGGGCGGGGGCGATTTGGCAGCGCTAGTAACCAGGGAACGGCACCGCCTCGCCTTGCAGCGGGCGTTGGATGAGGTCGTCTCGTTCCTTGAGGCGCGGCGGTCGGGGGTCGAGGCGGCGGTGGCGGCCACTCACCTGAGAGCCGCAGTCACCTCGCTGGAGGAGCTGATCGGAGTAATCAGCAGCGAGGACATTTTGGACCGAGTGTTCAGCACTTTTTGCGTCGGTAAGTGAGCTTAGTAGACTGCAGAATCCTCTCCGCTGGTGGCGCTGCGCCAGATCTCGTCCGCCAGCCATTCCAACCGCTGCTGAGCGTACTCCAGCTCTTGCGGGCTCATGGTGGGAGAGCGGCGCGCCACCGCCCGTACGTGAAGCAACAGCTCGTCGAGCAACTCCCTGAGCGTCAAGTTGCGCCGCCGCTCCGCCGCCTCGCTCACGCCGTCTGCGCTCCGCCTGCGCGCTCCTCGAGCTCCTGTAACTCCGCCGCCGAGGCGCGCAGTGCCGCGGCCATGCCCAGCTGGTCGATTGCAGGCTCGACCATCCGAAGACCTATGTAGTACCCCGCCCGCTCGGGAATCACTCTACCTCCCACCAGCCGCAGCGCGGGACTGGCGCCGCCGGCCAAGTAACGCAGCCGATAACCCAAACCGCTCGAGTCAAGTTCCGGCTCGGTCACCCTGCGCAGGAAAGCATCCAGTTCCCTGAGCCTCCGGTACTGGCGCCGGTTGTATCCCAGATAATCCCAGGGCTCGAACCCGGGGATCGCCCTCCGAGCGGCTGCCACCGCCAAGCCTTCGTTCACCAACAACTCTCTCAAAGTTGCCCGGCTTCCGGTCTCCCAGTAGTCGTAAAACCCGCCCGCCTGTTCGATCAGCCGGGCCATCTCACTGCGGCTCGAGAAAGAAGTGTAGCGAACCAGGTGAGCCACCTCGTGGGCGATCCACAACTGTATCAGCTGCGGCGGCAAACCCAGCCCATAGGTTTCGGGATTGGGACGGCCAGTAAAGTGCTCCAGGCAGACGAAGGCGATTCCCCGGCCCGCGACCACCAGCTCGCCGGCATTCGCCCCGCCGACGCCCACCATCAGGTAAACGTCGAACGGGCGGTCCGGCTCCAAAGTGTCCTCGCACCGCCTCACCGCCTCCTCCGCCAGCACTTTTAAATCGATGCACTTGAAAAGCGCCTGGAGGTCCCGGCGGTCAGCCGCCAAGGTGCGGCTGATCACCTGTTCCGCATGAGGAGAATCGAGCTCCAGTATATAGTTGTGCCAGTAGGCCTCCAGAACGGTCCGGTGCGATTCCAGGTAGCGCCGATACGCCTCCGCTGGATTCCGTGCCTCGAGCACGGCTAGAAACTCGGGGACCAGATCGACGAGCATGGAGGCGGTCTCAATTTGGTTCACCGCCTCGCCAAGCGCAATTACTTTGCGTCCACCAGCTCCTTGAGGATTTCGGCGTCGCGCGGGAGGAACCCGTAAAAGACTATCTCCTCGAGCTGCTCTGCTTCGGGAGAGCTGCGAACCGCCTGCAGCATGATCTCCGCGGCGCGCCTGAAGTCGAATCCGCCAACCCCTGAGCCAAGAATTGGAAAAGCGATTTTCTTCAGCCCGTGGCGAGCCGCGAGTCGGAGACTGGCCAGGGTTGCCTCTCGAATCGAACGCTCGGACACGGGCTCGTCCCCCATGGCGGCGGCGTGAATCACGAACCTTACCGGCAGTCTGCCCGCGCCGGTGATCGCTGCTTCTCCGACTTTGATCGGGCCGTGCCTGTCGCACTCCTCCTGAATCGCAGGCCCACCCGCTTTGCGTATGGCGCCGGCCACTCCGGCGCCGAGCTTCAAGCGGTTGTTCGCCGCATTGACGATCGCGTCGCCCTTGTAGGAAGTAATATCGCCCTGTTTTACCACTATCCGAGGGGGCATCGTGCGTCAGCGATGTCGCAACTTGCGACTCATATCTTCTAGAAAACGTCGCTCCTCTGCGGTGAGAGAATCGATCCCGCTGGCCGAGATCTTATCCAGCAACCGGTCCACCTCGGCGCTCCGGTTGCGATCCTCGAGGGAGGAACCCTGGTTGCCGTCTTTGCTTCCCTGGCTTCCTCTCTTGGAGCTCAACATCGGAGCCAGCGATCGCCGCTCGGTAAGGCGTGTCGCGGGCCGCGACCACAGCCCTCCGGCGCGCAGGTAGAGGAACCCGAACAGGAAACCGCCCAAGTGCGCCAAATGGGCTACCCCGTCACGGGCGCCGCTGATAGCCAGGGCCACATCGATGGTGGCCAAAACGATCACTAGCCACTTGGCCGGGATGGGGACCGGGAGCGGGAAAACGAAAATCGGCGCGTCGGGCCAGTTCAAAGCGAAAGCCAAGGCCACGCCGAAGACCGCTCCGGAGGCGCCTACGAACGGTGCCACGGGAACGAAAAGCGCTATCAAGAAGGAGAAGATCGCCCCGCCCAGTCCGCAGACCGTGTAGTACCTGATGAAACCCGAACCGCCCATGCGTTCTTCCACCGCAGGGCCAAAGAAAAAAAGCATCAGCAGGTTGAAGGCCAGATGCAGCAGGCCCACATGAAGGAACATGTAGGTCAAGAAAGTCCACGGCTTGGTCGCTGCACCGCCGGGCGAAAAGGCGAAGGTTTCGAAAAACCAAGGACCGGTGAAGACCGTTATGGTGAGCAGGTACACCACCGCGTTTGCCGCCAGCAGGCGCCGCACCCAGGGGGTCAGTTGAAAGGGGGAACGGATCTCCATACGCTCTTTGTTACTATTTTACGCGGCCACTTTGTTCCGCGCCCCCCTGCTCAGCGCGAGGTGGCATATGGTTTCGCACAACTTCGCGAACCCTATACCCGAGGCAGCGGCCGACTGAGGCAGCAGACTGGTAGAGGTCAACCCCGGGAGGGTGTTGGCCTCCAGGAAACACGGCCTTCCGGCGGAGTCCAGCCTGAAGTCCACTCGGGAGAAGTCTCGAAGCTTGAGCGCCCGATGGGCGGCCAAAGCCAGCTGCTTTACCGTCTCGGTGAGATCCTCCGGTAGCGCGGCGGGAAAGATTTCCCGGGTAGCACCGGGAGTGTATTTGGCCTGGTAGTCGAAAATCTCGCCCGGCGGGACGATCTCTCCCACCGCCAAAGCCCGCTCGCCCAGCACTCCCACCGTAAGTTCGCGTCCAGGGAGGAAAGCTTCCAGCAGCACTTCGTCGTCGTACCTTAGCGCCTCGGCTACCGCCGGTTCGATCTCGGCGTAGCTTCGAACCACGCTGGTGCCCACGGTGGACCCCGTCTTGGAGGGCTTTACCACCAGCGGGTAACCCAGGTGCTCGATCGCCTCGCGGGGCGCCGGCCACATCAGCCAGTCGGGAGTGGGGATCCCAGCATGGCGGCAGATCCGTTTGGCCACATCCTTGTCCATTGCCAAGGCGCTCCCCAACGGCCCGCTTCCGGTGTAAAGCACTCCCGCAAGCTCCAGTAACGCCTGGATCTCGCCCCCTTCTCCGGGGAGACCGTGGAGGATCAGAAATACCAGGTCTGCCTCGGTGATTTCCGGCAACTCCGCCAGCGCTGGACCCAGCTCGCGCTCCTTGAGCAAGTGGAGCTCTTCGGCAGAAGGGGGTGCTTTGCCTACCGCATGAACTAAGAGGCGGGTTTCCTGCTCCTCGCTCAGAGCTCCTTGCACCGTATCCACCACGCAGACCGAGTGTCCTGATTCCCGCAGGGCCTGGACCACCTGCGCCGCGCCCGCCAGGGCCACTTCCCGCTCCGGGGTCGATCCGCCGGTGAGAACCGCGATGCGGCTCACGGGCGATACACGACCCGGTAAGTAGGCGTCTCCCAGACCTCCACCTCGTAAAGCCGCACCTGCGGTACTACGGCTTTCAGGCGATCCCTGACTCTGCGGGCGACTTCCAGTGCCACCCGTTCGGCGGTGGGGGATCGGTCCTTGAAAGCGTCCAACTCGTTCAACAGTCTATGGTCGAAGTCCGCCACCGCTTCTTCGGCCAAGGCTTCGATGGTGCGAAAATCTATCGCCATTCCGCCGGCTCCGAGGTTGTCCTCGGGTACCTCCACCGTGAGCCGCACCCGCCAGTCGTGCCCGTGCATGCGGTCGCACCGCTCCACTCCGGTCAGAGTGTGAGCCGCCGAGAAGGAAGCCTCGGCCGAAACCAGGTACTTGCCCATCTTGCTTTTACTCGGCCCTAACCATGGTACCGTTTGCGGTGAGGTCTCTCATCGAATTCCCGCCACGTGATGGAGGATATCGTAGCGGGTAACGATCCCGGCCGGAATCCCGTTGCGCCGCACCAGGACCGCGGGAGTTTCTCGGCTCAGAACGGCTGTCAGTTCGGCCACCGGGAAGTCGGGGTCGACCACCGGATAGGGCGCTTCCATGACCTCGAGGACCGGACGTTCCAGGATCTCCGGGCAGGCAAGGGCTTTGGCGGCCAGAGTTCCTTCCGAGACCGACCCGATGCAGTCGGTTCCATCTATGACCGGAAGCTGGGAGACGTTGTAAGTGCTCATCAAGTTGAGGGCTTGGCGCACAGTGCCGCTCGGAGCGATGCTCACCAGCTCCGGCGCGTCGGCGGGTTTGGCCGCCAGAAGCGTGGCGAGCGTGAGGCGTTCCTCCTCCAGCATCTGGTTTTCCCGCATCCACTCGTCGCTGTAGACCTTGGAAAGGTAGCGTTCCCCGGTATCGGCTAGGACGGTCACTACCAGTGCGTCAGGGTGGTTCAAGCGGCGAGCTATGTCCAGGGCGGCGACCAGGTTCACCCCGGTGGAGCCTCCGGCCAACAGCCCCTCTTCGCGGGCCAGCCGTCGCGCCATAAGCATCGCTTCCTTGTCGCTCACCACGATCCACTCGTCCACCAGGTCGAAGTCCAGGGTGGAGGGGATCTTGTCACCTCCGATGCCTTCGACTTTGTACGGCTGGCCCTCTGTCTTCCGGTGAGTGCGGGCATATTCGCTGTAGATCGACCCCGCCGGATCGCCTGCGATGATTCTGATCTTGGGATTGCGTTCCTTGAGGTAGCGTCCCGCACCGGTCACGGTCCCGCCGGTGCCGGGAGAGCAGACGAAGTGGGTGATCTTCCCCTCGGTCTGTTCCCAGATCTCGGGCCCGGTGGTTCGGTAATGGGTCTCTGGGTTGACCGGGTTGTAGTGTTGGTCGGCGAAGATCGCGTTGGGATGCGAGGCCGCTATGGCGCGGCCCTTCATTATGTAGTTGTCAGGATGGTCCGGCGGCACAGCGGTGGGGGTGATAATCACCTCGGCACCGAAGGCGCGCAGCAGGCGCGATTTTTCTTGGGACATCTTGTCGGGCATGGTAAAGATGCAGCGGTAGCCCTTTACTGCAGCCGCCAGCGCCAGCCCGACCCCGGTGTTTCCCGAAGTAGCTTCCACGATCACCCCGCCCGGCCGCAGCTTCCCTTCCTTCTCCGCCGCCTCGATCATAGCTATCCCGATGCGGTCTTTCACCGAGCCGCCGGGGTTGAAGTACTCCGCCTTTACATACACCGGCGTCTTGATTCCTGCGGTCAGCTTGTTCAGGCGAATCAGCGGAGTCCAGCCGATAGCCTGCAGCACGTTGTCGTACACTCGCTTTTCCCGGTTCACCGCTTTCCTCCGGTCTGACCTCGGTCGGGCTGTCTGAAATGGACCGGTTGCAGGAACGCAGTGCCCACCGGCTGTCCGTTGCGCCGGGCCGGAGCGAAGCGCATCAGCTCCACGCCCCGCAGCGCCGCAGAATCCAGTTCGGGATACCCGCTCCCTTCGGCGATCCGAGTGGATTCGGGCGCGATCTCGCCTTCGGCGTCAACGTAGAGCCGCAGGATAACCACGCCTTCGACTTGCTGCTCGAACAGGTCCCGGGGATAGTTCACCGGCGATTCGGCGTTGATCAAGATCGGCGGCTCGAATGCAGGGGGTGTCTCTCCCGGACCTCCTTGGAGAAAGCCAGCTTCGGACCCGCAGGCCGCCAAAAGCGCCATGGACCACAGCCTTCGCTTCACCCCCTACCTCCCGGCACAGCCCGCTTCCTGAGCTCCGCCAGCCGCGTCAGCGCTTCGATCGGCGTCAGCCGGTCGGGATCTAGCTCCAAGAGATCCTTGATCACCGGGTGCTCGGTGTCGAACAGCGGCAGCTGATCGCTGTGATCCGGCGGCGGGTGGACCGGAGTCAAGCGGTGGCCGGCCTCCAGGCCCGTCAGAATCTCCCGGGCGCGCCGAACGACTTCGAGGGGCAAGCCCGCCAGGCGAGCCACATGGATGCCGTAAGAGCGGTCAGTAGCGCCCGGCCGCAACTGGTGCAGGAACACGATCCCGTCTCCGGTCTCTCTTACGGCCACGTTGAAGTTCCTGGCGTGCTGGAGCCGCTCAGTAAGCTGGGTCAGTTCGTGATAGTGAGTGGCGAAGATCGTCTTGCAGCCGATGCGATCGTGCAGTTGCTCGGTTACTGCCCAAGCGATGGCGACCCCGTCGTAGGTCGAGGTACCGCGGCCGATCTCGTCGAGGAGGACCAAAGACCGCTCAGTCGCTCCGTGCAGGATCGCGCTGGTCTCGATCATTTCCACCATGAAGGTCGATTGGCCTAGGCCGAGGTTATCGCTGGCCCCTACCCGGGTGAAGACCCGATCCACCACCCCGATCCGTGCCCGCTTAGCAGGTACGAGGCTTCCCATTTGAGCCATGATCACCGCCAGCCCCACCTGCCTCAGAATAGTCGACTTTCCCGCCATGTTGGGGCCGGTGAGCAAGATCACCCTCTGAGACTCGTCCAGCCGGATGTCGTTGGGGATGAACCTGCCGGCGGGAAGGCACTGTTCCACCACCGGGTGCCGGCAGCCCTCCAGCTCGATGGAAAAGTGGTCAGTGATCTCCGGCCTGGTGTAGCGGTTGTGTACCGCAACTTCCGCCAGCGAGGCGAACGCGTCCAGCTCGGCCAGCAATCGCGCGGTGCCCTGAATCCGTGCGATAGCCGCCGAAATCCGCGCGCAAAGCTGCTCGAAGAGCTCCCGCTCTCGCTCGGCGATACGCTCCTCGGCACCCAGCACTCGCGCCTCGTAGTCTTTGAGCTGGGGGGTCACGTAGCGCTCGGCGTTGGCGAGCGTCTGACGGCGCTCGTAGTCCGGCGGGACCGCGTGCCGTTGAGCCTTGGTAACCTCGAGATAGTAACCGAACACCTTATTATAACCCACCTTCAACGACTGAATGCCGGTACGCTCCTGCTCGCGCGCCTGGAGGCTGGCGATGAATCGTTTACCCCCGTCTCGGAGATCGCGTGCTTGGTCCAGCTCCAAGTCCGCGCCCCTTCTGAAGGTGTCTCCTTCGCCCAACTGCGCCGGTGGATTGGGCACCAGCGCCTCCCGTAGCGCTCCGGCCACGTCGCCCAGGGGATCCAACGCCGAGGCGATGCGTTCTAGCTCCGCACTGAGCTTGCGGCGCTTCGTTCCCTGGAGGGCTCGGGCCACGTCGGGCAATCGCTCGAGGGAATCGCGCAGCGCTCCCAGATCGCGGGGAGAAGCTTTGCGGTTCGCCGCCCGACTCGCCAACCGCTCCAAATCCCGCACACCCTTCAAAGCCTCCCGCAGGAGCTCCCTAGCCCGCGAGTCGCTGAGCAGCACTTCCACGGCATCGTGCCGCTGGCAAATGCGCTCCGGTACGCACAGGGGCGCCACTAGCCACTGCCTGAGGAGACGGCTTCCCATGGGGGTGACCGTTCGGTCGAGGACCGCGAGCAGGGTGGTCCCGCCACTGCCCGGGCGCATCGGCTCCACCAGCTCCAAGTTGCGAAGCGTCATCTCGTCGAGCGGCATCAGCGCCCCTCCCCGCAAGACCACGGGTCGCGACAGCTGGGGCAAGCCGGAAGGTTTGAGCTGGGCGGCGTACCTGAGAAGCGCCCCCGCAGCGCCGATTGCGGGACGATCTGCGGGTTGGATTCCCAAGCCCTCGAGTCCCGAGACTCCGAAGCGGCGCGCCAACTCCTCGCTCGCCCAAGACCAGTCGAACTCCCAGCCTTCTCGCTCGGTTCGCAGAATCGTTTCGGGAAGCTCAAGCTTCGAACCCGAGGGCACCACCACTTCCCTGGGGTCGAAGCGCAGCAACGCGGCGCGGAAGTGTTCCTCAGGAGTCACCTCGAGAAAGAACTCTCCGGTAGAGAGATCCACCGCGGCCAGACCGATTCCTTCACCGGGAAGTACTGCCAGCAGGAAGTTGTTGCGGGCCGCCTCCAGTAGCCCATCTTCCAGAGTCGTCCCCGGAGTTACCGTCTCGACCACCGCGCGCCGCACCACGCCCCTGGCCTGCTTCGGATCCTCGATCTGCTCGCAAATCGCCACCCGATGGCCCCGCTCCACCAGCCGCTTCAAGTATTCGCCCGCTGCCCGGACCGGAACGCCGGCCAGAGGAACGTCGGCAGCACCCCCGTTGTTGCGAGTGGTGAGGGTGAGACCCAACTCCCGCGCTGCGAGCTCGGCGTCCTCGAAGAACATTTCGTAGAAATCGCCCATTCGGAAGAACAATATTGCGTCCCGGTGGCGGGCCTTGATCTCCCGGTACTGCTGCATCAGAGGAGTGTCGGCTGGGGTGCGGGGGTTCACCGTTCCTCCACTACGAAGGGATTGCCTCCCAGCACCCGGCGCAACTCCGCCGCCAGGCGCTGGGCCTCGTCGCGGTTACGGAACTGGCCCACCCTAATTTTGAACAGGCCGTCGGAATCGCGAATCACCCGCGGCTCGTAGCCTCGGGCCCTGAGCGACCGCATTACTTCGTCGGCAGCCACCGGGTGCTGCACTGCGGCCACTTGTACACTGAAGCTCGCCCGGGAAGCAACGGGAGCAGGGTGCTCGGGGGCGGTGTCCCGAGTGGCCACCGCCCGGCAGCGTTGGAGATAGAACCGGGCGCGGTTGGCTACCTCAACCTCGAGCCCCGCCTCCGCCTCGGCCCGCTCCAACAGCCGGCAGGCTTCGGGTAGGTTGCCCAGCTCGAGCTGCGAACGTGCGGCCCAGTACGCGGCGGCGGCGCGTTCTGCGCTGCCGGGATAGTCCAGCAGAACCCGCTCCGCGCTTCGGAGTGCGGCGTTCCAGTCGCCTCGAGCGAAGGCGTATTGCGCCAGGCGCAGCAGCGCGGCCGGAGCCCAGCGAGAACGGCTGTACTCGATGCTCACCCGGCGGAAATAGGTGAGGGCGCTCTCGGGAAACTGGGCCACTACACCCGCGGCGAAAAGCCCCATCGGGTAGAGCGAATCCTGGGGGGACCAAGTCGACAACCGGGAGCGCACCAGAGCCCTCGCCGAGTCTCCTTGGCCCTCGGTGACCAGGCGCACGGCCTCCCGGAGCACGCTGTCGGGAAAAAGCGAATCCTGCTGCGCTGCGGCAGGAACGTTAGCCAAACTCAAAGCGAGGAGGAACGCCCTGACGAGCTTCACGCCGCCACTCCTTCGGTGTCCAGAGCGCCCAAGGTCAAGATCAAGTTACCCAGCACGGCTCGGTCGCCGCTCACCGTGGTGCTCTTGAGAGCGCGATCCGCATCGTAGGTGGCCCGGATGGCAGCGTCCAGCTCGGCCGCGGACCACAGCTCCACGGCATCGCTCCACCGCTCCGCGGCCAGTTGCCAGTCGCCCAAACCCTTCGGGCGGTGGGTGCGGAGGGCTTGAAAGAGCGCCCCGCGAAGCCGACCCCCGGCAAGTCCCCGCTCGAGCAGTGAACGGGCGAGCCTTAAACCCACCAACTCCTGTCCCAAAGCGGTCACCATCCGCACTCCGGACACTCCCGCTTGGGGAAGAACCACGTCGATCAGCTCTAGCGCCCGGACAGTGTCCCGCGTTATGGCGGCTCTGCACCAGTCGTCCACCGTCTCGCCCCGCCGTACACCGACCAGACGGCTTACGTCGTCCTCACCGACGGTTTGGTCGGAGCCGAATGCGGCTGCCAGTTTGTCCAGCTCCGCCTTCAGTTGCGCCATGTCGGATCCCGCCACTGCCAGCAGGTGCCGGATCGCGCCGCGTTCCAGGCGCAGTCCCAAGTCCGCCGCCTTGTGCTCGACCCAGACTGCGAGCTCTTCCCCCGACAGAGGCTCGAGCTCCAGGTGAGCAGCGGCCCGGACCAGTCTGGGGTCGGGCTTTTCGCCTCCTCCTTGTGTGACCACCAGCACGGTGGTGGGCGAGGGGCTATCTGCGTAGCGATACAAAGCCTCCCACAACTTAGAGTTCTTGCGCCACTGCTCGATTTCCTTGATCACCACCACCCGTCGGGGTGCGAAAACTGGAACGGTCTCTACCAGGGTGTGGAAATCTTCCACCGAGAGTTCCGCAGCCTGGCGGACGTCCAAATTGAAGTCCCGGGCACTCGGATCCAGGGCTGCGTTGACCAAGTTTTCGATGAACTCCTCTTGGAGAGTTTCTTCCTCGCCGGTGAGATAGTAAACGGGGAGAAACTCCGCCCGCTCTAACTGCCGCACGACGGATTCCAAAGTCTTTTCCGCCATATGCCGGAAGTTACCCGGCTACGCCGGCATTCGGAATCTGCTCAAGGAGCGGTAGCCCAACGTGCCGCCGGTCCGGAGGGCTCCGGAGGACCCAGGGATACCGCCCACGGGATCGGGTCTCCCGCATTGGCGAAGCTGACGAACGGCACGCCAGGGTTGACGACCACCACGGGGAGTGCCCTTCGCTCCGACTCGGAGAACAACACCGCCACTCCTTCCAGGAAAAACAGCGTGGCAGCGGCGGCCAAGAGCAGAGCCGCCGCCACCGGCCCCGGTTGGGGTAGTCGCGTCGGGGCTAAAGTGGCGGCGCTCAAACGCGCTTCCAGGACGCGCTGGAAACGGGGGGAAGGTTCGAGTTGGGCCAAAGAACGCAGCGCACGCACCCCGGCCGAGAGGACCTCGTCGTAGCGGGCGCAACGGGGACAGCTCCGTCGATGCCGAGACATCCGGCGGTGGACCTCGGGGTCGAAGATCCTACCGTCCCGGTACTCGGAATATCTCTCCAGAAATTCCTTACAGTCCATTCCCGGTACTGCGGGCCCTAGCCCGTCCCTTGGGGCGGGTCTATATACCTCGAATACCGGGTTAGGTTCCGTTAGCGGCGCCAGGGCCCGGGTCAGTCCAGATAGGGGGCTATAAGATGGGCGAACCGATTGCGGGCTCGGTTGAGCCGGCTTTTGACCGTTCCCAGGTTGCACCCGACGATCTCGGATATTTCCTCGTAGCTCTTCCCTTCCAGTTCTCTCAAAACGAAGACCTGGCGGTGATGCTCGGGCAGCTGCGCCACCGCCCATTCGACCAGCTCGCGCAATTGCCGCTTGCGGTACAGATCGTCGGGACGATGGTGGACATCCTCGAACTGCAGCGGCCGGTGATCCTCCTCCCAGTGCTTCTTTATAGTCTGGAACAACACCAGCGGGTTGCGACTGCGGTTGCGCAACTCGTTCTTCGCCAGATTCGAAGCGATGGTGTAGATCCAGGTGGAGAACTTCTTGGCCTGATCGAACCGGTGAATGTGCCGGTGCACGCGGATGAACACCTCCTGCACTAAATCCTCGGCCCGCTCTCGATCGCCGATCGTGCGGTATACGAAGTTGAGCAGCCGCTTTTGATAGCGCTCGACCAGCTCGTTGAACGCCTCGGAGTGGCCCTCGAGATAGGCGGCCACCAGCCGGGAATCGTCTAGCCGCTTAAGTTCCTTGGCGGCGGAACGTTCGCCGACGGTCGCTTCGGGTTTCGCAAATAGTGTCTTCATAGCTGCTCCCGGAAGCTTGCCCCCGAAGGGGCCCGCTTCCCCATCGTCTGACAAAGTATCTCGCCTCGCTCTAAACCTCCTGTGATTCGAGCTACAAACTAAGCATAAACCATACCGCCCGCAGCATTGCTCAGCGTCTAGGAACTAAGTGGTTGCCACGCAATCGATTACGTCACCGCCCAGGATCTCCGCCGTCCCGGTTGCGGTCCGGAATGTGGTAACTGTCCTGTCCTCCGGACAGTCCTTATGACCCCAGGCGATAGCGGGCCGCATAGAGTATCGCCACAACCGACTTGGCATCGTTCAGTTCTCCCCGGGCGATAATCTCCAGAACCCTGCTCAGGGGAACTTCCACCACTTCTAGGAACTCGTCCGCATCGGGGGTGGGTTCCCGCTGGCGGCTTACCCCCTGGGCCAGAAAGAGCTGGATCTGCTCGTCGGTGAAGCCCGGGGTGGTAAAGATGGTGATCATGGGCTCTAAGCTTTCGGCTACCGCCCCGGTTTCCTCCCACAGCTCCCGGCGGGCGCATTCGATTGCCGACTCTCCCGGTTCCAAGACGCCCGCGGGGATCTCCCACAGTGTTTTGCCCGCTGCGTAGCGATACTGTTTGAGGAGCAGGATCCTTGGTTCTGGATCGCCCGGAACCACGGGGACCACCGCGGCCGCCCCGGGGTGGCGTATGATTTCCAGCTCCAGGGTCGAACCATCGGGTGCCCTGAGGGTCTCGAGGTCTAGGTTCACTATTCTCCCGGCATAGACCCGGCGTACCGTCAGGCGATTACGGGGAGGAGGCTTCATCTAGCGCCCCTCGTCAGGTTGGACGCTTCGCTGGGGCTCAGGGTTGCGCACTCAGTCTCAGGCTCGGCGGCCGAAGATCAGCATGACGCGGGTGGCCGACAGCGCCACGGCGGACTCGTAGGTCCAGCCGGAGCGGGAACGCTCGTTCAACAGATCGGTGAGCGATTCCTCGTCATCGCGCGTCTTGCCCATCAGCTTTAGGATGACCACTTGGTATTGTTTCATTTCCCTGGTGCCTCGTTGCTTGCAAATGGGTTCCTCACCGGGTGCCGAAGAGCCGGTCGCCGGCGTCGCCCAACCCCGGCAGGATGTAGCCTTGCGGGTTCAGTTCCCGGTCGAGCGCCGCGGCGAAGACTGTTACATCGGGATGAGCCTGCAGCATTCGCTTCACTCCCTCGGGTGCGGCCACCAGGCAGAGGAAGCGGATCTTTTGCGCCCCGGCGCTCTTGAGCGCGGAGACGGCGTGCGCCGCCGAACCTCCGGTGGCCAGCATCGGGTCGAGAACCAAATAAAGTCGATCCGGCTCTTCGCCCGGAATTTTGAAGTAGTAGTGGACCGGCTCCAGACTTTTCTCGTCGCGGTACAAGCCGATGTGGCCTACCCGGGCGTTGGGCACGAGCTGGATGACCCCATCTACCATCCCTAGCCCCGCCCGAAGGATAGGAACCAGGGCTAGTTTCTTGCCCGCCACTTGCATCCCGGTGGTTCGTTCCAGTGGAGTTTCCACTTCCACCGGCTCCAGAGGGAGATCCTTGGTGGCCTCGTAAGCCATGAGCATGGCGATCTCGTTGACCAGCGCCTTGAAATCTCGAGTTGCGGTGTGCTTGTCACGCAGCTTGGTCAGCTTGTGCTGAACCAGCGGGTGGGTTACCACCGTAAGATTGGGAAACATGGCTCAATTGTAGAGGCTAGGCGGTGTCGGGTCGAGGGGCGACTCGTCGGGCCGCCTCTATGCCGGAGCGAATCGCACCAGCTATGCCGCTTTTGCGATAATGGGAGCCGGCAAGCTCGAGGGAAAGATTCCGGGTTATGGCTCGGCGCAACCGCCGCACCGCCTCTAGCCGGCGCTCATCCCACCAAGGCAGCGCCCGTTCCCAGCGGGCGACCCAAAACAACCCTGCGTTTCCCCGTATCCCCAGGGGTTCCGAGATGGCCTCTTCGGCGCGCTCCACCCACCAGCGGTCGGGGGCTTCCAAGGGGTAGTCTCCGCCCGGCCTGAAGAAAACTCTCAACAGGACCCAGCCTTCGGGCGACCTGCCCGGAAACTTGGAAGACGAAAAGACGCACGCCTTGAAGCCGGGGCCGCTGCGCGCTGCGCCGGCCGGTACCATACCTGCGGCGTCGAGGGGATGGGCCACTCTATCGGCGGGGTAGGCCAGAGAGACGCTGACCGAGGAGAAGACCGGCATCGTCCAAAAACTCTTGACCGCTTCTTTGAGCTCCTCCGGCAACGTCGCTTCCAGAGCTTCCGGTGGCACCGCCGCTACTGCGCGGTCGACCAGGAGGGAAGAGCCGTCAGCTAACCGCAGACGCACGCCGCTCGAGGCCCGCTCGATTCTGCTCACTGCGACTGCGGTTCGGATCTCGCCCTTTGCAGCCACTTCCCTGGCTAGGCAATCGACCACCTCTCCCATGCCATCCTTGAAAGAGACCACGCCGCGCCCTGCCCCGCGGCTACTAGCTTGAATCCCCAGCAGCGAGGCAGCCTGGCTTCCCGAAAGCCGTTCGGCCTTGGAGCTCCCTAACTGGTAGGCGTCAAAGAGAGTCTGTCTTACCGTCCGGTCAGCTAAACCGAGCGAGGCCACCAGATCGGTTACCACCTGGCTACCTGAGCTATACCCCTCGGCCCCGTGTTCGACCACGAATCCGCGGTGGTGTTGGGTGAAGATTTGGCCCCCTAAGCGCGGGGAGCTCTCCAAGACGATCACCCGGCATCCCCGGAGGGAGAGTTCGCGAGCGGCCACCAGTCCAGCGAGGCCGCCGCCGACTACAGCTACGGTCGACAAGCTTCCCACCCCCGCTCCCGGGCGGTGCTTAGCACCAACTCCGCCAGGGCCTCGATCAGTTCGGGCGAATCGTTGAGCGAAGGGGTTCGCTCCAGTCTCAGGCCCAGCCTGCGGGCTAGGCCCTGGTATTCGATATCCACGTCGTAGAGCACTTCTAAGTGATCGGCCACGAAGCCGATGGGGCAGAGCACGATCTCCCGCTGGCCTTCGGTGGCTAGGTGCTTGATCACTTCCCCGGCGTCGGGGCCGAGCCAGGTGTCTTCCGTTTTACCGGCGCTTTGGAAAGCCACGCTGTAGGGGTAATCTCCGATCCGCTCCATAACCCCCTCGGCACTCTCCCTCAGCTGCGCGGGGTACGGATCCCCGGAGGCCAGAATCTTTTCGGGGAGGGAGTGGGCAGTGAATATGATGTGCGGCTTGGTCTGGGGTGCGGCGAAAAACCGATCCAAAGTTTGGGCGACCTTGGCAGCAACGGCGTCCAAGAAGCGAGGGTGATCATACCACTGTTCTACGAACGCGACCTCGATCCCCTCGCTCGCCTCCTCGACTTTTTTCTGGTAGTAGCCGATGCTCATTCGGGAGAAGTGGGGAGCCATTGCCACCGCCACCAGTCGCCGCACTCCGTCTTCCCGAGCAGCCTTCAGCGCTTCGCGGATGTAAGGATGCCAGTGGCGCATGCCCACGTAGACCGGGGTGCCGTCGCCCAAGGCGTGGGCCAGTCGGGAGGCCTGCGCTTGGGTGCATTCCAAAAGCGGCGATCTCCCACCGATGGCCCGATAGCGCTCGACAAGCTCGGCTACCAGTTCCGGTGGTGTCGGCCGGCCGGAGCGGATGTCCTCCAGAAACGGCTTCACCTCTTCGAGGGATCGGGGTGCACCGTAGGCCAAAAGCAGTACGCCGTAGCAGAGTTTACTGGTAGACACCGGCGGCGCTCCGTTCGTGTACCAGGTCCACCACTCTTCGCAGGCGGTCCGGATCGGTTTGGGGGAGAATGCCGTGGCCCAGATTGAAGATGTGTCCCGGACGGCCCCCTGCGCGGCGCAAGATCTCGCTAACCTGCGATTCGAGCTCATCCAGGGAGCCCAAAAGGGCGCACGGATCGAGGTTGCCCTGGATCGCTCGATTGGGCACGCGCGAGCGCGCCTGGTCCAGGGGAATTCTCCAGTCGATTCCTATCACTTCGCCTCCGGCTTCGGCCATGAGCTCGAGCAGTGTCGAAGTTCCGGTTCCGAAGTGGATTATGGGAACCTTGGCGTTTGCCTCTCGGGCGAGAGCCAGAGCCTTGGCCGTGTGGGGCAGCGCGTAGCGCCGGTAGTCGTCTGGCGAAAGGGCTCCGGCCCAGCTGTCGAAAAGTTGAAGCGCTTGAGCGCCGGCTTCTATCTGGCAGGCCAGATAGCGCCCCACCGCCACTGCCAGCTTGTCCATCAGCGAGTGCCAGGTTTGAGGGTCGGAATACATCAAGGTCTTGGTGAGCACGAAGCTCCGCGTGCTTGCTCCCTCGATGGCATAGCTTGCCAAAGTGAAGGGAGCTCCGGCGAACCCTATGAGCGGTGTTCGCTCTCCCAGTCGGCCTCGCACTAGGCGGATTGTCTCCATTACGTACTCCAAGTCGGATTTCGGGTCCAATTCCCGCAGCCGCCAGACGTCTTTCGCTCTGCGGATCGGGTTTTCGATCACCGGGCCCTCTCCCCGCCGGAAGGAGAGGCCTAGTCCCATGGGTTCGAAGGGAAGCAGGATGTCGGCGAACAGGATCGCTGCGTCCACGCCCAGGCGCTCCACCGGTTGTACGGTCACTTCGCAGGCGACCTCGGGCCGCCGGCAGATTTCCAGCAACGACAGCTTGGATCGGATGGCGCGGTACTCGGGCAGGTAGCGTCCCGCTTGGCGCATGAACCAAACCGGGGTGTACTCGGTCGGCTGGTTAACGCACGCCTTCAGGAAAACCTCAGCCGACAAGTATCTGGTCCCCGCTCAGCTTAACTCGGTAGGTGCGCAAGGCCACCACCGGAGGGCCGGCGACCGGCTTTCCGTTCTTGAGGTCGAAGCGTCCGCCGTGCCAGGGGCATTCCAGTATGCAGGAGTCGCAGTCCACGATCCGCCCCTCGCAGAGAGAAGCTCTTCCGTGGGTGCAGCGGTCGCTTACGGCGTAGTAAGTGCCCGCCACATTGAAGACCGCCACTGCTTCGGTTCCCAGATAAACCCGCTTGGCCGCTCCCGGCGGCAGCTCCCCGACCTTGGCCACCGCCACGAAGCCGTCTTCCTGGGCGGCCAGCTCCCGCGCCAGGGGGGCGGATGCTCCACCCAGAGTGTCCAGCGCCTCCGCCAGGGACATCTGGAGGCAGGTGAACACGGGGACGTCGCGCTCGGTGTAGGCCGAAACCTCGCTCTCGCGCAACTCCATGACCAGGTCCAAAAACTCGGCGGGGTCGTCTGCTTCGAAGGCGACCACGAACTCCTGGTCGTCCAGGCCGAAACTATAGGTCGTGTTGATCCTGATCGAGGGGTACTTGCGTCCTATGAGGACGTGCTGGTTCATCGCCTGCTGTCGCTTTTCGAAGGGAACACTGTACCACTCCCGTTTCTTTACGAAAGGATAGACGAAGAGATAGCGGGAATCGGAGGGGCTGATGATGGTTCGATCTTCCCCGCTGTCGAGCGCCGGAAACTCGTAGATCGAGCGCTTGGTCATCCCCAGATAGCTGTAGGGCGTCTCCAAGTAACGTCCCAGACGGGTAGAGAAGATGGCCGTCTCCACTGCCTGGAGTGTCTCCAAGTCTTCGGCCACCTGCCAGAGCATGAGGTCGCAGTCGCCGCGCGTGCCCATCAGGCTGTAAGGGCGCAGCAAGAGTTTACCCTGGAACTGCTTCAGGGCGCGCACGAACTCCTCTTTTTGCGCCAACTGTTCTGCGGCTTCCAGATGGCGCCAGGCCGGTTGGAGCTTGAGAAAGAGAAAACGAACTAGCTGTCTTTTTTCTTTGTTGTGTTTCATGCTTGCGACTCTTGCGATCCTCCGAACAGAGATAACAGAGCGGCGATCAAGCCTTCTTCGGTGTACCGTTCCGCTACCGCATCGACCCGAAGTCCGTATTCGCCAGCAGTCTTCGCCGTGATCGGTCCGATGCAGACGATCTTGGCGCCCGGCGGCACGGGCCGGCTTTCCAGGAAGCCTCGCACCGTGGAAGACGATGTAAAAGTAATGGCGTCGGCCGAATTCAACGACTCGGTTTCCGGGCCGGTGGCACCCCCCGGTTTTCGGCTCCGGGTGCGGTATGCGGCTATCTCTTCGACCAGTGCTCCTTTCTCCCTCAACCCCTCCACCAGAGCCCGGCGGGCTATGTCCGCCCTGGGGAGCAGGATCTTGAGGCCCCGGACGTCGCCCAAGGCCTCGAGCACCGCTTCGGCCACGTAGCGCTCCGGGATTAAGTCCGGCTCCACCCCGCGCCGCCGGAGCGCCGCTGCCGTAGCCGGTCCTATGGCGGCGATGCGGGGCCTCTCTTTGCGCCGGATTTCTTCGGCCAGGCGGAAGGCGGCTTCCACGCCATTTTTGCTGGTAAAGACGACCCAATCGTAATCGGATATCCTCGCCAGTGCGCGGGCGAGTTCGGGGGGATCGGTAAATTCGATCTCGATCGCCGGCGCTATGATGGGTATCGCCCCCAGGTTCCTCAAGCGGTCGGCTAGTCGGGAGGCGTCGGGATCGGGGCGGGTGATGACGATCCGTTTCCCGGCCAGAGGGGTCGTGAGAGAGGAGCTCGAAGGTCGGGGCATAGTCTACTCGCTGGAACTGTCGTTAAACTAGCGGATTCGCACCAGGTGTGCGGGGGTTTTCTTTTGGTCCGGCCGCACTGGGTGTCGCCGGCCGGCCTGCGCGAGGAGTCAACCATAGTGGAGCTGCCATGTCCTTCTACACCGTGAGTGTGTTTTTCCACGTGCTCGCCGCCGTGGTCTGGGCGGGCGGCATGTTGTTCCTGGGGCCGGTTGCGGCCCCGGCCCTTCGTCGGCTGGAGCCTGCCGAGGCGCGAACCCAGGCTTTCCTCGCCGTGGGCCGGCGGTTCCGCCCGGTCGGATGGGTCTGCATCGGCGTGCTCGTCCTTACGGGATTGACCAACCTGCTCGGACTCGGCCTGAACCCGTTCACCAACCCCGGGTTCCTTCTGCGGCCGCCCTTCGGACATTTGCTCCTCACCAAGTTCGCGCTGGTAGCTCTGGCGATCGTCTTAAGCGCGCTGCACGATTTCGTTTGGGGACCGCGCGCCTTCGCTCCGGGGCCCCAGGGACCCGAGCGCGAGCGATACCGGCGGCGGGCGATCGCCGTGGCCCGCGTGAACTCGGTCGTCGTGGTCGCGATCGTGTTCTTAGGCGTGGCCTTACGACACTGAGTCGCGCGCGAGGCTCGACACAGGTGGCGCTGAGAAGTCAGCGAGTTCCTCGTGCTTGCAAGTCCGCGTCCCGCAGCGGATGGCTAACGACGCCGTCCGCGGAGCACCTGGGCTACTTCCTCGGGCTTCCGGCCTAAAGCGGCTAGCAGGACTAGCGTGTGGTAGAGAAGGTCGGCTGCCTCTTCCGCAGCACGACTGCCCCCGGCTGCGGCGTCCAGGGCGAGCTCGGAGGCTTCCTCGACGACCTTCTGCGCCACCCTAGCGACTGCCTGGCCCAATAGTTGCGCGGTATAAGATCCGGCTGGCCTCTGGGCCTTCCGCTCCTCGATTACACCTAACAGCTCGCCTAACACCTCGCCTAGAGTAGCCTCCTGCGGCTCGCCGAAGCACGAAATCTGGCCGGTGTGGCAAGTGGGCCCCTGCGGGATCGCGCGGACCAGCAGCGAGTCGGCGTCGCAGTCGGGGCGAACTTCGACGCAAATCAGCGTGTTCCCGCTGGTCTCTCCCTTGGTCCACTGCCGGCCGCGCTCCCGGCTGTGGAAAGTGACGAGCCCCGTTGCGCCGGTGCGCTCGAGCGACTCGCGGCTCATATAGCCCAGCATCAGGACCCGCGCGGTCTGCGCGTCCTGGACCACAGCCGGGATGAGTCCGGTCTGCGGGTCGAACCGGAGCGCACCGGGCTCCGGGATCAGGTTCGTCATAGCCGTCCTCCCTAACTCATCGTCTCACCGGGATCCCCTCCCGGGCCAAATAGTCCTTGACCTCGGCGATCGTCAGCTCGCCGAAGTGGAAAACCGAGGCGGCGAGTACCGCGTCGGCTTTACCCACGAGGAACGCGTCGCGCAGGTGCTCGAGGCTGCCAGCGCCTCCCGAAGCGATGACCGGGACGGCAACCGACGCCGACACGCGGCACAAAAGGTCGAGGTCGAATCCGGCACCGGTGCCGTCTCGATCGATAGAAGTGAGTAGGATCTCGCCGGCTCCCCGGTGGGCAGCTTCCGCGGCCCACTCCACGGCATCCCGCCCGGTCGGCTGCTTTCCGCAGCGCACGTAGACGCGCCAGGTCGAGCCGTCACGGGCCGCATCGACAGCGCACACCACGGCCTGGGATCCGAACCGTTCGGCCGCCTCGGTGAGGAGGTCCGGGCGTTCGACGGCCGCCGTGTTGAGGGCGACTTTGTCGGCACCGGCGCGCAGCAGGTGGCGCATGGACTCGAGGCTGCGCAGACCGCCGCCTACCGTGAACGGGATGAACAAATGCTCGGCAACGCGCGAGACCAGCTCGCTCACCGCGATTCGGCCCTCGGCCGTGGCGGAGATATCGAGGAATACTAGCTCGTCTGCCCCCGCCTCCGCGTAGGCGCGTCCTAGCTCCACCGGGTCTCCCGCGTCGCGGAGCCCGCGGAAGCGGACCCCTTTGACCACGCGCCCCCCCTCTACATCCAAGCAGGGTATGATTCGCTTGGTCAGCACCGCTCACCCTGCGCTCGGCCCGCGCGCGGCGGCAAGCGCCTCGGCCAAGGTGAGCACACCCTTGTAGAGCGCGCTTCCGACCACGCAACCCGCCGCTCCTAGGTCCCGCAACTTGGCGATCTGCTCGCCCTTGGCGATACCCCCGGCCATGATCACCTGAAAACCCGCATCGATCAGTTCAGCGGCGAGGTCGAAGGCGGGCCCGGCTAGGGTTCCGTCGCGAGTCACATCGGTAGCCACTAACCAACGGATCCCCGCGGCCCGCAGTCCAGCCGTCACCTCGCTCACGCTGCGCTCCGACTGCGACTCCCAACCTTTTACCGCCACGCACCCCGCCTTCAGATCCAAAGCAGCGGCCACGCGTTCGGGTCCGTAGCGAGCAACCATCTCGGCCAACAACATCGGCTCCTCGACGGCCGCCGTCCCAATTACCACTCGCTCCAAGCCGGCTTCAAGCAAGCGCTCTACCTGCGCCACCGTTCGAACTCCGCCTCCCACCTGGAGAAAGGTCGGCAGGGCGTGCCGGATCCTCAAAACCCATTCCAGGTTCTGGCCATTCCCGGACCGGGCTCCCTCGAGATCCACCAAGTGCAACGCCTCAGCTCCCTCCCCGACCCAGCGCCGAGCCATAGCCACCGGGTCCTGGGAGTAGAACTTGGGCGCCGCGAACCGGCCCTGATGCAATCGGACGCAACGACCCTTGAAAAGATCGATAGCGGGAAGTATCAGCACCGCTCCACGAAGTTCCTCAAGAGCTGCAGGCCCGCAGCCCCCGACTTCTCCGGGTGAAACTGGACGCCCCAGAAGTTCCCGACCCGGACCGCTGAGGCGTAGGGCCCGCCGTAATCCGTCTCGGCGAGGACGTGCTGGGCGTCGGTGAGCACTCTGTAGGAGTGCAAAAAGTAAAAATGCTCACCCTCGCCGGTGCCGTAAAACAGCGGGTCCTCTCTGACCAACCGTATTGTGTTCCAGCCGACCTGTGGAAGCTTGAGCCCAGGGCCGAAACGCTCCACCCTTCCAGGGAGGATCCCGAGGCAGGAGGCGCCCGGCTCCCCCTCGGCGGACCATTGGGCGAGGCACTGCATGCCGAGACAGATGCCGAGCACCGGCGAGCGGCACTCCCGGAGGGCTCGGTCCAGGCCGCGGGCTGCGAGCTCGCGCATGCAAGCTGCTGCCGCGCCCACGCCCGGGAATATCACCTTGTCGGCTGCGGCCACCGCCTCGGGTCGGTCGCTCACTTCGAAGGCGACCTCCATCCGCTTCAGCGCGTTGGCTACGCTCCGCAGGTTACCGGCACCGTAATCGACCAGAACTATCAGCGGCGGCATGACTCAGCCCAGGAGCCCTTTGGTTGAGGGTACCTCGCCCCCCAACCTGGGGTCGTCCTCGATCGCCATCCGGAGGGCGCGCCCGAAGGCCTTGAAGATCGCTTCGACCTTGTGGTGGTCGTTCCGCCCGTAGTGCAAGGTTACGTGAATCGCCGCCTTCAAGGTGTCGCTCAACGCCTTGAAGAAATCCTCTACCAGCTCGGTGGGAAGGTCGCCCACGCGCTCCCGGCTGAACTTGGCCGCGAATACCAGAGTGGAACGGCCGCAAAGGTCGAGCGCTACCTGCGCCAGGGACTCGTCCATCGGGAGGAGAAAACCGTAGCGTCGAATCCCCCGCCGCTCGCCCAAGGCGCGATCGAGGGCGGTACCCAGGGCGATCCCCACGTCCTCTACCGTGTGATGCTCGTCAACCCGGAGGTCACCCTTTGCCTCCAACTGGAGATCCAAGAGAGCGTGGGCAGCCAAAAGCTCGATCATGTGATCCAAGAACCCGATCCCGGTTGACACTACGGCCTGTCCCTTGCCGTCGAGCTCCACCTCCACCAGCACCGACGTTTCTTTGGTTTTCCGTTCGATGCGGGCGATTCGGCTCATGACGCGGTGGCTCGGATCGGCACCATGCGCAAGATCCGGCGGTCGAAGGTGGCAAGGTGGGTCCAACCTGCCTCCAAAAGTAGGCGGCAGCCTGCTTCCCAACCCTGGTCCAAGCGCTCCGGGACGTGGCTGTCGGTCCCGATGGTAATCGTGTTTATCCCCGCCTTTTTGGCCATCGAAAGGATCGGCGCTCCGGGGTAGGGCTCGCCCGGCGGCTGGACTACGCCCGAGGTGTTGACTTCCAAGCCGATCCCGCGCCTCGCCATGCGCTGGAGGATCGCCTCGATTTGGGAGGCGAAATCCTCGGCTGCATAGGGGCCGTAGACCTTGGCTCCGAACCGCTTGATTAGGTCGAAGTGGGCGACCACGTCGAAACCGCCCCACTTTACCATCTCTTCCAGCACCGCGAAGTAGCGTCCGTACGCTTCGCTAAGATCTTTGCCCTTGAAGTACTCGACCGCGGCAGCACCGCCCGAAATGTTGTGGCCGTCCACCACGTGGACCGAGCCCAAGAGGAAGTCGAACTCGATGGACGCGGTCAGCCGCTCCAACGATTCGATCCACTCGGGCCGGTACTCGAGCTCGGCGCCCAAGAGGATCCGCAGGTGGGGAAAGGCACTGCGTACCGCGGCTATCTCCCGAGCCAACCGCTCGAACCGCTCCCGTGCCTCGACGAAGTCTATCTCCCACTCGCCCTCTGGGGTTAGAACCTCGACGTGGTTCGTAAGGCAGATCTCCTCGAAGCCGAGCTCGGCGGCGCGGCGCACGACTTCTTCGGCAGTGCCCCGCGCGTCGCTCGAGTAGCGGTCGTGGACGTGGTAGTTGAGTTTCACAGAACGGCCTCCAACGCTGCGCACAGTCGGTCAGTTTCCTCCGGCCGGCCCACGCTGACCCGCAGACAGTCCACCAGTCGAGCTACTTGGCTCCAGTTGCGGACCACGATCCCGAACTCTTCTGCTAGGCGGCGATAGACCTCCGAAGCCCGAGGTACGCGTACCAGCAGAAAGTTGGCGTCGGACGGGAAGACGCTTAGTCCCAGTTGCCTGAGACGCATAGCGAGCCGCTCGCGCTCGGCCACGATCTTTCGGCGCCACCGCTCCATCTGACGCCGACGCCCGAGTGCCAGTAGCGCCGCTCGAGCGGCGAGCCCGCTCAGCGGGTAGGGCAGGTTCACCCGATCCACATATTCCACCACCTCGGGGTCCGCTACCCAGTAGCCCACGCGGGCTGCGGCGAGCCCCCAGGCCTTGGAAAAGGTCCGCAGAACCACCAGGTTACGGTGCTGCGCAGCCAGGGTGACCAGCGACGGCGCATCGCTGAACTCGACGTAGGCCTCGTCCACCACGATCAGCGCGTCGCATTCGGAGATCAACCGTTCCACCCGGGCGCGATCCAACAGATTCCCCGTAGGGTTGTTCGGCGAGCATAGAAAAACGGCCTTAGCCCCGCGAGCTGCCTCGAGGGTCGCGCCCAAGTCCAGGTCGAAGCGCTGGTCGAGGGATACTGATCGCACCTTGGACCCGTGCGCCTCGGCCGCCATTCGGTACATGCCGTACGTAGGTTCGGCCACTGCCACCCACTCGCCGGGATCCACAAAGGTGCGGATCAACAGGTCCAGTGCTTCGTCTGAGCCGTTCGCCACGCCGATCCGCTGCGGCTCGACGCCGAGCCATTCGGCGAGCACGGCCCGGAGCTCTGCGCAAGAGGGATCCGGATACCGGTTCAGGTCGAATCCCAGCTCGGGCGCGAGCGTGCCCAGCGGATTCTCGTTGGCGTCCAAGAAGAGCCCATGTCGATAAAGATCCCGCGCCGCCGTGTAGGGCATGAGGCGCCGGATGTGAGGGCGTACCCAGGTGCTCGGGTCTTTGATCATCACCTCACCTGGAACCGCACTTCCACGGCGCGCGCGTGCGCCTCGAAGGCCTCCCAGCGGGCGAGGGCAATAACGGTCTCGCTCAGTCCGCGAAGCCCCTCGGCCGTAATCCGCTGGAACTGAACCCACTTGCCGAAGCTATCTACCGAAAGGCCGCCCGTGGCGCGCGCACGGCGGCCCGTGGGCAGCACGTGGTTGGAGCCCGCCGCGTAGTCGCCCGCGGCGACCGGGGCGTAGGGACCCAAGAAGACCGAGCCCGCGTTGATCACCCGGGCCGCCACCTCCTCGTCGTCGCTGGTCACTATTACCAAATGCTCTGGCGCGAGCGCGTTCACCCAATCGATCGCCGCTTCGAGGTTCGGTGCCAGGCAAACGCCGGAGGCGGCGAGACTGGCACGTGCTACATCCGATTGGGCCAGCGCGCTGGCTTGGCGTTCCGCCTCGCGGGCCACCAGCTCTGCTATTCGGGAGTCGTCAGTTATACAGACCGCCAAAGTGTCGGGTCCGTGCTCCGCTTGGGAGACCAGGTCGGCTGCTACCCACCGAGGATCGGCGCTCCGGTCCGCGAGCACTACGATCTCGCTAGGCCCGGCCGGCAAATCGATTTCCACTACCTCCGCCACCATCAGCTTGGCAGCCGTCACGTACCGGTTCCCCGGGCCGACGATCTTGTCGACCTGGGGGACGGTTTCGGTGCCGTACGCCAGCGCGGCTATCGCCTGGGCGCCGCCGACCGCGTAAACGCCCTCTAGACCTAAGAGCTCGGCTGCGGCCAATACCGAATCGGGCGCGCGGCCGTCGGGCCGAGGAGGCACGCACGCGATCACGCTCGAGCAACCCGCCAGCTTGGCGGGCACGGCGGACATGAGGAGGGAGGAGGGGTAGTCGGCTCTTCCACCCGGGACGTATATCCCCACCCTCGGCACCGGGCGGAACTCGCGCCAAACCGTGACCCCAGGCCGCACCTCTACCTTCGGCTCGGAGCGTCTTTGGGCCCGGTGGAAGGCGTCTATGTTGGCGCTCGCTTCTTTCAGGGCCCGAAGGCGCTCGGGCGATAGCGACGCCAACGCGGCCCGGCAGTCCTCGACACTCGCCTCGATCCGGCCGAGCCGGACTCGATCCAATCGCTCGGTCCAGTCGCGGAGAGCGGAGTCGCCCCGGGCCCGAACGTCGGCCACGATCGGCGCTACCGCCGCGCGGGCCTCTTCGTCCGGTGCCGGCCGGATCTGCTCAGCGATCCAGCGCTCCGCATCAGCCCCTCTCCGGATCGGGATCAGAGCCATAACTTCACCTCATCATCTTCTCGATCGAGAGAACCAAAATGTCCGAGCCTCCCGCCTCCTTCAGCCGCTCCAACACGTCCCAGAAGACCTCCTCCTCCACGGCAGCGTGCACCGCCACCATTTCAGGGTCGGCCAGGGGGATCACCGTGGGGCTGCGCAGTCCGGGCAAAACCGACCGCACCGCGTCCAGGGCGGATCGAGGGCAGTTGAGCATCACGTACCGGAGGCGGCGCGCCGTTAAATAGGCGTCGATCCGGACCCAGAGCCGGCGAATCGCTGCGGCGCGGCGCTCGTCGGCCAGGGAGCTTGGGTGAGCGACCAACACCGCCTGTGACTCGAGCAGCGTGGCGACCGGCCGCAGGTCGTTGATCTTGAGAGTGCTACCAGTGGAGACCAGATCGCAGATGGCGTCCGCCAGATCCAAGGTGGGCGCTACCTCGGCTCCGCCCCGGATTTGGATGACCTGGGCTTCCACTCCTTGCTCCGACAAAAAGCCGCGGAGCGTTCGCGGGTACGCGGTCGCGATTCGCAGCCCCGCCAAGTCGCGCACCGATCTCGCGGTCGAGGCACGGGGGACCGCCACCACGAGCTGGCAGTAGCCGAAAGCCAACTCCTGGACCATCTCGACTCGGGCTCCCGACTCGCACACCGTGTTCCACCCCACGATCCCTAAATCGACCACGCCGTCTTGGACGTACTCGGGGATGTCGTCGTCGCGCACGAACAGGATGTCCAGCTCAAAGTTGCGACACGGCGCGATGAGCCTGCGGTCGTGCTCCTCGAATTCCAACCCAGCGTGACGCAACACCTCCGTGCTCTCGCGAGTCAGTCGGCCGGCGCTCTGCAGCGCTATTCTCAACCGGTCCTTCTGGCGCCCACGCATTTGGTTCTCCTGGCGAGCCCTGACGCACCACCCCTAAAACGCCGCCGCCCGCGCTCCTGACCGGAGGCGGGCGGCGATCGGCACGCACCAGCGAGCCAGTCCTATCCCCGTCCCCTCCGGGATTTTCCCGTGGGATGCCGGTGGAAATGACGGCCGTGGTGCAAAACTGTTTGCATGGTTATAAGCGCCAATCTAGGGCCGACCCGAAGCCCTGTCAAGGCGCAGCTACGCCCGAGCGCAAAGCCGGGGGTAACGCTGCCGGAAAGCCACGCTCGCCAGGGGATAAAGCAAGCGCTGCAAAGCGTTGTAGCGGTAGAAGGACCGAAGCAGTCGTAGACCCCCGCGGTGGAGGATTTCTAACAGCAGGGCGTAGTCTCCAGCCCTCAAGAGCTCCCAGAGGAACCGGTTCACCACTCCCGCCTTGGTCCAGCGATCGAACGCCGCTGCGGCGCTCTCGCGGTAAAGTTTGGGATAATCTGCTCCGCAAAGGATCGCCTGGGCTGCGAGATGGCCCGATCTGATCGCGGTCCGGATCCCGAAACCCCACAACAGGTCCTGCAGTCCCGCAGCTTCGCCGGCGAAAAGTGTGCCGCCGAGGGACCATCGGGGTCGGGTGGCAAAATGTCCCAGCCCGCCCACCGCTCGCGGGTTGCGCATCTTAAGCGGATAGCGGTCCGTCAGCAGTCGCCGCGCTCGCTCGAGACAAAACCGGGCCTGCTCGAAGCGATCGAAAAGAACGGTGCAAAGGCAGCCGTGTCCGCCGGCCGCCAGCAAGTAACTGTATCCTTTCACTCCCGCAGCGTCGTGGGTAAGCACCACGGCCAAGTCCTGGGCGTCGGTCTCGAAGACGATCCCCTTGGCTACCGCGAAGGCGCGGGTCGAGTCCGGACCGGTGGCGACTATGTGTGCGGCGCTTAGCGGGGCGGTTTCGGCGAACTTGATGCTGGCGCCGGCAGCCAGAGCCTGCTTCTTCAGCGCTTGATCCAGGCTGTCCGGGGCCCTTCCCCTTTTTACCAGGTAGAATGCCGGGCGCTCGAAGCGATGGTTCACCACCTTGTGGGAGTTGGTGTGCGCCGCGCTGTAAAAGGGGCGGCAAAAGAAATCGGGCTCGATCCCTATCGAGCGGAGCTCTTCCAAAGTATCGAGCTCGTCGGACCAGTTTTCGATCCCCTGTAGGTCACCGCCAAAGCGGGTTCCGCAGTCCCGAGCGCGCTCCAGGACCACCACCCTTCGCCCCGCCCTTGCCAGCGTGATGGCCGCCGCGAGCCCCGCGGGCCCGGCCCCCAGGATCGTCACCGGGGAATCCGGGCGCGGGAGCGGTGGAGTTGGTCTCATTGGCCCGGCAATAGGAGAAGCTTCCCGCTGGTGCGTCTACCTTCGAGATGGCGATGGGCCTGTGCCGCCTGGGACAAGGGGTACTCAGCGTGGATCCTCAAGCGGAGGAGGCCCTCCTTCACCCAACCTAGGACGTCGTTGGCTCGCTCCAGCAGCTCCTCACGCGTGGCGGTGTAGTGGGCCAGGGAGGGTCGGGTGAGAAAGAGCGAGCCTTTGCGGTTTAGAATTTGCGGGTCGAAGGGGGGAACCGGGCCGCTGGATTGCCCGAACAGCACCAGCATTCCGCGGCGCGGCAGACAGTTGAGGCTTTTCTCGAAGGTGTCGCGGCCTACGGAGTCGTATACCACGTCCACCCCCCGCCCTTCGGTGATTCGCTTTACTTCGGATTCGAAGTCGGTCTCGCTGTAGCGGATCACGTGCTGGGCGCCGGCTTCCCGGGCCAAAGCTTCTTTCTCAGCGGTGGATACAGTTCCGATCACCGTGGCCCCGCACATTCTGGCGATCTGCACGAGCAGAAGCCCCACGCCTCCCGCCGCTGCGTGGACCAGGCACGTATCGCCCGGTCTCAAGGGGTAGGTGGAGCGGGCGAGGTAGTGTGCCGTCATTCCCTGGAGCATCGCGGCCGCAGCCTGTTTGGCTGTGACGCCGTCGGGTACCGGCACCAGCCGGTCCCCCGGAACCGCCGCGTATTCGGCGTAGGATCCCAGCACCCCGATCCAGGTCACGAGGTCGCCCTCTTTGAAGTTTTTGACACCCGGCCCCAAGCGGGCTACGATGCCGGCCCCCTCTTGCCCCAACGTGGCGGGGAGCTGTATGGGGTAGAGTCCGGAGCGCTGGTAGGTGTCGATGTAGTTCACACCGGCCGCTTCCAGCTTGACCAGCACTTCGCCCTTTTTGGGCTCGGGAACTTGTACGTCCTCGTAGCTGAGGACTTCGGGGCCTCCGGTGCTATGGATGCGAACGGCTTTCATGGGGCAAGCTCGAAAGCGCGAGCCGGGGAGCAGGCACTCGAGCTCTGCCCGCTCCCTTGCGGCCGATGGAGTCAGAACGTTGCGGTCACTCCGCCGAGCACTCTCCGCCCGATCACCGACCCTCCGTAGATGGTGTAGCGCTTCTGGTCCAGCACGTTGGTGGCTACCAGGTGCAATCTCACGTAGTTGTTCACTTGGTAGCCCAGGTTGACGTCGATCATCTGGCTCGAGGGAACGGGCCCGGCGTACACTCCTGCCGCCCAGCGGAACTCGTCCGTCAGTCGCGCCGTGACACTGGCCTCGAGCCCCTGGGCGCCGCTGTAGGAGAGAGTGATGGCTCCTTTGTGTTTTGGGGTGTTGGGGAGCAGCGAGTCTCCCAGCAATTGGTCCTTGACGTCGAAGTCGAAGAACGTGTACGAGCCTTCGATCTTGATCGAGGGTGTCACGAAGTATCCCGCGCTGACCTCCACGCCGCGCTCGATAACTCGGCCTGCGTTGGCGTAGGACAAGATCAGCGTCCGCCGGTTGCCGTAAGTCGCAAGCAACGGTCCGGCCTGGGCCGCTAGCTGGCTGTAGCCCGCGCGCAGAGTGGCGATGGCACCCTTGATCTGGGCTTCCTGTTCGGGCGTGATCCTCCCCGCCTGCCGCAACGCGGTAACCCGGGCCTCGAGATCGTCCAGATTCTTGGGCACGTTGGTCCCCTGATCGGTCAGCGAGTACTTGGTGAACAGCGGATTGGTTCCCGGGTGCAGCGAGGCGGGCAAAAGATCGGTGACGAAGTTCTCGAGCTCGTTGAGGTAGCCGTCTATGGTGAGGAATCCTCGCCCCGCGAAGTTGGCCTTGTAGCCGATCTCCCAGCCGGTGACCTTTTCCACGTCCAGCGTGGCGTTACCCAGAGCTAGAGCCTGAGTCAAAGAGTCGAAGTTCCAGGGGAGGTCGTTGGGGAGGTTGAGGCCCGCTCCTATCCCCGAGGCGTTCATCTGCTGGAACAACTGCTCGATCCCGCGCTCCAGAGTTCGCGGCCCGGTGGAGGGCTGGGCTACCGGGACTCGCAGGAAGAACTCCGAGTAGTTAGGCGTCTGAAAAGCCCGGTTGAAGGTGAATCGAATCGAGTGATTCTCGTGGGGGCTGAACACTACCGCTCCCTTGGGCGAGAACTGTCCCTTGAACAGGCTTCCGTCGTCGAACCGGGAAGCGGCCACTAGCTTGATCTCGGGTATGGGCTGGTATTCCACCTGCCCGTAGGCCGAGTAGTAGTTGTCGCTGCGGTCGTCATTGCCGGGAGCCATTAGCGTGTTCTGAGTGTTCACCCCGTAGTTACGGTAGGAGGCTCCCAGCACGATTCTGGCCTTGTCGTTCAGGAAACTCCGGTTGTACTGGCCCTCCACGTGGTAGATGCTGGACTGTTCTTCGAGGTCCAGGCCCGATAGCAGTGATTTTTACGGCTCGCGGGAGTCGCGTCCCGAGTACCAGGCCTGAAGGTTGTAGTTCTCGTGCGACCAGTTGATCCTGGCCCAGGGCCTGAAGGCCGTGAGTACCTGGACCCGGCCGATTCCGGTGACGAAGACCTCGTTTTCCACTTGTGCGGCTCCGCCCTCGATCGTGGCGATCGAGTTTGCGGCGTAATAGTCCAGCCGGGCGGTTCCGTGGATATTCACTATGGGGTCGCGCTCACCCTGGGCTTCTCCCGTGGCAGGATGTTTGCTCTGGCCGGCGAGGGGTAGCACTTCCGCCCGGCTCTCCGGCGGGATGGTGGCCTTGGTGGCCTCCGAGTACTCCCTCACTATGTCGGTGCCGTCCAGGCGGCTCCGCGAGCGGCTCCAGGTGTCGCTGGTGTAATACGAGCCGCTCAGCTTGTAGCCGAATCTTCCTTGGGAGAAAACGCCGGCGTGGCGGAGCTCCCCTTTTAAGGTGCTTAGCTCCCCGCCGCTCAGACTGATCTTGGTGCCGCGGATCGCTCTGGCCGGCGGGGTGGTGATGTTCAGGACACCGCTGAAGGCGTTAGCCCCGTAAAGCGCAGAGCCGGGTCCGCGCACCATTTCCACCCTGGCGGCCTCCTCCAAAGGAGGGTTGGCGTTCCACTCCTGGGAACCGAGGAATGCGATCGCTAGGTCGCGCCCGTCTTGCAGCACCAGCACGCGCCGGTTGAGAGAAGAGTTGAAACCCCTGGTGTTGAGATTGAAGTCGCTGATGCCGTTCTGAACCAAATCAACGCCGGGAATGTTGGCCACCGCTCGAGCCATCTGTCCGGTGATGGCGGCGGCGCGAACTTGCGGGATATCCGCTATAGCAACTGCCGCCGGCGCTTCCACCACGCGCTCGGCCGTGCGGGAAGCGGTGACTACGACTTCTTCCAAGGCCACCGGCTGAGCTTCCAGCGCGGCGTCCACAGTGGCGGTTCCACCGACCGGTACCGTCACCTCCACCGCCTGTGGCCGGTGGCCCAGCCAGCGGAACAACACGGTTTGGCGCCCCGCGGGGACCCGCTCCAGGACGTACCTACCGTCGGATCCTGTGACGGTGGCCAGATTGGTACCCTGCACGCTCACCTGAATCATTGCCAGCGGTGAGCGGTCGGTCTGCCGGGTTACGGTGCCGCTTACCGTACCGGTGGCTTGGGCCCAAAGCGGGTAGGGGAGAGCGAGTAGTGCGGCGCACAAAAACCGGGCAGCTCGCATACGCGTACCTCCCTGTTTGCGTAGTACTCTGGCGCCGACCTTGCTCGGCGGCGCGCGGGTAGCGACCCAAAAGATGTCGCCACGGCGGCTCCGGCGGGAGGGGTGGGGTGCTCCGGTTCCAATTGCGGGTTTCTGGGGGGAGGGTATGTTAGGGTTAGCCTAGCTTTCCCGTGGGCTGGGGGTTCGGGGCCGTCTTCGGATGTTCAGCGAGCGAGGTGCGGTATGATCTGGCGGAGAACTGCGCTTCTTGAGTCTCGTTCAGAGGAGCACAGTCGATGCTAGCAACTCAAGTCCGGCAGAAGGACAGCGTCTTCTACTTCGTTTCGTATCCCGCGGAAGATCTTCTGGAGAAGGTTCGCTTCATCAGCCGGTATTACGGTGAGGAGGAGCAAATCGTTCCCGAGGAACCGCCTCCGGGAGACGAGATCGCCGCTTTCATTGCGCGGATCGAGCGCTCCGAGCGGGCGTTTCAGCGCCAGCTCTCTCGGGCCAAGGTTCGGGCGATAAAGAACTTTTACGAAACGGCCGTGACCCAGCCGCCGATTCCCGGGACTATCCTCCTGTTCACCGCCGAGCAGTTGGACTTCAGTCCCCTGGGGCGGATCGAGAACGTGGGAGACCTTCAGGAGCCTCAGGGCAAGTACTTGGTGATCGACGGCCAGCATCGCCTGGCGGCGCTGCACTTCTACCGTCTGGAGCGACCAGAGGAGGCTGCCGGGATTTACATTCCCTGCATAATCTTCGACGGCAAGAGCTAGGATTTCGGCACCGAGATGTTCGTCATCATCAACTCGACGCCGACGAGGATCAACAAGAGTCACTTGGTGGACCTCTACGAGAAGGTTTCCTGGGCGTCGGAGGACAAGAAGTTTGCCGCGCGGGTAGTGGATCTATTGTACTCTTCGGCGGACTCGCCCCTGCGCTATCGGATAAACCGTTTGGGTGGGCGCAGCCGACGGGACAAGTGGATTCTCCAGGCGGAGCTTTTCAACGAGCTCCATCGTTGGGTTTCCGCCGATTGGCGGCGGATTCAGCGCGACGGCACGGGCAAGCGCCAGGTGGAGCGGTTTTACGCCGTGGTTCGGGATTTTCTCAAAGCCGCTGAGCGGGTTTGGGAGGATGCTTGGGGGAATGGTTCGTATTTTGTGACCAATTCGGTGACACTGAAGGCGATGGTGCGGGTATGTGCCGATCTGGCTGCCGCGGATGCAGAGCCTGAGGAAGGGCGGGTGTCGCGCTGGGAGCACCGATTGGCGCCGTGGACTGAACTTAGGCGTACCTTCAGGGCGGACGGTTTCTACGAGCGCTTCCCCGCCAAGGGGCAGGTGGAGCGGGTGGCTCGGATTCACCGCGAATCGGCTCGGGCCGCCGGGATCGAGCCGGTGATTCGGGCCAAGAGCAAGCGGGGTTGGAGTGCTTGAGAGCAGGCGCAAAAACCTTCGGCTGCTCGTTCCGCGCCCCGGGCGAAGGGCAACGCTCGGCTGCTCTGGCTCTTCCGCCGGGGCGGTAACAGTAGCTAAGTTCTTCGGCTGCAGCGAGCGGCCAGGTAGCTCAGTTGGTAGAGCACCGGACTGAAAATCCGAACGGGCGCCTTAACGCGCGCCCGTCGTGCAATGCGTCCTCCAAAGTAAGGACCTCGGCATCGCGCCCCAAGCCTCGTCTTTTATGTCGGATCCGCTACCCGGAGCCGATCGTGGTTAGCAGCGCCGTCTGGGCGAGCTTGCGGACCTTCCGGTAGAGGAGGTCCACGGGGGAAACCAGGAGCGCATTCAAAAGGTGCCGGGCGACCCGGGCGAAACATTTACAGCTGCTCTGCATGTAGGCTACCATATCGCCCGCCATGTTGGACAGTGGGTTCGCAGACCAGGGTTTGAGGCGACCAAATGAGGAATGAGCACATCCCGGTGCTCATCCGGGAGCTTCGACGACGGCTGAATCTTACCCAGGAGCAGTTCGCCCACCGCATCGGTGTCACCTACAGCACCGTGAACCACTGGGAGAACGGCAAGCGCGTACCGCTACCGTTCCTCGTCAAGCGACTCGTCGAGATGAAAGCGGAATTGGACGCGCAGAATACGAAGCGTCCACGCAAAAAGCCGCCAAGATGAGCGAGAAGCAGCGGCTGCACGAAGGACAGATCCTCACCGGCCCGCTCTTCAGCGAGCCGATGCGGGTGGAGACCGTGCGCGCGAACGGCCCCGACAGCTGGGTAGCCGGGCTTGTCGGCACGCAATCGGAGCAATTCCGCAGGGTTACCCTCACAAGTCGTGACCTTGAGAGCCTCAACATCCTGGACGTGCGGCCCACCTACGATGGCGACGGCCGCCTCCTTCGCCTCGGACTTCAGGCCTACTCTCTGGGGATCGCCTACGAATTCGATCCCTATTTTGGTCTTTCCATCTCCCGCGTGGACCCCTTGCCGCATCAGCTTGAGGCAGTCTACGACTACCTCCTCACACTGCCGCGGGTTCGGTTCCTGCTAGCCGATGACGCTGGGGCTGGCAAAACGATCATGGCCGGGCTGCTCATCCGTGAGCTAGAGCTGCGCGGACTTGCGGAGCGGATCCTCGTTGTCTGCCCTGCCAATCTCACGTTCCAGTGGCAGCGCGAGCTCAAAGAGAAGTTCGACGAGAAGTTTCTGGTCCTCAAGGGCCAAGGCATCCGGGAGCAGTTCGGCGTCAACCAGTGGCTGGAGCACAAACGGGTCGTCACCTCGCTCGACCTCGCCAAGCGGCAAGACATCCTGCCGGGGCTGCGCCAGGTACACTGGGACCTGGTGATCGTGGACGAAGCGCACCGTATGTCGGCCGCCGACGAGACCCACAAGAGCCTGCGCTACGAGCTGGGCGAGCTGTTGCGGGACACTTCGGACCACATGCTTCTGCTCACGGCGACGCCACACAAAGGCGATCCTGAGAACTTCAGCCTCTTCCTCCAGCTCCTCGATGCGGACGCCTATGCGGATGTTCGGTCCATCCGCGAGGCCATGGACCGTCGCCGCGCGCCCTTTTACCTGCGCCGCACCAAGGAAGCGATGGTGTACTTCCCCGAGCGACAGCCGGATGGCACTTGGGTGGCGAAAAAGATTTTCACCAAGCGCATCCCGCACACGGTGGAGTTCCAGATCGACGGGCCGGAGTTCGACCTCTATCGCAACGTCACGCGCTTCGTGAAGCAGCAAAGCACCAAGGCCGCATCGCAGGGAGACGACCCGCGCGCCCGTGCCGTCGGTTTCTTGATGTCCCTTTACCAGCGCCGCCTGGCCTCGAGCACCTATGCCATACGGCGCTCGCTCGAGAACCGCGCCAAGCGCCTCGAGGAAGGCTTGAAGCGCGCGCAGGCCCTCGCGCAACTGGCTCCCCCTGACCTTCCTGATTCGGACGAGCTGGAAGAGATGGAAGAGGGTGAGCGCGAGCGTCTTGAAGAGATGCTCGAGGCCGTCACGCTCGCAAGGAACGCCCCAGAGGTCCAGGAGGAAATCGAGCAGCTGAGAGGGCTGGCTCGCCAGGCTCGAGCGGTCGAGGACGGAGGCAGCGAGGCCAAGCTCTCGAAGCTTAAGGGACTGCTCCAGCAGGAGGGTTTCTTTGACCACCCCGAGAAGCGGCTCCTCCTCTTTACGGAGTTCAAGGACACGCTCGACTACCTGGTGGAGCGGCTCAAGTTTTGGGGCTTCCGCGTCGGGTGCATCCACGGCGGCATGAAGCCCGGGTCGCGTGACGAGCCGGGCACGCGTCTGTATGCCGAACAGCAGTTCCGGGAAGGGGCCATTCAGGTCTTGGTGGCGACTGAGGCGGCCGGCGAGGGTATTAACCTGCAGGTCTGCCACATTCTCTTCAACTACGACATTCCTTGGAACCCGAACTGCCTGGAACAGCGCATGGGTCGCATCCACCGCTACGGCCAGCGCAAGGACTGCCTGATCTTCAACTTCGTAGCTACCAATACGATAGAGGGCCGAGTGCTCAAACGGCTGCTTGAGAAGCTCCAGGAGATCCGCGACGCCCTCGATGACGATGCCGTCTTCAACGTGGTCGGCGAGATTCTCCCTGCGGCACACGTGGAGCGGGTGCTGCGCGATTACTACGCGGGCCGCCTTGGCGACGCCGACCTTGAGGAACGGTTGCTTCGCAACGTAGATGAGCGCCAGTTCCGCGCGATCTGTCAGAACGCGCTTGAGGGCCTTGCTACAAAGAACCTCAACCTCGAGATGCTCATCGAGCGCCGGGCGCGGGCCAAGGAGCGGCGCCTGGTCCCCGAGACCATTGCCCGGTTCATCCGCGAGGCAGCCGAGTTCGTCCCGCTCACGCTCAAGACCTTTCCGCGCCTTCCGCACACCTTCGAGCCGGGAAGGACCC